>ENA-USYR01001268-USYR01001268.1-human-gut-metagenome-genome-assembly--contig:-NODE-1268-length-10296-cov-19.938057_pt1 | contig 10296 bp, 8 predicted proteins | sample MGYA00250064_ERZ773510 | MGnify/ENA primary metagenome ERZ773510 (study PRJEB29103, sample SAMN06112082) | human gut metagenome | biome: human gut; feature: ankylosing spondylitis patient; material... | reverse complement strand
GGGTAGCGGGATTCGAACCCACGACCCCCTGCTCCCAAAGCAGGTGCGCTAACCGGACTGCGCTACACCCCGAATCTTTTTTTATTTTTTCAATCGCTTTATCTCTCAAAAGCGATGCAAAGGTACGGCTTTTTTTTATATATGCAAATATTTAAAGCGATTTTTTTCTACTTTTTTTCGCATTATTACTTATCAAATTATAAATCAAAACATTAATCTTAAAACTTTTTTTTATCCGCAGCAAAGAAATTTCAGTGTAAAACAACTCCCCTTTCCGATTTCACTACTCGCCGAGATACTTCCACCATGTAAATTCATAATTTGTTTGCATAAACTGAGTCCTATACCACTACCTGTTGGCTTCGTTGTAAAAAAAGGAACAAAGATTTTATCCAATACTTCTGGAAGAATGCCACTACCATTATCACAGACAGAAAGGAAAAATAGATGTTTTTCTAAATCACAATGTGTGCTAATGATAACTTCGGGATAGATTTGCTCTACACAAGCCTCACCTGCATTCTTTAGTAAATTGATTAATACTTGTTCTATCTGTGAACGATCCAGCATCAGTGTCGTTTCTGGGTTTTCTACTTTATATATATATTGTATGTTTTTATTAGGAAACAGTTTTTTCATATCACTCAGTAAATCACCTATATTTACTGGAGCCAGTATCGGAACAGACAGACGAGAAAGTTTACGATAGTTTTCCACAAAATTCAGCAACCCTTTACTTCTTCTATGAATAGTCTGCATCCCTTGCAACATGATATTGTAATCTCTCTCATTCATACCATTTTGTACAGCACGCTCACTTAATGTTTCACTTAATGAAATAATGGGCGCAATGGAGTTCATTATTTCATGAGTGAGTACACGAATCAGCTTCTGCCATGCTTCCATCTCATTTTCCTCCAATACAGCATGGATATTCTTTAAATTAACCAACCGGAGTTCCGTACCATGTTGAGCGGAATATTCGGATACCGTAACAGCCAATTCTTGTATAATATCTCCTTTATGTATTCGTACTGTTTTAATTTCTCCAGGCTGTAATGACAGGATAATAGTAGGAAAATCAGAATTTAACAGAGCCAATTCCCTGACAGAATGAATACGATAACCGCACAAATCCTGCATGGCTGCCCGGTTCATCCAATGTATATTGCACTGACTATCTACTACCAGCAAACTGCTGTCAACAGTATTCAATAATGTTTCATAATATTGATATCGCTCTTCATTCTCGGACAACCGAGTACGGAATTCAGCAACAACATTATTTATTTCTTGTGCCAATCGTTGTTCTGTACGAGTTTTGTGCTGGGTAGAAAAACTCAAAGAGAAATCTGCATAACGAATACCTTCTATCATTCGCGATATCATACGGGTCGTTTTATACTGCCACTGACAGATATAAATGATAATACCTGCCATAATCATCAGCGAAAAAAACAAGCAAAAATAGAGCGAATGTTGATAAAAGAGATATGCAGCTATAGCTACTACCCCCATTAATAACATACAAGCTATCATCCGTAAAGTTTGTAAACGACTCATAACCCTAATTTTTCAAGTTTCCGATAAAGAGCGTAACGGGTAATCCCCAAATATTCCGCTGCACGACTCAAGTTCCCTTCGCTGCGTTTCATAGCACGTTCTATGGCATTGCGTTCTAATTGTTCCAAGTTCAGTATCTCATCCGTATTCACCCTCTTCTCGGGTTGTGGCTGCAACATGAAATTTGCAGGCTTTAACAATGGCGAGTCCGAAAGAATAATTGCCCGTTCTATGGCATGCTGCAATTCGCGGACATTACCCGGCCAATGGTAACGCATGAGTTTCTGCTTGGCTTCGCGGCTCAGTCCGTTTATCTCTTTCTTATATTTATGAGTATACCTTTGTAAGAAATAATCAGCCAGTAAGAGAACATCCTCTCCCCTTTCCCGCAATGGAGGAATAGTAATCTCAATCGTATTGATACGATACAACAGGTCTTGACGGAAATTACCCTCCTCCACCAATTCTCGGATATTTACATTTGTTGCGCTTATCAACCGAACATCAATAGGAATTATATCCGTTGCTCCCAAACGTGAAATCTGCCGTTTTTCTATGGCTGTTAGTAATTTGGCCTGCATAGGTAATGACAAATTCCCTATTTCATCCAAAAAAAGCGTTCCTCCTGATGCCACCTCCATACGTCCCGCCTTTGCTTTGCGGGCATCTGTAAAAGCCCCTTTTTCATAGCCGAACAATTCACTTTCGAATAATGATTCAGGTATGCTCCCCAAGTCAATCGTTATAAAAGGACATTCACGACGAGGAGAAAAATAACGTAGAGAACGGGCCACCAAATCTTTACCGGTTCCATTTTCACCCAATATCAAAATATTAGCATCAGTATCCGATAATTTCCGAATAGTATCAAAAACCTCTCGCATAGGCGCTGAGTGACCTATCATTTGAGGCATCTCTTCATCCTGCGCGCTCAATGCTACAACTTGTTCTTTCAGTTGCCTGACCTCTTTACGAGAATCACGAAGTTTGATAGCCGATGAAAGCGTAGCAAGTAGTTTTTCTTTTTCCCAAGGTTTGGGAATAAAGTCAATAGCTCCAGCCTTAATGGCCCGTACTGCTTTATCTGTATCCGCATAAGCAGTCATAAACAAGACAATAGCCTGCGGATCTAACTTTAATATCTGCTCTAGACAATCGAATCCTTCCTGCCCGCTGATAGCATCCCGACGAAAATTCATATCAAGCAAAATAACATCAGGTTGAAAAGTAGTCATGAAATGCTCAATACGAGTCGGTTGAGTAGTAACTTTTATTTTTTCCACGTAGGGATCCAATAAAAGGTTTAGTGCAAAAAGCACGTCCTCATTATCATCTATAATCAATATTTTTCCTTTTGCATTCATTATTTTATCCTCAATATATCTTGTTATACGAATAAAAGATTTTCTATCCGCTTTTTTGCAAAGATATTGTTTTTTTTAATGTGTTGTCTGTGCGGATACGCACAAAAATAGTGCGTATCCGCACAGAGACATCATTATCTTTTATCCCACAAAAATCTGGTAAACAAAGAGATAAGATAATGGCACGCTATTTGATTAGTCTACAATACTAATATATTAAGTTATGAAAAAAAAATCAGTAATAGCTATCAATTTATGCCTTATAGCAAGCATAGTAACTCTATTCGGCAATAAGATCTATATGCTTTATATAGGTGACTGCCATCAATTGTGGGAAGAAGCACAAACTCACTATGTTAATCGACAATATGAAAAAGCACGCGAGTTATTAGAAAAGATAGCTCACATTGATACGGCCCATCATGCCCAATATCTGACAGGCGATATGTATTTAAAAGGCTTAGGAGGTGAAATTGATTATGATAAGGCTTTGAAACTTTTTCATCAATCGGCAGCGGGCGGAAACACGTATGCTGAAAACAATATAGGTTTTATGTACACATATGGTTTGGGAGTCACTAAGGATTACAGCCAAGCTTTCAAATGGTTGAACAGAGCTGCCACTCAAGGAAATCCAGAAGCTCAAATTGGCATGGGAAGCCTTTATAAAAACGGTTGGGGAGTACGTAAGGATTGTTACATTGCTATGACTTGGTACCTACGTTCTGTAGCTCATGGTAATACGGACGCCATGAACAATATCGGTTATTTATATAAAAACGGACTTGGGGTTCCCAAAGACTTTGAAGAAGCTTATTTTTGGTTTAAAAAAGCAGCAGATAAGAATAATCCGATAGCTCAATATAATATAGGAAATATGTATTGTTATGGCGAAGGAATGGAAAAAGACTTTGCTAAAGGAGCTGAGTGGCTGACCAAAGCTGCTTTACAGGGGAATGCTCCTGCACAATACAACCTGGGCCGCATGTATCAGTGGGGTAAAGGTGTAAAAAAAGACTTACAACAAGCCCGGTTCTGGTTCCAAAAAGCTATAGACAACGGTCATGAAAAAGCAAAGGAAGCATTAACCAAAATAAAAAGCGACTTATCCAAAGAAGACACCGAAGACCCACTCCTGTTCACCTAACTATAAGCCAAAAGTACTAATAGGTATAAAGACATAAAAAAAAACGAACATGAAACTATATTGTATTATAGCACTTTCTCTTCTGCTTCGCCCGGAAACAGCCACAGCACAACAAGAAGAATCAATAACATTGAGTTTGCAACAAGCTATTGAAATAGCACAAGAAAACTCACCGGAAGCACAAGCTGCCCGTCATACCTATCGGGCAGCTTATTGGAACTACCGTTTTTTCCGGGCGAATTATCTTCCCTCCGTCACATTAACTTCATCTCCTACCCTAAATCGGGAGATAAACAAGATTACCCAACCGGATGGAACAAATCAATTTATCCAGCAAGACCAGTTAAGCACAGATCTCAGCCTTAAAATAAATCAAAATATATGGTTTACCGGTGGCAGCTTGTTTGTAAAAAGTACCACCCAACGCATTGATGAATTTGAAGATAATCATACAGCGTATAACACCCAACCCATAGTAATAGGTTACGAGCAGCAACTTTTTGGATATAATTCTTTAAAATGGGATCACCGTATCGAACCCCTTCGCTACCGGGAAGCCCGTAAAGCATATGCAGAAGCATTGGAACTTGTAGCCTCAGAAACCAGCACTCTTTTCTTCAACCTGGCAACTGCACAAACTAATCTTGACATAGCCGCCTACAACTATGCTTCTGCCGATACTTTATACAGGTATGCCGAGGGAAGATATAATATAGGAACCATAACTGAAAACGAAATGCTACAGCTGGAAATAAACAAACTGACAGAAGAAACCAATATGATGAATGCCCGCATCGAAGTAGAGGACCAAATGCAAACACTCCGTTCCTTCCTTGGCATTAATCGGGAAATAAATTTACGAGTCATTCCGGAAGACAGCATTCCTCAACTCGAAATCCCTTTACAAAAAGCATTACAACTGGCATTCAAAAACAGTCCCGATCCTGACACTTATAAACGCAAACAATTAGAAAGCCGCAGCGCATTAGCTTCTGCAAAAGCCAATGCAGGTTTGAAAGCCGACCTGTATGTACAATTCGGGCTTTCTCAAACCGGAAATAAATTTGCAGATTCTTACCGAAACCCCATGAACCAACAATATGCCAGTATTGGTATTTCTTTACCTATCCTGGATTGGGGTCGTGGAAAAGGACGCGTTCGTGTAGCTCGTTCCAATGTAGACTTAGTAGATACACAGGCTGAACAGGGAATGAAAGATTTTGAATTGAATGTATGTAAAATGGTCCGTCAATTCAATCTTCAAGCATACCGTGTAGCAGTAGCCGCCAAGACGGACAAGACAGCCGACCGGCGCCACGATGTAGCACGCCGGCTTTATATCTTAGGAAAATCGACAATTCTAGACCTCAATGCCGCCATTACAGAAAAAGATACCGCACGGAGAAATTATATAACAGCTTTGAAAACTTATTGGAGTCTGTATTATGGTATTAGAAGTATGACGGGATATGATTTCCTCAGAAAAGCAGAGATTTCATGTACTATACCTAAACCTTAACTACACGGCAGATATAAATGATCTTTGTATTATCGCCATACTTAAAAAAGAAATAAAAAAATTATATCAAAAAACATAAACTAATGGATATAAAAATTGAAAAGAAACCGTGGTACATCCGCTATCGCTACTATATGATAGCTGCACTGGCCTTCATTATCTTCCTTATCTATGTGATAAGCCTTTCATTAGGTCCTCGCAAGCTGCGTATCGAAACAGACAACATTCAGATAGCCGAAGTAAAAAACGACAAATTTATGGAGTATGTAGATGTGGAAGGACTGGTGCAACCCATTCTTACCATCAAAGTAAATACTCGTGAAGCCGGCAGTGTAGACCGCATTGTTGGAGAAGAAGGGAATATGATGAAACAAGGTGACACCTTATTGATATTGACTAATCCGGATCTGATTCGTTCCATTGAAGACCAACGTGACGAATGGGAAAAACAACGAATCACTTATAAAGAAAAAGAGATAGAAATGGAACAAAAGAGTCTGACACTGAAGCAACAGACATTACAGGCACAATATGAGATGGAACGACTGCGCAAGAGCTTCGGACTGGACAAAGAGGAATTCAAAATGGGAATTAAGAGCAAGGCTGAGCTTCAAGTATCTGAAGATGAATATAAGTATAAACTGAAAAATACGGCATTACAAATGGAAAGCCTGAAACATGATTCATCCGTAACCCTTATCCGCAAAGAATTATTGAAAAATGATCTGGAACGTGAAAGCAAAAAACTGAAACGTGCGGAAGAACGGTTGGAGGATTTGATAATAAAAGCTCCGATTGGCGGCCAACTAAGTTTTGTGAAAGTAACTCCCGGCCAACAGGTTGCTTCGGGAGAAAGTATAGCTGAAATAAAAGTGCTGGATCAATATAAAATTCATACTTCTTTAAGTGAATATTACATTGACCGCATCACAACAGGTCTTCCGGCTACCGTAAACTATCAAGGGAAACGCTACCCCCTGAGAATTACTAAAGTAGTTCCTGAAGTAAAAGACCGTATGTTTGATGTAGATTTGGTATTTACCGGAGAAATGCCCGAGAATGTCCGTGTAGGAAAGAGCTTCCGGGTACAAATAGAATTGGGTCAACCCGAACAAGCTATAGTTATCCCACGTGGAAATTTCTACCAGTCTACTGGAGGACAATGGATTTACAAAATAAACCCATCAAAAACAAAAGCTGTAAAAGTTCCATTGAATATAGGACGCCAAAACCCGCTTCAATATGAAATCACTGAAGGTTTACAGCCTGGAGAATTTGTAATTATCACAGGATATGATACCTTTGGTGACGCAGAAGAATTGATATTAAAATAAAACATGCAACATGAAAACTTTGAAATATGCCTGGCGCTTCTTAATGCGTTCTAAATCGTATACTATCATTAATTTGCTAGGACTGGCTTTCAGTCTGGCATGCAGCATCATCTTGATGCGATATATCCATAGGGAACTGACGGTGGATGCACATAGCGTAGATCCGGAACATATCATCATTCCTATACGGGATATAGAAGGAAATCTTCATCCGGGAAGTTTGCAACAAGGCTGGTCTGAAACTGATTCTGTTTATATTCCTGACCATCAAATAGTGGAACAATGCCGCCTGATGTTACAGCAGCGAGACAATGTGGTATATGAAAACAGTAACTATGCAATGAATATAGCAGCAGTTGACTCCACTTTTTTTCATTTCTTCCACTACCCGGTTGCAGCCGGTGAGGCCCATTTAGATGCCCCTGGTGACGCCATCATCACCCAGCGCTATGCCCGTAATATATTTGGTAAAGAAAATCCGATAGGAAAAGTATTGGAATATTATGGTAAAAACATCACCATCAAGGGAGTGATTGGAGAATTGGGATGCAAATCATTACTTCGGTTCGATCTACTGGTATCATACAGATTGGTGGAACACTGGCAACGTATGGATATATCACTGATGCGCATACTCCCCGGTGTAGATCTGGATAAGATAAACAAAGCAAGCAATGTGTACAGAAAGGACAAAAGGGGAAACAGAATACGCTGGGAATTTATTACTTGGAAAAATTTATACTGGAGAAATTCCATTGGTCACGATGACGATTACGATTCCATCATGCAATTCGGTAACCGTACACACCTGTATATTCTTTCAGGAGTAACCATATTGCTATTATTGGTAGGTATATTGAATTTCATCAATATTTATATGGTATTTATGATGAAACGTTCTAAAGAATATGGAGTAAAGAAAGTATTCGGCTTGCAGCGTCTGCCTTTGTTTTTACAAATATGGATAGAAAATCTGTTATTAGCCTTTGCCGCATTGCTAACCGCCTGGCTGTTGATAGAAGCAACCCAAGTACCAGTCAGCCGGTTAATGAATGAACAAATTAGCTATTCGGCATTCGACTGGCAATTGTCTTTGGGATTCATCATATTATTACCTTTGGTCACTTCTATTTATCCATACATCAGATATAATTATCTCCCTCCTATTGTGTCTATCCGTTCAATAACATCAAACCGTCATGCTATCACTGTACGTATGACATTCCTTTTTTTTCAATACATTATAACCATATTACTCCTTATCCTGTCCTTTTACTTTGGCAAGCAACTGCATTTCCTGCTGAATACCTCTCCCGGATATCGGACAGAAAGAATTCTCAGAGCTGAGTTGTTACACGAAAACAAAAATTATCTGCGCTCTGATACAGAAGAAAAGCGCAATGAGCGCTTTGCCCGCCAAGACCGTATCAAGCAACTATTAAACGAGTGTCCTCACATTGAAATGTGGATGAATTCCCATTATTCTATATTAAGGGGAGGCTCTATCTGCATGTTGTTAAATGACCAGGATACCCGTCAACCCATGCTCACCCTATTTCCTTCTCCACAATTCTTCCAACTATATGATTTAAAAGTACTGGAAGGAGAAATCCCCCAAAAATTTGAAGGTTGGAGTGACTATAAAATGGTACTGAACAAAGCAGCAATGAAAGCTATGGGCTATACTCGGCTAGAAGATGCTTTTGTACGCAGCGAATCCCCGCTTTGGATTAGTGTCAGCGAAAAAGGAGAAATGGAAGAAGGTGGAACCAAACTTATGCCTGTAGTGGCTGTAATAGACGATTATTACCCAAGCCATCTCACTGAAGGAATAAAACCGATGGCATTTGTCGTAGGGCCCAGCAGCGGCAACAGCGATTTTTTGATTGCCGTCAGCCCCGATAAAGAAAAAGAAGTCATAGAATATCTGAAGAAAACAGAGAAAGAAATATATAATACCGAAGACTTCACCTATACTTGGTTGACAGATGAAGTCCACAAACTTTATGCTCAGGACCGTCAAACAGCAAACATTTACTTTGTCTTTGCCTTGATAGCAATCATCATCTCCTGTTTGGGATTATTTGGATTATCCTTATTTGATATCCGACAACGTTATCGTGAAATTGCCATCCGCAAAGTAAATGGCGCAGGGATGAAAGACCTTTACCTGCTATTGTTCCGCAAATATATCAAAGTAATAGGTTGTGCATTTGTATTAGCTATTCCACTTGCCTATTACCTCATATATATGTATACACGGGATTTTGTACTAAAAATACCTGTAGATATAGGAATTTATTTAGCAGTTCTAGCTATCATTTCCTTTATTTCATCAAGCACATTAATTTGGCAAATACACAAAGCTGCTCAAATTGATCCCGCAAAAATTATAAGATCAGAATAAACACACATTAAATATGAAAACACTGAAATATGCTTGGCGCTTTTTAATGCGTTCTAAATCGTATACTATCATTAATTTACTGGGACTGGCATTCAGTCTGGCATGCAGTATCATCTTGATGCGATATATCCATAGGGAACTGACAGTGGACACACATTGCATCGACAGGGCGGTTGTAGAAAGTCCTATGTCTGCTTTCGCTGCCTTTGCACAGCCAACACTCATTTCGGCTGCTGTCTCTTTGCTGACAGCACCTTTTGTTTCCAGTGTTTCATGACTTACGGAAACCAGATTTTCTTTTGCTTCGTTTGCATAAGTCACATAAGCACAGTTGATAACATCCGACGCACCGGAAACGTTAATAATTGTTGCCGATAGTAAACCGCCGGTACATGATTCAGCTGTTGTTATCGTATAGTGTTTGTTTGTCAGTTTCTTGACAAGCTCATTTTCTTTTGCATTTTCTTTCATTATCGCACATCCTTCATAACCCCTCGGTTTTTATAAATATAATCGACGAGAGAAATTATCGTTAGTATCACCGAAGCATAAATTAATATACTCTCAATGATACGGAACACTTCTGCCTGAAAATGAAATACTAAAAAAATTGACATTGCCATCTGGACAAAAGTTTTGACTTTGTAATAGAGATGAGATTTATGGAAAATGATTAAAACATTATTAGGTCAGGTTAAAGAATTTAAACTTGTTTCTTTGCTTACACCTTTAGGTATGTTGGCGGAAGTAATTGTTGAAAACTTTATTCCACTTCAAATGGCCGTTATAATTGATTCAATTGGAAAAAATGACTTAAGTACAATTTACAAAACATCCTTTATAATGCTTTTACTTGCATTGTCAGGTTTAATTGCGGGATAAGAACCGCAACAGCCAGTGGTTCACCCAGAGCAGGCTGCGCCACCACATCTTCGACAAGCAGGATCAGACGATCCCCATGG
>ENA-USYR01001264-USYR01001264.1-human-gut-metagenome-genome-assembly--contig:-NODE-1264-length-10319-cov-16.514353_pt1 | contig 10319 bp, 9 predicted proteins | sample MGYA00250064_ERZ773510 | MGnify/ENA primary metagenome ERZ773510 (study PRJEB29103, sample SAMN06112082) | human gut metagenome | biome: human gut; feature: ankylosing spondylitis patient; material... | reverse complement strand
AAGCGGGAAACGGATTTCGTGATGATATAGTCGATTTTCCCAGACAAGCAGTCGTTGATCATCTTCTGGAACTGGGGACGCTTATCTGCACGTGTCCCGGAGATGCCCTCATCTGCGTAGAGTCCGGCGAACTCCCATTCGGGCTTAGCGGCAATCATCTCGGTATATACCTTTTTCTGGTTGGTATAGCCCGAGGTAGTCGCAAGCAAACTGGTCGATGGGTGTTGCGCGAACGTATTTATCCCCAAGGGCTGCGCTGCCGCAGTAGAAGAACTTGTTGAAGTCCTGAATTACAGCTGCACCGATATCCTCTATTTGGTGGTGAGAAAGAATCATTGACTTGCCCCCTTTGCTTCCACGAACCACTTGTTCCCTTCGCTGAACAGGAAGGTTTCCTTGCCGTGGATTATGACGGTATATCGGATGCCACCTCCGCTTACCTTGGAGGAAGCAGCTCTGCATTTGTATTTCAGCTGGTCAATTTGATAGATACGGCCATTTGCCCAGCGGATGAACCGGGGGTGAACTACACCGTTTTGGTCTACATCAAGATTAACAGAGACATATTCTTTTCTGCATTGTACCTCCATTACAATACCCTCCGTTTTTCTGCCCGCTTCACGAACAATTTTTCGTGTTTTCGATTGACAAAATCTTTGCTCGTGTGTTAACATTTACACGAACAGAATTTCGTGTTACGCTCCCATTATAGCCAGAACAGATTTTCGTGTCAATCCCGTTTTGCGAAAAAGTGTTCGTGTTGATGGCAGAGAAACAGAAAGAGGTGCCTTTATGGGGTTTAAAGAACGGCTGAAAGAAAAGCGGCTTGAGGCTGGATTAACACAGGCTGAACTTGCAGAAAAGGTTTCTGTAACTGCGCGGACGATTCAGAATTACGAAATGGGTTCAAGGAAACCGGGCAACATGAAGGTGGTCGGCGATATTGCTACTGTCCTTGGCACTACACCAGAATACCTTCTCACCAGCGCAGATGTCTATTCCGTAGAAGCCCATCAGAAGGGTGGAGCAAAAGCAGCGCGAGACATCGATGAACTGGTCGGTGAGGTGACCGGCCTGTTTGCCGGCGGCCAACTTTCCGAAGATGCGCTTGAGGGGGCAATGCGGGCCCTCAACGATGCCTATTGGATGGCCAAGGAGAAGAACAAGAAATTTACGCCCAAAAAATATCGCCAGCAGGAGGAGTAAGTCCATTCTGTGGGGCTCAAGATGTGAGATAATGATGAAAAGCATCCGCAGGATGGAGGTGGGCTTATGACCGGTAAAATGCTCTCCAAAGTCGGCGCATCCCTGGTGCGGCGCTTCGGAACACGCGATCCCTTCCAGATTGCGAAAGAGTTGGGAATCTCTGTTCTTCTTTGTGAGGATTTTGGCTCTCTAAAAGGAATGTACCGCGTCATCAAACGCAATCGATTTATTTTTCTGAACAAGGATCTGGGGGACAGAATGCTCCGCATCGTCTGTGCCCATGAGCTGGGGCACGACCAGCTTCATCGGAAGTTGGCACAGGCAAACAGCCTTCATGAATTCATGCTGTATGACATGACCACACGGCCAGAGTATGAGGCGAACATTGTTGTTGCAGAAATTCTGATTGACAACGAGGAGTTGCTGGACTACATCTATACCTATCGCTATTCTGCTGAACAAATCGCCAGGGCGATGGATACGGATATCAACCTGGTTGCCTTAAAAATAGCGCACCTGACGGAACTCGGATACGATTTGCGGCCTGTGAATCATAGAAGTGATTTTTTGCGGTAGTTCTACTGGGAAGGAGTTTCTCCATGAAGTACAAGTTGTACCGATCCTTCGGGAATCTGGATAAAGATGTCCGTAGACATGAACTGGTTGCCGTGGAGTATGGCATGAACCTGGAGGCAGTGACGAATGCACTAATTCGTGCGGTAGCCGATGATCTGGCTGGAACGCCTGAATACGCAAATTATGAAACCGCCGCTTTTGCGCCGGAGCCGGTCAAGGGGTTCCGCCGTGTTCGGAGGTACGACTATGAGATGACAGGAATTGTTTATCCAACTTATGCGGACAAGAATATCCTGATTGACTACGGTATTGTTGAGGAAAACGAACTCGAGAATTAATGTTACAACCAATTTCGAGCAGCGTTTTGGCGTTAAATAGCGAGAATCCAGAGGGGGCAGTTTTAGTATGAAGCAAAGGTCCTATATCGCAATCGACCTCAAGAGCTTCTATGCCTCCGTCGAGTGCCGGGAGAGAGGTCTCGATCCTCTGGATACCAACTTGGTGGTTGCCGACGAGAGCCGTACCGACAAGACCATCTGCCTTGCCGTTACGCCGTCCTTAAAGGCCTATGGGATCTCAGGTCGTGCTCGGCTGTTTGAGGTGGTCCAGCAGGTGAAGGAGGCCAACCGTGGTCGGCTTCACGATGCGCCTGGGCATCGATTTTCTGGAAAGTCTTGCTTTCTCTCTGAATTAAATGCCACACCGGGGCTGGAGATCGACTATCTGATTGCACCACCGCGTATGGCCTACTACATGGAGTACAGCACACGCATCTACAGCATCTATCTGAAATATATTAGGTTTTTATACAAGGGCATAATCATAAAACACAACAAAACCGAGCCAACCTACACTAAAACGTCGCTATTTCTTTGTGAAAAGCGACGTTTTTTTATGGCCCGGACTGAGAAAGGAGTGGTGACAACCATATAATCTAAAAAAGAAAGGGGGAAGTTTTTTCGTTAGCCAGGCTGAGAGGTCTGGCTTTTTTCATTTCAAAACAAGGAGGTTAGCGAATGGCAGATGACAAACTGAAAGCAGGCCCGGAGTCCCCTGGCGAGGGCTCTGTTGGGGATGCTCAAACTGTGACGAAGCCCCCTGTCCCGGAAACGGTAGAGGAGCCCGCAGCTGGCACCGGCCCGGTACGCCAGCCGGAACAGTCTGTTACCCCTGGAATGGGCGGGGATGTTCCAGCCCAGCCTGCGCCGCAGGTTGAAGCTGATAAGGTGAAAAAATCCCCCGACCAGGATAAAAAAGTGGAACCGGAGGAAAAGACGGCAAAACGCCGGGGCCGTCCCCCCAAGGAGCAGGATTCTCCCCAGGGGGACACCAGCTGTATATTCAGGAGTATCCACATACCCCAAATCACGGCTAGCATCATCTCCATCAATAACACCGTCACTGTTTAAGTCAGCAAATACCGCATCACCTGGCTGTAAAGATAAACCATGATCTGCTATAGGTCTACCAAATTCTTCCTGATATCTAGCCTCTGCAGTTTCATCATAATATCCCCAAAATTTATAAATCAAACGAGAACCAATTGTACGGCCAGTTTCATACAACCAATCTTCATTCTTTTCAATCTCATTCTTATAAACAATTTTGTTGCGCGCAAAAGAGAGATTGAAGTTTGCCCAATAACGGAAATCATCACCGATTTTATCATTCCATTTTAGCTGAAACTCATATCCTTTATTTTCAGTTTTACCAACATTCATAATAGGTAAAACCATACCCAAAATTCCCGGCATATAATCTGGAGAAGAAAGAATATCTCGACGGTTTTCTTTAAAATAATCTAAAGAAATATTTAGTTTTTCATTCAGAATAGAAAAATCAATACCATAATTCTGCTTAACAGATTTTTCCCAAGTTACATCAGCATTCGATTTACTAGCCTCATAAGCACCCGGCTTCTTATTTCCAGCATTCGTACCGAAAAAATAGCCATCGTCATTCAAAATATAAGCGTCTGGAAGATACAAAAATCTATTATTTCCGTTATTATCATTACCTACCATACCTACAGAGGCACGTACTTTAAAGTAATTGATCACTTTCTTTAACGGCTTAAAAAAAGACTCTTCACTGACAATCCAACCAATAGAGCCAGCTGGGAACAAGCCATAACGTTTACCTGGAGCAAAATTCTCAGAACCATTATAACCAACATTAAACTCTGCCATATATCGAGTTTTATAATCATAGGTAGCACGCCCCACAAAGCCAACATAAGCCGAAGGAATATCATCATAAGTACCTCCTGGATAATATCGTTTTGATTGATTATAAAGCACCAAACCTGTCACATTATGATCTCCAAATTTGCGACTGTAATTCAAAGCAGCTTCCATATACCAATCACGTGATTTACCTTCACCATTTGAATTACGACTATAAGACAACTGAGAATCAGAGCCACTCTTACGATAACCAATAGATCCATCATCATGAAGAACTGGTGTATATACAGCCATAGAAGAACTGGCTATTTTTTGTGTCCAATAACTAGTATTATAAGAACCCTTCAATTTAAAAGAAAGTCCTTTGGTTATAAAATCTAACTTTTGATCCAATACAAGATCCACATTCAACACATTTGTTGTTGTAGAACGGAAGCCTTTCCCATAATAAGAATTCAATCCGTCAGATCCAGTAAATGGTAGATAATCAGCATTTGAAACCACACGTTTTCCATCTACAATGCCTGCACCAGCAAAAGGCACAGCCCAATATAATTTACGGAACAGCTGATTCTGGTCTTCTCCAGACTCAGGAGTACGTTTAGTTTCAATACGCCCACCAATATTAACAGAAATTAATGTAGTCTTAGTCGCATCAAAATCCAAATTAGCACGATAATTGTAACGTTTGTAGTTAAAGTTAAAATTATCAGACGCTGCAAGTTGTTTGAACATACCATCTTGTGTAAACATACCTGCTGATACAAAGTAACGCATTCTATCAGTACCTCCCGATATATTTACATTATGTTGTGACTGAAACGCTGCCTTATTCATACAGTAATCAATCCAATTAATATCCGGATATAAAATAGGATCTGTATGATCTCTGAATTTTATCAATTGCTCTTCTGTAAATGTAGGTACTCCACCATCATTTACCTGTAAATCATTATAATAAGACGCATACTGATAAGAATTGGCAAATTCCAATTGTTTCGTTCTTAAGTTAACACCTGCCGAAGTTGAAAAAGAAATTTTAGCCTTACCTTCAGCACCACGTTTAGTAGTAATCAATATAACACCATTAGCACCACGAACACCAAATACGGCTGTAGCCGAAGCATCTTTCAATACCGTAATACTTTCTACCTCATTGGGGTCAATCTGCGAAAATTCGCGTTCTACCCCATCCACTTGAATCAAAGGTTTGGCATTATTCCAAGTAGCAATACCACGCACATACAAATCCGCCTCATCAGCACCGGGTTCACCAGAATATTGCACCGAAGAAATACCTGTAATCTGACCAGACAATACATTCGACATAGACGCAGCAGGAGTTTTTAGCAAATCCTCACCTTTCATTGAAGAAATGGCTCCTGTTATAGAAACTTTCTTTTGTGCACCATACGCTACGACTTGTACCTCACCTAACATTTGTGAATCATCTTCGAGCACAACTCTTAAATTCTTACCAGATTGAGGTGTCAAGACTTGATCTTTGTAACCGATAAAGGAAATTTTTATTTTTCCATTTTTAGGTACTGAAATAGAAAAAGTACCTTCAAAGTCAGTAATTGTTCCCATTGTAGTACCTTCTACAACAACATTCGCACCAATCACAGGCTCACCCGAAGCATCAACAACAATACCTTTTATAGTTTGCTGTTGATGTATTAATTGAACAGCCATAACCTTATCGGCAGCTGACACAACCAAGGGGTGAGAAGCTATGAAACCAGTGCAAAACAATAAGACAGTAGTAAATGCCTTACGATTTCTCATAAATGAGTTAGATTTCATTGTTTTTTCCTTTTTTAAAATTAGATAATAAGGTTTATAAACTCTTTATATTTTGTGGCAATCTTTTTACCCCAAAAAAAACTAATCAACTTATTGTTTCATCTAAAGTTTTTTACTAGATTTACAAATGTTTTAGATAAGATATCCTTTAAAACGATGCAAAAATAAAAGATGTTATGAAAAAACAAAGATTAAAAATTAAGCAAGAATGGTAGAAAAATCATTCATAACGAGTTTTTAGTCCATAATTGTCAAATATTCTATGGTTCATAAATTTAATATAATCAATTGTATTAGAATTACATATGTTATATATATGTTATTAGATGTTTTAATTCCAGCTACTGCCCAGCCATATATGATTAAAAGATTGGGAGTAGAAGACGGAATATCTAGTAATTATGTAGTTGGAATCACCCAGGATCAACAAGGTTGTATGTGGATCGCAACCGAAGACGGATTAAATAAATTTGATGGTAATCATTTCACCGTATATACAAAACACACCTCTGGCCTGACCAGTAATGAACTAAATACCGTATTGGCCGATCCCAATGAAAATATTATCTGGATTGCAACTCAACGCAACGGATTATGTGCATTTAACTGTGATCAAGAAACATTTACCTCCTATATAGCTGAAAAGTCACAATTACAAACAAATGACATTACTGACTTGTCTTATGCCTCAGATGGAGGAATATGGATAACCCACTATCATGTCGGCATAGAACATTATAACCCCCGAACCAAAAAATTCACAGCCTATAGAAATGATGAAATACAAGGGTTACCGATTCCCAACTGGACTTCTTGTGAAGACAGAACAGGGCATTTATATATTGGACATGCCTTCAATGGATTAAGCATCTTATCATTAAAAGACAAGACTGTTAAAAATTATATACCTGATCCCAAGGATCCCAACAGTCTGCCCGGACAAGAAGTTCGAGCCATTTGCATAGACAAGAATGACAATGTATGGATCGGAACAAACGCAGGACTTGCCCTCTTTAATCCTACCACTGAAAAATTTACAGTATTCAAACATAATCCCAATGATGACAATTCACTATTATCCAATTCTATATACGATATCAAACAGATGAAAGACGGGAAGATATGGATATGTACCAACATGGGAGGAGTAAGTATATTAGATTTACAACATAACGCCTTTATTTCTGCAGAGGAAATAGATTTTCAAAATATAAAGGCCACCAATGACAATTATGGGCTATCTTCACCTAATGCACGATGTGCCTATCAAGATTGTTATGGTAATATATGGATAGGAAACTATCGGGGAGGTATCGATTTCATTAGTCATACCCAACCCATGTTCAATATTCTACCTTATACAATAGAAACAGCAAAAGGACTAAGCTACAAACAAGTGTGGGGAATGTGGGCTACAGACAATCAAGTATGGCTAGGAAGTGAAGATGAATTGGGATTATTTATAAATGGAAAGAAAATAAAGACATATGATCTTTACTCGCATGAACTTGTGTACAACACGCATATCAATACCATTTATGAAGACAGACAGAAACGTCTATGGCTTGGAACTTACAAAAACGGAATACTGCTCTATAAACCAGATAAACAAGAAATTGTTCACATATCCTCTAGTCTATTCAACAATCTAGATGTCAGATGCTTTTATGAAGATCAGAACGGAAAAATGTGGATTGGGACTGAAACCGGAATCTATTCCTGTACAAATGAAGTACTCGTAAAGGAAGAAGAAATACAAAAACAATTACCAGACATCATGGTACATTCTCTTTTGCGTGACAAAGAGGGGAAATTATGGGTAGGTACTTTCGGCAAAGGCATCTCTATCTTTGATGTAAACAATAAGCTACTATGGAATTTCGTTATTGAAAACGGCTTCTGCTCCAATGCTGTGAATCACATGATAAAAGATTCAGAAGAGCAAATATGGGTTGCGACCCGCGAAGGACTAGCCGTATTCAAAAATACCAGCCAACCAAACAGATACAAAATCTTTAAAGAAAAGGAAGGTTTAGAAAACAGTCATATACGTGCTATTTGCGAAGATTTGGAAAAAAGAATTTGGATAAGTAGTAATGACGGCATCTCCTGTTTAGATCCAAAACAAAACCTATTTTATAATTATAATCATCACGACGGAGTTCCGATGGGTGATTTCATGAACGGCTCCACTTGTATGACTCACAATGGAATTATCTATTTCGGCTCTCAAAATGGAGCATGTTTCTTTAACCCCAAAGAACTATCTTCTATCCGCCAAGTTTCCCCTGTTAAAATCACCCAATTCTGCAAATACAATAAAAAAACAGAAAGTAAAGATGCTGAAATTTCAATTCCATTCAAAAAGGGAGTAGTCCATTTACCTTATAATCAGAATAGTTTTCGCATTACATTTAATGTATTAGACTACACACAAAGTCCACAGGTAGAATTCACTTATATGCTAGAAGGTCTTGAAAACAGATGGTATGACACACAAGGAGAAAATCAAGTAATTTTTCGTAATATACCTCCAGGTAAATATAACTTCAAAGTGAGAACACGCATCCGTAATCAAGAATGGGACAAAGAAATCGCCTCATTGAATATCTTTATTGCTCCTCCCCTTTGGCTTACCTGGTATGCCAAATTGGGTTATGTCATATTGTTTATCTTCGCATTATATGCATTGCTCCGTTTTTATAAACGTAAACTGGACTTAGAGAGTTCACTGGAAGTGGAGCGCAAGCAAAGTCTGAACAAACAAGAACTGAATGAAGAACGCCTGCGCTTCTACACCAACATCACCCATGAACTGCGTACTCCGCTCACGCTGATTCTAGGTCCATTGGAAGACCTGTTGAGTGATGCTACCTTATCTCCCAAACACGCCAACAAAATCAGCATCATTCATGATAGCGCCACCCGTCTGCTGAATCTGATAAACCGCATACTGGAATTCCGCAAGACCGAGACCCAGAACCGTAAATTATCTGTAGCCAAGGGAGATCTGGGACAATTGGTACAGGAAGTGGGATTACGTTACAAAGAGTTGAATCCCAATAACAAAGTAAATTATCATATTCATATCGAAACAGAAGATACGGAAATCTTCTATGACGCGGACATGATCACCATCATACTGGACAACCTGATGAGCAATGCCGCCAAATATACTTCCGAGGGAGATATCACCTTATCACTCCGTTCAGTAGAAGAGAACCAGATAAAATACACGGAAATCAGTGTCAGTGATACCGGTCATGGCATTGACGCCGAAGCGTTACCACACATTTTCGACCGCTATTATCAGGCAAAAAGCAAATATCAGGCATCGGGTTCGGGAATCGGGCTCGCTCTGGTCAAAGGTTTGAGCGAATTGCACGAAGGAATCCTGAAAGTAGAAAGCACAGTAGATACGGGAACCACATTCACACTGCGTCTGCTCACCGAGAATACGTATCCCAACGCTATCCATGCCCAACATGATATGGAAAAGAAGCCGAACAATGGGAAGATTGTCTACAGAGAAGAATCATGGAAATCTTGTCAGGGCATTTGGAGAATATATTAAGGAATATCCTAACAGCAAGCTTTATATTATAGGTGAAGGCCCTTTAAGGGAACAGGTTGAGGGCGAGATTGCAAGACTTAATCTTAAGGACAAGGTTATTCTTACGGGAAATCTTATAAATCCATTTACTTTAATGAAAAACTGTAAGTGTTTTATACTTCCATCTATATATGAAGGACAACCTATGGTATTATTAGAAGCGCGTATTGTAGGGCTTACTATAATAGTTTCAGATTTTTCATCAGTTAAGGATAGTCTGATGGAAAACGGACAATATTTGATTAATTCTTCAGAAGAAAGTATACTAGGGGGGTTAAGGGCTTTTTCAGAAGGAAAAGTTCCGAAATGTAATTTTGATCCAAAACAGTATAACAGAGAAGCTGTGGAAGAATTTGAAAATGCGATTATGTAAAAAATAATTATATAAAATAAGGAAAGGATAAAGGTCACTTAAAAGTGACACCTTAGAATTCTAAGGATGGTATAAATTATGAAGAGAGTTATTACTTATGGTACATTTGATATGCTTCACTATGGACATATTAATTTGCTAAGAAGAGCAAAGGAACTTGGAGATTATCTTGTAGTTGTTCTTTCAACAGATGAGTTTAACTGGAATTCAAAACAGAAGAAATGCTATTTCACATATGAACAAAGAAAGCAGGTTCTTGAAGCAATCAGATATGTAGACCTTGTTATTCCTGAAGAAAACTGGGAGCAGAAGATTAGTGATGTTCAGGATTATAAGATTGACACATTTGTAATGGGAAATGACTGGGAAGGAAAGTTCGACTTCTTAAAGGATTACTGTGAAGTTGTATATCTTCCAAGAACAGAAGGAATTTCAACAACACAGATTAAGACAGATTTAAACCACAAAGATATGAGGACGTTGATGGCCGCGATGAGGGCGCCGCCGGCCATACATATTATTCTTTGCGTGGTCTGTCACATTAAGCAAATGATTGCCC
>ENA-USYR01001246-USYR01001246.1-human-gut-metagenome-genome-assembly--contig:-NODE-1246-length-10460-cov-39.881537_pt1 | contig 10460 bp, 6 predicted proteins | sample MGYA00250064_ERZ773510 | MGnify/ENA primary metagenome ERZ773510 (study PRJEB29103, sample SAMN06112082) | human gut metagenome | biome: human gut; feature: ankylosing spondylitis patient; material... | reverse complement strand
TCCAAATACTTCTTGGATATATCCTGACGGGCGGCGATCTCCTTCAGCGACACAAAGCCCTGTTCCCTGTGCTCGGCCAAATCTAACATCATACGCAGTGCGTAGCGTCCTTTGGTAGAGATTTTCATACCGTCACATCCTTTCTTTAACCTATAATACCATATATTTAGTAGGTTTTCAATACCCGAGATAAAAAAGAAAAAAGCGCCCGACAAATGCCGGGCGCAAAACAGGTTTATTGCAATTTGGAAATTTCGTCCACAAAGGCACTGGCGCTGTCAAACTCCTTATAAACAGAAGCAAAACGCACATAAGCCACCTCGTCGATTCCCCGCAGTTTTTCCATAATCAGCTCGCCGATGCGCACGCTGGTGACCTCACGATCCAAGGCGCTTTGCAGAGTGGTCTCGATCTCAGAAATCGCAGTCTCCAGTGCCTCTACGGTCACCGGTCGCTTTTCGCAGGCACGGAGCATACCCTTCAGAATCTTGTTGCGGTCAAAGACCTCACGGCTTTTGTCCTTCTTCACCACAATAATGGGCACATCCTCGATGATCTCATAAGTGGTAAAGCGCTTGCCGCACTGCATACACTCCCGACGACGGCGAATGCGCTCATTCTCGTCGGTAGGACGCGAGTCAATCACTTTGCTCTCTGCATAACCGCAAAACGGACACTTCATAGTTATCCCCCCTGTTGAAAGATACGGCTCTTGCCATAAAATTCTGTACAATCCGTACTATACCATAATTGGCCAAAAAAAGCAAGTTTTTTGCCTTTACACCTTTTTGGCAGGGGCGGTGGCGTCTGCCTTACGATTATAAAAGAACATCCACAGCGCCATGCCGCAGATTACCGCGTAGCCCACAAAGGACAGCACATCCGGCACATCGCCAAACACCAAATAGCCCACAACGGCCGCAAAAATCACCTGGGCGTAGTCATACACGCTGATCTCTCGGCTGGGAGCATGGGTATACCTCAACGTGTAAAGGTCGGTCGCCTTGCCGTCCACCGTGGAGCGGAAGGCGGCACGCGAGACCTGCGAATGCCGCTCGGAGCCGCATCCGGAAAGCATTCCTGCCATAAAAAATACGATTAATAAGTTCTGTTTCATTTTATTCGGTTCGGGAGCCCCCGCCCGGGGCCGACGGCGCCTGCCGCCGGACAGGGTGCTGTCAGTCGGTTACGACGGGGATGCGGATCAGCGTGAACGAGTGCGCCGGGAAGGCATAGGTGAACCGGTCGCCCCGCGCCTGTGCCTCTTTGGTCACGGTTTTCACGGCCTGACGGGTCATCGAGTTCTCGGCCTTGATGTCGGGGCCGTTGACCTCGTATACCGTCGCCTTGCCGCCGAAACGTCCTGTCTGGCAGAGGATGTCGGTCGTGATGGCCTGCTCCCGGTGGCGGTTGGTGACGTTCACGATCACTTCGCCGGCCTCGTTGTCATAGGCCGCCGATACGTCGAGGTAAGGGATCCGCTCCCCGCCCAGCGCATAGGTGTCACAGTCGACGAAGGTGTCGAGCGACGTGCCGTGGCAATGCGTGGCGAAGAGCTGCAACGGGTAGAAGATCGTCTGGTACCACGAACCTTCCTTGGTGGAGAAGATCGGGGCGATGACGTTGACCAGCTGCGCCATGTTGGCCATCTTGACCACATGGGCGTTGCGGACGAAGATGTTGAGGAAAGTCGATACCACCAGCGCATCTTCGAGGTTGTAGACCTCCTCGTTGCCCTCCTCGCCCTTGGCGCGGTACCATACGTTGTACTCGTCGAAGGCGATGTAGATCGGATCCTTGCGTTCGGCCTTGGTCATCGCCTCGGCGATCAGTCCCTCGGTGATGCGGATAGCCTTCTCGGCGAAGCGCGTCGTGGCCATGAACTTGTAATAATCGTTGCTCCGGTTCTCGACGTAGTTGTGCAGGGCGATGTAGTCGGCGTGGTTCTTCAGGTACTCCAGCACGGTACGGTTCCAGTCGATCCAGTTGCCGTTGTAGTCGCTCGACCCGGCCACGACGAGTTTGATGTCCCGGTCGATCCACTTCATCAGCTTGGCCGTCTCGAGGGCGAACTTGCCGTAATCCTCGGCGTTCTTGTGCCCCATCTGCCACTGGCCGTCCATCTCGTTGCCCAGGGCCCAGTATTTCACCTTGTGGGGTTTCTCGTAGCCGTTACGGCGGCGCAGGTCAGACCAGTAGGTGCCTTTCTCGACATTGCAGTACTCGACCCAGTTGCGGGCTTCGTCCATCGTCCCCGTGCCGAGGTTCACGCAGAAATAGGGCTCGGTCGCGGCACGGCGGCACCACTCGACGAACTCATCGGTGCCGAACGCGTTGCTCTCGCGGAAGCCCCATGCCAGGTCGATGCGCGTCGGGCGTCCGGCCTGCGGGCCGATGCCGTCCTCCCAGTGGTAGCCCGAGACGAAGTTGCCGCCCGGCCAGCGCACCAGCGATGTGCGAAGCGCCCGCGTCGCTTCGAGCACGTCCCGGCGGTAGCCCTTCTCGTCCGAAAGGGGCGATCCGGGCTCGTAAAGCCCGCCGTAGATGCAGCGGCCGAGGTGCTCGACGAAGTTGCCGTAGATATTCCGGTCGATTTCGCCCTTTTGGCGTTCGATGTCGACCTTGATTCGGGCATTGCCCGTTTTCCCGCGCGCCCAAAGCCCGCCGGGGATCAGCACGGCGGCCACGAGCGCCGCCAGCATGGTTCTTTTCAGATTCATAGTCTTCGGTTTTTCAGGGTTATTCATCCAGCACCACGATCGTATAGGAGTAGGGCGCTATGTCGACAGTCTGCGCAGCCCAGGCCGGCAGTTCCCGCCCGACGGGGGCGATGCGGCGCGGCTCTTCGGGGGTGTTCACCGCGTCGAGGTCGCCCGAGAGCGAAACCATGCGGGCTTGGGAAACCTTCCCCATCCCGTCCACGCGCAGGCCCACACGCAGCGGCTCGGCACCCGTATTGGCGATGTGGAGCACGACGCTCCCCGCCTCGCGGCTGCGGGTTGCCGTCACGTCGAGCACCCCATCAGCGCCCTCGACCCCGCAGCCGACCGTCAGGGGACGGTGGTGTGCCGCAGCCATCTGCTGCGCATAATAGGGGGGCATCCCCCACACCTGGGACGGGGTGAAGAAAACCTGCCCCTGATCCCAGCCGTTGTCGTTTTGCCGGTAGGGTTGCAGGGCATTGGCCGCGCAGGAGGTCAGCACGAAGTCGCCCATGCGGCGCACGGCGTTCTGAAGCGTGACGTGTCCCAGCACGCGCTGCATGTCGTGGCGGTTGCCGTTCTCCTCGAAGATGGCGCATTTCATCGTAGTGGAGGGATTCCACCTGAGGAACAGCTCGCGCATACGGCGCAGTTCGGCCTCGACCTCCCGGCCGCTGGCGAGCTGGTCGGCCCACGGATGGTAGTCCCAATAGTCGGCTTTGCCGTCCAGGGCACGGAACGTCCGTTCCATGCTCGGCGAATCGGCACGCCACCACGCCGTGGAGATCAGTTTCACCGACGGGTCTTTGCCCTTGATGGCGTCGTGCAGCAGGTTGAAGCGCTCGACATAGTGGTCGTATTCGTCGGCACGATCGCCGTTGAAGAGTACCTCCTCGTTGCCGATGCCGATATATTTCACGCCGTAAGGCTCGGGGTGGCCGTTCTCGGCACGCCGGCGCCCCCACTCCGACGTCACCGGGCCGTTCAGGTACTCGATCATGTCGGCCATATCCTGGGGCGTCTCTTCGATATTGACCGCAAAGGCCGCCGTGAAGCCCGCCTTCTCGCAGAATTGCAGGAAATCCTCGATGCCGAAGCCGTTGGTCGACCAGCGGTACCAGTGTCCGTGGTAGGGCGGCCGCTTGTCGCGGTCGCCGATCATCTTCTTGAAGCGGTAGCCCGAAATGTTGATCATCGTACCGCCGTAACGCAGGAAGGTCAGCCCCTGGTCGACCATCGCCTGCCCGATGTCACCCCGCAGCGGCAGGCCGCGGAAGCGGTCTTCGCCCGTGGACATCAGCGTCACCTGATCGGCCTGCACCCTGCCGGGGCGGTCGAGGTAGAGGGCGAAGCGGGCATCCCCGTCCGCGGCGGCGGCAGTCAGTTCGAACGGAAATTTCTTCCAGGCCGCACCGATGCCCGTGATACGCTGCGAGGCATATTCCTTCGTGCCGTCGGCACTCTGCAACGCCACGACCACATCGCCCGACCCGCGCAGGTAGAGGCGCCCTTCGAACGTCTGCCCCTTGCGCACGGCAATGCCCCAGCGGTTCAGTCCGGCATTGGCGATGCCGACGGTTCCCGTCCCGGAGACGAATTCCACGCTCTGCGAGCAGGCGCCGTTATAGGCGTCCCCCGCCTCGTGGCGGTAGGCAGCCACGGCACCGCCCGTCGAAAAGGCGTCCCACTGCCGACTGACCTGCACGGCCGGCGTCGTGCGGAACACGAGTTTGCGCGACGCACCGTCGGCCGTAACCTTCACGTTGCGGAACCGTGCCTCGGAATTCCACGTACGCAGGGCGACCCGGCCCCTGGCCAGCACGGGATCGTCGTCCTCGGCACGGAGCACGCAAGCCCCGTTCAGGAAAACCTGCAACGTGCGGCCGTCGGTCTTGAATCCCAGCCTGTTCCATTGTGCGGGGTCGCACGACACGGCAGCATCGGCGATCGGCGTGAAATTGTTCTTATGCTTGCCCAGCACGACCTTACGGCCGTCGGCCGCAAGGCTTATCTCGTAGCCGTGGAAATTGTCGGCGCCGTTGCCAGGCTCCGAAACCCCGGCCAGCAGGCCGGCATTGTCGCCACCGCCGCCGCGGGTGAATTTCAGTTCGGTCTCGACCTCGCCCGCAGCCATCTCCAGCGGGTCATAGACCAGCTTGGCGCCCGCATGAGCGGCACAGAGCAGCTCGTCGCCGGCAACCTGCCACTCCCCTTCGTAGGCCGAGCAGTCGTCGAAAAGGGGGTTGGGCACGGGCTCCTCGAAACTCTCGCCGAAGATCCGCTGGTCGTAAAGGCCTCCGTAAATCTCGTGGTTGACGTCTTCGATGCAGGCCCCGTAAAGCCAGGGGGTGACGCTGCCCTCGACTTTCGACGCATCGACCGTGATCGTGGCGTCCGTTGCGCCGCCCGCACAGGCGGCGGCCATGGCGGCACACAAGGCCGCAAGGGGAATTTTTTTCAGGAAACGGTTCATATGTCCGGGTTTTTATTTTACCAGTTCTTTCTGTATCTGTTCGAGCGATTTGTCCTTGGTCTCGGGGAGCTTTATCGCAAAGATAAGGCTGCCGAGAGCAATAAGCGCGAAAAATCCGAAGATATAGGTGCCGCCGACCGAAAGGAAGACGGGGAAGAACCACGACAGCAGCGCCGACCACACCCAGTGGGTCATGCTGCCCAGCACCTGCCCCTTGGCACGCACCGAATTGGGGAAGACCTCGGAAATGACCACCCAGATCGTAGCGCCCAGCGACACGGCGAAGAAGGCGATGTAGCCCATCAGGCAGACGAGCATGTAGTAACCTTCGAAGCGTTCGAGCCAGAACCCGCGCGCCACGAGCACCAGCGAGACGAACATCCCCACGGCACCTACGCCGATGAGCTTCTTCCGCCCCACCTTGTCGATGAGGAACATGCCCAGCATGGTGAACGTGAGGTTGGTGATGCCGATCACGATCGACTGCATCATCGCCCCCTCGCGGAAGACGCCCGACATCTCGAACAGGCGCGGCGCATAGTAGAGGATGGCGTTGATCCCCGTGAGCTGGTTGAACGTCGAGATGAGGAACGCCAGCAGGATGGGGATGAAATATTTTTTCCGGAAAAGCCGCTCGCCCGTATCGCCCGCCCCGGCGAACGAGGCGCGGATCTCGGCCATTTCGGCTTCGACATTCTCGCGCGTGGTGCGTTCGAGTACACGGCGCGCCTCGGCGTCACGGCTGCGGATAAGCAGCCAGCGGGGGCTTTCGGGCACGGTCATCAGCAACAGGCCGAAGGCCAGTGCCGGGACGGCCTCGATGCCCAGCATCCACTGCCAGTCGCGGGGAATCCCCACGATCCAGTAGTTGGTCAGGTAGGCGATGACGATGCCCAGCACGATGTTGAACTGGAAGAAGGCCACGAAACGCCCGCGCCAGTGCGACGGAGAGATCTCGGCGATATACATCGGCCCCACGACCGACGAGGCGCCGACGGCCAGCCCGCCCACAAAGCGGAAGAACATGAACGAATACCAGTTGACGATCACGGCACTGCCCACGGCCGAGATCAGGTAGAGCCACGCGATCACCTTCAGCGAGCGCAGGCGCCCGTAGCGTTCGGCTGGGCCGCCGCAGACCAGGGCGCCGACGATGGTGCCGATAAGCGCCGTGGCGATCGTGAAGCCGTGCGCGAAGTCCGAGAGCGCATAGATCCCCTGGATCGCCTTTTCGGCACCGGAGATCACGGCCGTGTCGAAGCCGAACAAAAGGCCGCCGAGCGAAGCGACGAAGGCGACATAAAACATGAAGCCTTTAACGGATGTTTTCATATCAGGTCGGATTAGTTGGTTTTCAGTTTCGGTTCACGACGGTTCAGAGGCCGAATTCGATCCGGTTGATCACATGGTTCTGGTAACATTCGTCCAGTTCGACGAAATAGCCGCTCCAGCCCCAGACGCGCACGATCAGGTTGCGGTGCCGCTCGGGATGCACCTTGGCGTCAAGCAGCTTTTCGCGGCTGACGGTATTGAGCTGCAACTGGTGGCCGCCCAGGGCGATGTAGGTCTTGACGAGCATTCCCAGTTTGCGGACGCTCTCCTCGTTGTTGAAGACCGACTGGTCGAACTCGAGAGTCAGCGGCCCGCCGTTGACCACATCCTCCAGACGCGGTTTGGTGAAGGATTTGATGACCGATACGGGCCCGCGCTGGTCGATGAACAGGCTCGGCGAATAGTTGGCGGGGATCATCTCCCCGGCACTGCGGCCATCGGGCGTGGCACCGAGGCCTGCGGCATGGAAAACATAGTACATGGCCGTACCGGTGCCGGCGCGGTAGATGCCGCCCCGCTCGTTGCGGCGCCCTTCGAGCGCACGTGCGAACGAAGCGAGCAGGTCGCAGGCGATGGAGTCGGCATAGTCGTCGTCCTGCCCCATCTTGGGAGCCTCCCGCCGCAGCAGGCGTTGTAATTCGGGTGCGCCGCGGAAGTCGTCCTCCAGCGCCGAGAGCAGCGTCGGGGCGTCGAAACGGCGCTCCTCGAAGTAAAATTTGCGCAGCGCCGCCAGCGAGTCGGCCGCCGTGGCAATGCCCGTGCCGTGCAGGCCGTAGTTGTTGTAGCGCGAGCCGAGCGAAATGTCCTGCGCCCGTTCTATGGTGCCGTCCATCAACAGCGACATCATCGGTGCGGGGGCGATGTAGAGGTTGCGGTGCTTGCGGCAGATGGCGTCGGCCTTTTCGGCGATCTTCCGCTCTACACGGCCGTAGAAGGCCGCATAATCGGGGCATTGCTCCAGTTCGGGCAACACCTCGCGCACGCAGCCGATGAGCGACACGGCGTCGATGTTGGGGATGTCCATCGCATGGTTGGGGATGATGAACTCCCAGCAGGCGGCCACGACATAATTGCGGGCGTCCTGCTCCGAATAGCCTTTCTTCATGAGCCCCGGGACGATCACGTCGTCGTTGCTGTACTGCGGGAATCCCAGCCCCTTGCGGGTGAGCTGCGACCCCAGGAAGAAGATTTCGTCGGGCGTATCCGCGTCGACGCGGATGTTGATCTTGGGGTCGATCAGCTCCAGTTCGCAGCTGGCCCGCAGGCACATCTCCGAGAGGCGGTTGAAAAGGTAGTCGCCGTTTGCGGCGCGGCCGCCCAGCACCATGCTCTGGCCGTTGTCGCCCTGCTGCATACCGGGATAGAGGTCGCTGTCCTTGTTGCATGCGAGGAAGAACTCTTCCACCAGGTCGAACGCCTCCTCCTCGGTCAGCACACCGCTGTCGATGTCATGGCGGAAATAGGGGTACATGTACTGGTCGAAACGCCCCAGCGTATTGTGGTAATTGCCGGCCTCCCAGATCGCGAAATGGAGGATGCGCAGCAGTTGCAGCGCCTCGCGCAGCGACCGGGCGCCGCGCGTACGCACGGCCTCGAGCACTTGGGCCGTATCCGCCTGCCCCGCTTCGCGGGCATGGGCGGCGTAACGCCCCGTAAGCTCCTGCACGGCCTCGATGCAGAGCGCCACCGACCCCAGGAAGATACGCTGTTCCTGGTCGAGCGAATCGTCCGCCAGGCGGGAAGCGATTTCGGCCTTCCGGGCATCGAGCCCGAGGCGGATGGTGGTTTCGTAGTCGGGCGATATGTTGCAGACCGTCCCGCGCTCGTGGATGTAGTGCGACGCCTTGATCCCGTCCCACTCCTGCGGGGTGAAGATTTCGGGCACTTCGGTAACGGTGCGGGTGAATACGATCTTTTCGCCCGGCAGGATCACGGGCTGTTCGGCACGCATCAGGGCTGCGAGCATCTCCGCCGAGCGCCTCACGGGCGGCATTCCGGCCGCTGCAAACCCGATATTGAGGTTGTCCAGCCCGAGCCGGGCCGGGGTACGGCGCAGGACATGGTGCTCTTTGCGGAGGATATAGCCGCGCAGGTTTTCGATTCTGGGATTCATTGTATGAGTGTTTTAAGATTGTAGTCGCTGAAAACGTCGTGGACACGGGGCTCCGCCCCGGTATCGAAACCGGGGGCATACGTCCGGCCGATCATGGCGTACTTCGCCCCGGCGGTCTTGTGGTAGCGCAGGATCTCGACCCGCTCCAGCCCCGGGGCATCCTTGATCAGCAGGCAGGTCTGCAACATGTTCTCCCGCGTATCGTTCACCCCGGGGATCAGCGGGATGCGGACGACGAACGGCCGGCCCGAAGTGCACAGCCATGCCAGATTGCGCAGGATGGGGGCATTGTCCACCCCTGTCCAGCGGCGATGCTGCACCGGGTCGGCGTGCTTCACGTCGAACAGCACCAGATCGGCGTGCCCCGCCACCCGGCGGAAAACATCCGGCGCGGCATAGCCGCTCGTCTCGACGGCCGTATGCACCCCCGCGGCCTGCAACGCGGCAAGCACCTCTGCCGCAAATGCGGCCTGCAGGAGCGGCTCGCCGCCCGTGAGCGTCACACCGCCGCGGTTCATGGCGTATACCGCCTTGTTGCGCAGCAGTTTGCCAGCCAGCTCCCCCGAGCAGATCGCGTACCCGCACATCGTGCGGCCGTCGCGGCGATCCATATACTGCGGCTCGGGGGAAATGCCCTCGGGATTGTGGCACCAGGCACAGCGAAGCGGGCACCCTTTCAGGAAAACGGTGGTGCGGATACCCGGCCCGTCGTGTATGGCGAACTCCTCGATGCTGAAAACAATCCCTTTCTCCATTGCGCTGTACGATCTTTCGGGCAAATATAAACAAAATTTCGTCATACTGGTACGAACTGGTATGTTTTTTTTTATTTTTCGTACCGGTTCGTACCGATATTACCCGATTTTACGTATATTTGCACGACATTGCGTGTGCAAAGCCATGAAAAACAACGAATCGAAATACAAACAGGTCGTCAACTTCGTCATCGACGGCATCGCCGAAGGGAAGCTCCAGAAGGGGGACTGGATACCCTCGATCAACGAATTCCGCGAGAATTACCGTCTCTCGCGCGACACCGTGTTCGCCGGGCTGAGCGAACTCAAATCGCGCGGCATCATCGCCTCGACGCCCGGCGTGGGCTACTACATCGCCTCGGCGCGAATCCCCTCGGAACAGAATATTTTCCTGCTCTTCAACGAATTCAACGAATTCAAGGAAGACCTCTACAACTCGTTCATGGAGCACGTCGGCAAAGGCGTAAGCGTAGACCTCTATTTCCACAACTACAACCGCAGGGTCTTCGACGCGCTGGTGACCGACGCCAACGGCAAATACACCACCTATATCATCATGCCGGGCAAGTTCACCGGCATCGCGCCGCTGCTCGAAAGCCTTTCGGGGCGGGTGTTCCTGCTCGACCACTTCCACCCCGAACTGCTGGGCAGGTATTCGTCCGTGGCGCAGAACTTCGAAAAGGACACCTACGAGGCGCTCTGCCACGGGCTGCGGCATATCCGCAAATACGAACGGCTGCTGATGGTGCAGCACGAAAAAAAGGAGCCGCAGGAGCGCTACGACGGACTGGTGCGCTTCTGTGCGGAACACGGGTTCGGGCACGAATACCTCGCCTCGATCCGCGACCGCGAAATCCGCGAAGGCGACCTGTTCATCCTCGTCAGCGACCGCGACCTGGTGACGCTGCTCAAGCAGGCCGAGCGGCAGCAGATGACGCCCGGCCGCGAATTCGGCATCATTTCGTACAACGACACGCCGCTCAAGGAGATCCTCGCGGGCGGGATCACCACCCTCTCGACCGACTTCCGCCAGATGGGGCTGACGCTGGCGCAGCTGATCTTCCAGAAAGGCATCCGCAACATCG
>ENA-USYR01001231-USYR01001231.1-human-gut-metagenome-genome-assembly--contig:-NODE-1231-length-10555-cov-7.292040_pt1 | contig 10555 bp, 9 predicted proteins | sample MGYA00250064_ERZ773510 | MGnify/ENA primary metagenome ERZ773510 (study PRJEB29103, sample SAMN06112082) | human gut metagenome | biome: human gut; feature: ankylosing spondylitis patient; material... | reverse complement strand
GGATACGTAGCAGACGGACTATATCAAACACAAGCAGAAATAGATGCCTTGAATGCTATATCAATGGAAAAATGGGGGTGCCTTATATTGATTTTGAGCGCGTGAAGCAGTCAAAGCCGAAATGGTACATGGGCTATTCCGACAACACGAATTTCACATTTTTGGAGGCTACTATTGCAGATACAGCAGGTATTTACGGGCCGTGTGCGGGCAGCTTTGGTATGGAGGTGTGGCATGAGTCACTTACCGATGCATTTAATCTGCTTTGTGGCAGGAAGCTTTCATTTACCAATTACCCTATGTGGGAGAAGGAATCGATAAAGGATGAGAATGCTCCGTTTGTGGGCTACAACCTGACTGAAAAGTCGTGCATCAGCTCTATTCCTGCGGTGGCAAAGGGAAGCAGGCTTACCATGAGAGGCAGGCTGCTTGGTGGCTGCATGGATTGTCTTATCAATCTGCTTGGTACATCGTTTGACCATGTAAGGGAATTTAATGAGCGCTACAGTGATGATGGTATCATATGGTTCCTTGAGGCCTGTGACCTTAATGTGATGGGTATGTTTCTGTTCTCAACCGCCTGTTTAAGCGCTTCTTCAGAGAAAGTATACGGCTTTACCAAAAGCTGTGAATACGGTCTGTTTGAAAGCGTTCCCTTTAAAACAGCTTTAAGGTTGTGAAGGTCGTTAAGATAGAAGAACGGTTTGAATATTGCAAAATCGGGTGCGGTTTTTTTGAGATATTCCCACACATTTTCGCTGTGTGATTTCAAAATCTCTTCAATGTCATCACCCTCGCCGTAACCCTTGTCCGAGAGGTATCTGCAAAGCTCGTTCACATTTTCACAACCGAGCATATGCTCAATGTCGCTGTTTGTAAACAGATTTTTTTCTTTAGCACGGACGGAGCCGATGGAAAATTCATAAGATAATGCCATCATATTCCTCCCTATGCCTTAAAAAGTTCCTGATTTATAAAATCCTCGATAGCGTCACGCTTTTCGGACAATATTGCCGAGAAGTCCATGTTTTCTTCAATGTCACCGCATTTAAGAATAAATCCGCTTTCAATGTCACACGGCGTTTTTGAAAGCTCTGCTTTTACACCGCATTCTTCAAGCCTTGCAAGAAAATCCTTCGGAAGTCGGTTCATATCCTTTTTGTTCAAAAGCACAACACCGCTCATTCCGTTTAACTTTTTTGCAAATGTGTAAATCAGTTCAAAGTAATCTTCATCGGGAAGATTTTTCATTTTATTAAGAATTTCACTGTATGTTTTGTCAATTTCCTCACGCCTTCTCTTTAGGAAAGCGTTGCGTGTTTCAAGGTCGCAACGGCTCTTTGAAGCCGCCTGCATCTGCTTGACCTTTGACTGTGCCCTGTCGGCAATTTCGGCAGAAATCTTGTCGGCATCAAGCTTTGCCTGTGCCATAATCTGTGCGCATTTTTCATCGGTTTCAGCACCTATTTGGCTGATTCTTTCGTCACAGTCAAGACTTATGCGATTTAAAATTTTATCACCGCTGCTCAAAGTGATTCCACCTTTCTTTCGTAATTTTCGTTAGTCGGTTATCAGATGTTAAGGTTTGGAACTGTGATAACAACGAGAAGTGAAACGATGAATGAAAGGAGAGCGTAAATCTCAACGAGAGTTACGGAAACCATAGCCTTTGAGAAGTTTGAATCGTCCTTTGCACTTAGTGCAATACCCGAAACGGCTGCCTTGCCCTGTGCAAAACCTGAAATCATACCGCCGATACCGATAGCAAGCGATGCTGCAAAGTATGCAAGTCCCTGTCCGATTGTCGGAGCTGTGCCGCCGAGAACGCCGCCGCTTACGAGAATAAGGAAGCCTACGATAAATCCGTAAAGTCCCTGAGTACCCGGGAGAAGTGTGAGAACGAGCATTTTACCGAATTTCGATGAGTCCTCGGAAAGAACTCCCATAGCTGCCTGTGCGGCAGAGCCTACACCTCGGGCAGAACCTACGCCTGCGAGTGCTGTTGCTGTTGATGCGCCTAAAAGTGCGAAAAATATTCCATTCATTTTGATTTGTCCTCCTGAATTTTAATATATTTACTGTTGAGCTTGAACGGCTTAAACTGTTTGCCGCCGCCCTCATAGAATTTTCCGAACATTTCAACATACTGAAGTCGCATTGTGTGAACATATGAACCGAGTGCGTTGAGTCCGATGTTGATTGCGTGTCCGATGATGAACACAATAATGAGTAAGATAATTCCAAACCAGCTCTTGCCGAACATGGTTGAAAGCATATTGAACACCTGAGCCATAACTCCCGTTGTAAGTCCGAGAGCAAGAAGTCTTGAATAGCTCAGAAGGTCACTGATGTAACCTGTAATGTCATAGAGAGAGGCAAGTCCGCCGATGACTTTGCCGAATCCCTTTTTGTTTCTGCCCTGTGTGAGAACAAGACCGATTGCGCAGAAAATCGCAATGCCTGCTCCGACATAGACGAGTGTCTGACCGAATGCCATACCTGCCGCCAAAACTGCAAATCCGATAAGCATAAGCATCCAAAGTCCCGTGTCAAAGAACGCTCCGCCGTAATCCTTCTGCCTGAGGCAAACATAGAATTTGCAGCCCATACCGACAAGAATGTGTACAAGACCGAATGCTATTGAAATAATCATCAGCATAAGTGCGTCCTTTTGCGGGTCAATTGTCGGCCACGGGAAGATTTGCTTCATCGTAATGTCTGCACCCGTAAAGTAGTTGTAAAGGGTTGCGGGGGCATCTCCGAAGAAGCTTGCAAAAACAAGTCCCCAGAAAAATGTTGAAACACCGCAATATTGGAACAGCTTCAAGGTGTTTCGCATTTCCCTGTCAGGCTTGAACAGCTTTATTGCAAGTCCTGTTCCTATTACCATTAACAGTCCGTAGCCTGCATCCGAGAACATCATTCCGAAGAAAAAGTAGAAGAAGAACGCAAGCAACGGCGTTGGGTCAATGTCGTCATGCGATGGGGGAGAGTACATATTTACAATGCTCTCTGCCGGTGCTGCAAAGCGACTGTTCTTTAGCTTTACAGGAGCTTTTTCCTCGTCAACATCGCCGAATTCAACATAGCATACAGAAACTCGTTCACAAAGCCTTTCAAGCTTTTCACAGTCCTCCTCGGGAATGTAACCCGAAATAACAAAAACATTCCGTGAATGCTGAAGTTCACCGATTACGCTGTATTTATCGGCTCTGATTCTGAAATAATCCTGTGTATCTTTAATATCTTTTCGTCTGTCTGCAAAGGAAATGATTTCCTTTTTTGCGTTTTCCGTGTCGTCTTCAAGCTTGTGACTTCTTTCAACAAGCTTTTTTGATTCCGCCAAAGGGGTAAGGCTTGAGTTTGTAACAGGCTTTGCAAAACCGATATCACGCAGAGCATTTTCTGCAAGCTCCTTTTGAGCAATCGGTGCAAAAAGTACAATGCAGGTGAGCACCTCGTTTGCAAACTGAATTTCAAAATCAAATTCAAGCTTCGGAGAAGCCTCGGCAAGTGCCTTTGAAAGCGATATCTCGTTGTACTCCTTTTGAATTGAGCCTATGAAAACAGCCGTTGTTTTTGTGTCCTTTGCATTCAGCGGAATGTCAAGATTCTTCCACGGCTCAAGCTGAGCAAGAGCGGTTTTTATGCGAATCCGTTCCGCCGCATTATCGGCAATCTGTTTGTTAAGCTCACAAATTCTGTTGCACACATCAATAACTTCGCCTGCATTTGATGCGATAACTCCGATTTCATCGGGATCAATCTCCCGCCGTCCGCAAAATGCGGAAAGCATACTTTTCTTTTCGGGAGAGTTGCTGTCGAGAATTTTCAGAGCGTTTTCACTGAGAGTAACATTCCGCTCGAAAATCTGAATTTGTGAGGTCATATCAATCTTGCCGAAACCTTTTCTGCAGGTTTCGGTCTTTTCAATCTGAACCAAACCCGAATCCTGCAAATGTTCAAGAAGTCGCTTTCTGTCCTGTCTTAGGGCAATAATCCGAACCGACTTCATTTTAAGTTTTGCCAATTTCTATCACCACGCTTCTTTCATTGCAACCGTTTTAAAGAGAGAGCCTTTGTATAGCCCCGTCAATAACACGCTTGCGGTTTTTGTCTGCAGTTTGAGAGAGAATGTCGCACTCAAGATTCGCCTTTTCAGAGGCTTGCTCAAGCTCTTTTTTGCCCTCTTTCGCAGTCTTTTCAAAAAGCATATCGGCATCCTTCTGTGCCTTTTCCTTTGCCGAAAGCACAACCTGTTTGGCATCTGCCTTTGTCTGTTCAACCTTTTCTGCTGATTCTGCTCGTGCATTTGCCTCACGCTGTCTGCAATTCTCTTCGGCATTGTAAATGGCGTCCAGCATATCTTTTGCCATTGTTATCCTCCTTTGCTAAAAATTGCATAAAAATATTTTTGAAGAATACACTATTTTGTTTATTCTATTCCTAGATTGTAGCACATTTATTTTAAAAAAGCAATCAACATACATTAAAGTTTGCCCAGTTTTTTATCATTTTCTTCCCTGTGACGCATTTGCGAGTAGTTTTACAGCATTAATTTGCGATAAAAGAAAAAACACCGCATAATACGGTGTTTAAAAAATTAACTTGCTTATTATCTTACTTACTGTCTTGCTTACTGACTTGCTTATTATCTTGCGTGTTGTGGGTAAAACAGCGATATTTTAGTCTGTAAAACAGAAGAAAGCCGTCCCGAAAAATTCGGAGCGGCTTTCAAAGCTACGGTTATTCGGCAGGCGTCCCATTCTCCTGCATCTCTCAAGGTTTCCCTTTGTCAAGCCATCGGCGTGTGGACGGGGACGAAATCTTCCACCTCGAATAACTTTTGAATTTATTCTAACATTATTTTAATAAAATTGCAAATAAATCAAGGTTGAAATCCAATGCGAAAAGTTGTATTATGTGAGGGTAATAACAAGATGGCAATATGCATGGAGGATTGTGTATTTATGAAAGAAATCAAGACAAATGTAATGAGAATTTTAGACAAAGAAAAGGTTGAATATACTCACCACGAATATCCCCACGGCAAGGATGCCGTTGACGGAGTAACGGTTGCAACGCTTATGAATCAAAATCCCGATTATGTGTTCAAAACTCTTGTAACAAAGGGCATGGGCAGAGATTATTATGTTTTCGTAGTTCCTGTTGACCATGAGCTTGACCTTAAAAAATGTGCAAAGAGCGTAGGTGAAAAGTCGGTTGAAATGATTCCCGTAAAGGACATTACAAAGGTCACGGGTTATGTGCGTGGAGGCTGTTCACCTCTCGGAATGAAAAAGCAGTTCAAGACAACCTTCCACATTACAGCAGAGTCAATTCCGAAAATCATTGTCAGTGCAGGAAAAATCGGTTATCAAATTGATTTAAAACCAGAAGATTTAATTCGTCTTACAAACGGTCAATGTGCCGATATTATTAAAAATTAAAAGGTGTATTGCATTGGATATTGTTGACAAAAATATAGACAACGGAAATGCTTTTGACTGGGGCAGAGTGTCAGCCGAATATGCAAAATATCGTGATATTTATCCGCAAAAATTTTATGATCAAATTGTTGACAGAGGGCTTTGTGTAAAAGGTCAGAAAATTCTTGATATTGGCACCGGAACAGGAGTTATTCCGAGAAATATGTATCGCTATGGCGGAGAGTGGGTTGGTACAGATATTTCAAAAGAGCAAGTTGGTCAGGCTCGTTTATTATCAAAAGGTATGAATATAAAATATTTTACTGTAGCAACAGAGAATATAAATTTTCCTGATGAATCGTTTGATGTTATCACAGCTTGTCAGTGCTTTTGGTATTTTGACCACCAAAAGATCATGCCTGAACTTTACAGAATGTTAAAGCCAAATGGCAGGTTGTTAATTCTTTATATGGCTTGGTTACCGTATGAAGATGAGATAGCAGGGCAGAGTGAAAAACTTGTATTGAAATACAGTCCCGATTGGAGCGGTGCAGGTGAAACTATTCATCCGATAAATATTCTGAAATGTTATGAAGAAAAGTTTGATTTGATTTATCACAACGAATATCCGCTCAAGGTGCATTTTACAAGAGAGTCATGGAACGGCAGAATGAAGGCTTGCCGTGGTGTAGGTGCGTCACTCTCAAAAGAAAAAATTGAATTGTGGGAGAATGAACATAAAAATTTACTCTTAAAAATTGCACCGCCTGAATTTGATGTGTTGCATTATGCCGCAATTGCTGAATTAAAAGTAAAGAAATAATAACACCCCCGACTAAACTGTTTTGGTAAAGTCGGGGGTGTGTTTTATTAGTATGTTTTATTCGTCAATAAATTCAAGGTCTTCGTCACTTACTTTTTTGAGTTCCTTTTTATTGAACAAATCGTAAATAACGGGAACGATGTAGAGCGTCATAAATGTTGCGTAGAGCAAACCGCCGATGCAGACAATTGCAATAGGCTGCATCATTTCTGCACCTGTGCCTATGCCGAGAGCCATAACAACAAGACCGAGAACGGTTGTGAGTGCGGTTATGAGGATAGGACGCATACGGGTTTTGCCCGCCTCAACAATTGACTCAATTCTCTCCTTGCCGTCAATACGAAGTTTGTTGATGTAGTCAACAAGCACGATACCGTTGTTTACAATGATACCGCAGAGCATTACGAAACCGACAAGCGATACAACGCTGATGTCAAATCCTGTGATTAAAAGTGCGAGGAAGCCGCCCGTGAATGCAAGCGGAATTGTAAACATAATAATGAACGGTGATTTAAGGCTTTGGAACTGTGCAACCATAATGAGGTAGATGAGAATAATGCCGAGCAACAGCATAAGCATAAGCTGTGAAACTGCCTCCATTGTCATTTCGTCTGTACCTGCATAGTCGATTGAACAGCTGTTCGGGAGCTTGTAATCATTCATTGCGGATTTTACATTGTTTGAAACAGATGTAAGCGTGTATCCGTCCTTGACTTCGGCACTGATTTTAAGATAACGCTTTTGATTTTCACGGCTGATTTTATCCATAGTTTCCGACTTTGAAATATTCGAAACAGAGGAGAGTTTAACTGTCTTTTCGTTACCGTTTGAATCCTTGTAGGTAATGTCAATGTCACGGAGATTTTTTGGAGTAACGGTTTCGCTGTCGTCCTTTACAACCACAACATTCATATCATTGCCGTCATCATTCGTAAGAGTGGCAGCGTTTTTTTCTGTTGAAATTGCAGCGGCAACCTGCTGATAAACCTGTGCAACGGTAAGTCCCTTTTCAGCGGCTTTTGACTTGTCAACAGTAACCTTGATTTCGGGAGAAACAGCACCGATGCCGTTGTCAACCGATGCAACGCCTTTAACCTTTTCAAGTGTCTTGCCGATATCCTCGGCAGTGCTTTTGAGTGTGTCAAGGTCGTCACCGTAGAGCGTAATCTGAACTGAACCGTCACCCATAAGGCTTGACATTGAACTTGAAGTGCCGCCGCTTACGGCAGCCTCACCGTCAAGGCTTTCAAGATCCTTTTCAATCTTCTTTGAAATCTCACCGCTCTGTTTTGTAAAATCATCCTTGAGAACGGCATATGCCATAAGTGAGCCGGCATCATTTGACGATGAACCGCCTGTAAGTCCCATAAGGCTTGACGAGTTGCCCGCCATAACTCCAACGGTTTCAAACTGGTCATATTTTGAAAGCAAATCGTTGAGCTTTTCGCCCTCCTTAACTGTTTCTTCAAAGGTTGCGTTATCGTCAAGCTTCAATGATACCTGAATCTGTGTACTGCTCATATCGGGCATAAAGCTGAAACCTCTCATCAGACAAAGACCTGCACTTGTAAAGAGAAGTGCAACTGCAACAAGAATTGCAGGAACTTTGTGCTTTAATACGAAACGAAGTGAGCGTTCATAAGACTTTTTGATTTTTCCGTCCTTCGGAGCGGAATTAGGTTTCATTTTTCGGAGCATTCTCTGTCCCATGGCCGGAACAAGCGTCAGCGCAACAATAAGGCTTGCAAGAAGTGAATATGTAACCGTGAGTGCAAGGTCAACAAACAGCTGACGGGTGATGCCTTCAACAAATACAATCGGCAGGAACACGCATACTGTGGTGAGAGTTGACGCCGTAATTGCGCCGGCAACCTGTCTTGCACCGTTAAGTGCCGCCTTAATCGGCGAAACGCCCATGCTTCTCAGTCGGTAGATATTTTCGATAACAACAACCGAGTTGTCAACAAGCATACCGACTCCTATCGCAAGTCCTGACAGCGAAATCATATTGAGTGTTACACCGCTGAAATACATGAGGACAATTGCAAACACAACGCTTATCGGAATTGAGCAGGCAACAATGAGTGTCGGCTTGATATCTCTGAGGAAGAGGAAAAGTATGATAATTGCAAGAACCGCACCCATAAGGAGGTTCTGCAAAACGCTGTTGATTACAAGGTTAATGTAGTCGCCTTCATTATAAAGGTTTGTAAAGTGAAGTCCGTCAACCTCTTTTGAAAGAGATTCAAGCTTTGCATTGATGTTTTCACAAACGGTAGAAGACGCTGTGTTGCTTGATTTTGAAAAGCTCAATACAATACCGGGGTTGCCGTTGATTTTTGCAAAAGTTTCATCAGAATTATCGGCAACAAAAACATCTGCAACATCTTCAAGATGAATAACTCCCATTCCGTCAATGCCTGTGTCAAAAAGCACAAGCGACTTCATCTCTTTTTCATCATTCACCTTGTCGCCGACACGAACCATGAATTTATTGTTATCGTCATCGGTAACATAGCCTGCCGGCATTGAAAAGTTTTGTGCCGTTAGAATTGAAGAAATGGTATCAAGTGTGACCGTGTTGCTCACATCAGCCTTGCTTTTTGCCTCTTTCTTTTTATCTGCAAGTTCTTTTTCGGATGTTTCAATCTGTTTTTCTGCACTTGAAAGCTGTGTAAGTGCGCTGTTGAGTTCACTCTGTTTTGAAGTGAGAGTTGACATGGCAGAGGACATTTTGAAGTCCGCACTTGACTGTTGTTGTGAAATGAGTGCAAGAGCGGAATCAACCGAAACCGATTTATCGTCAAGTCCTGAAATTGCGTTATCAAGCTGTGCAATACCCGAGTTGATTTGTGAGATTTTCTCCGACATTTCACTTAATGCAGAATTGATTGCATCTCCCGAAGTTCCGAGCTTTTTAAGTGAAATTTCAACATTTTGAATTGCCTCTGCACTTTTGTTAATGGAATTCTGAACTGTCTGCATTGTTTTTGCGATATCGGGAGCTTTGATTCCGTAAGGCTCAAGCACCTTGTTAAGCTCGTCAATCTGCTGTTGAAGTGCCTTGTATTCCTCGCTGTCGGGCAGTGCATCATTCATTTTCCGAACAATTTCCTGATACTGTTCTTTGAATTTTGAAAGCTGTTCAAGCTTTTGCGTAAGCTGTGACTGCTCGGAAGTCAGCTCATCATAGGTCGTTTTCAGTTCAAGCAAACCCTGATAAGCGGTTTCAAGCAAGGTCTTTGTTGAAGTGAGGCTTGCCTTTCGGTCAAGCAACTGCATCTTTGCCGACAAAAGCTGTGTTTTACCGCTTTCAGCCTTGTTCTGTGCATCGGCAAGCTGTTTTGAAACAGCCTCTTGCTGTGAGTTGATTTGCTCGATTGAAGATGAAACAGTACCCTGACCGTCCTTGGCTTTGCCGATATTATCCTGCAATTCCTTTTTAGCTTTGGCAATTTTGTCCTCCGCATCACCGAATTGATTATCGAGCGCAGCAGAAATCTTCTTATTAAGCTTGTCAAGCTTATCCTGTGAAAGTACGACATTTTCCTGTTCCGTAACAATGCCCTTGTCAGAAACAGAGGCAACACCGTCAATGCCTTCAAGTTCATTCAAAAGTTCGCTTGTGACATAATCCGAAAGCTCTGTTTGCGACTTGCCTTCAAAGTCAACCGCCGTCATTGCAACGGGGAGAATATTCGGGTTGATTTTGATGAGGTACGGTGTTCCGACTCCGTCAGGCCAATTGCCCTTGATTGTGTCAAGGCTTGAACGCATATCAACAGTTGCGCTGTCCATATTTGTGCCGTCCTCAAATTCAATCATCAAAAGTGAATAGTTGTCTGATGAGGTAGAGGTGATTTCCTTAACACCGTCAATTGCCGACATCGACTGTTCAAGAGGCTTTGAAACCGTTGCTTCAACCGCCTCGGGTGTCTGACCTGCGTAGGTGGTCATGATAACGGCATAGGGAAAGTCCATGTTAGGTAAAAGGTCGGGTGTCATCTTGAAAAATGACACTATACCGAGAACCAGAACAAGTACAACCGCAACCAATACCGTCATCGGTTTTTTTACGCTGATTTTAGATAACATTGATTACTCCTTTGTTTGTGCTTTTCATCTATGAGTATATTTCATATTAAATGCAATTTCTACCAACTTAGGTTTACATTTTCTGTTGAAATCGCCTGCAACCGGTTGCGTGAATATTTAAACTTAATCTGCAATTGCACCTGCATGGGCAGGGATGGGCAGCATACCCCAGTTATACGGATTTGCTTGGAAAGCAAAGTATGCACCC
>ENA-USYR01001230-USYR01001230.1-human-gut-metagenome-genome-assembly--contig:-NODE-1230-length-10566-cov-10.190581_pt1 | contig 10566 bp, 8 predicted proteins | sample MGYA00250064_ERZ773510 | MGnify/ENA primary metagenome ERZ773510 (study PRJEB29103, sample SAMN06112082) | human gut metagenome | biome: human gut; feature: ankylosing spondylitis patient; material... | reverse complement strand
TTTTTTTCAAGCAGAAGACGGCATACGAGATATTGGCGTGACTGGAGTTCAGACGTGTGCTCTTCCGATCTATTGCATCCATATCCGCATAAATTTTGGCTTTGTTCGCTTCAAAATGAAAAGTGAGCCGGGAATTCTCTTCGTAAACGGAGAACAGGCTACGGCTGAAAGATACCAGTTCGATACGCGACAGAATGAGTAATGAATCCGCATTACCCTCTATCCGATTGAAATTGAGTACCTGATGAATCAACGAATTTATCTTCATGGCGTTGCGCTGTACTTCTTCTAACGTTTGTTTCTCATGTTCAGTCTCTGTGGCAGGCAACAACTGGCTGACAGGAGCTATAATCCGGCTAAGTGGTGTTTTCAGTTCATTGGATAGGTTTGTAAAGAATGCCATTTTCTGACGTGACTGTTCCAAAATCTTCTCCTTCTCCAGGCGTTCCATCTTCAATCGGTTTTTAACCCGGAAGAAATTGATAGTCCAAGCGACCAGGCTTAGAAGTAAAAGGCAATAGATTATTTTTGCCCAAAGCGTATAATACCAGGGCGGCAGGATCTTTATGTCCAATATATAAGGATGTTCCGAAGGAACTCCGTTTTTTTCTACTTTGCTGATAGATAATTGATAATCCCCATAACTCAAATTGCTATAAGTAATACGGTTCGTATTGGATGGCAGAAAATTCCATTCTTTGTCCATACCTCCGAGCCGGTAAACGAATTTATTCTTTTCTTCGAGAGAGTAGGGGAGGTCGGACAGCTCAAAAGCCAAATTATTCTGATTGTACTTCAGTTCAATGGCATTGGTGTAACGTATATTGGGAATATTCGCTATGCGTGGGTCCATCAATTGATTGTTAATGTACAAAGCTGTCAGGAGAATGGGACGTTCGGGACGATTCATGGCTTGTATTTCTGGGCAGGATATGGCAAAACCGTCAGCGCCTCCCAAATAAACATTTCCGTCTTTCGACTCGAACAGCAGACTGGTAAAACGCTTATCCGTCATATTCTGCTGACGCGCATCCATCGTTTCCCGGTTGATAATCCAAAGCCCGTTCGTGGTAGAAACCCATATATGGTCTTTGACCGATGTCATGGACAAAATCTCGTTATTATTAAAGTTCCCGAAAGAAATGCTTTGCCGACTGGAGTCTTTAGGGTTGATACGCATTACTCCCCCGTGAAATCCTACCCAAAGCATACCTTCCGCATCACATAGTAGATAATTCGGGCTTTTTTCTCCGCTCAACTCATCGGAAAATAGTTTGGTGACTTGCTTTGTGCGTGGATTGATTTTATCCAGCCCTTTACTGTTGTATAGCAATACCCATACATTACCTTCCTTATCGGGCATAATCTGATTGATAAACATACCCGACAGTCCATTGTGAATAGAGTAATTGTATTCGGCTACGTATTGTCCGACTTTAGATTGCATTAATTTATGCTTGTCTACTACAAAGATTCCGCCTAAACAGGTGGCGATCCATAGGTTTCCGGAATCGTCTTCGAAGATGTAATAAGCCCAATTTGTATTGTAGGTTCCTGTGCTGTCGATAATGTTATAGTGTACAAATTCTTGTGTCGTATAGTCATAACGGTTGATACTGCCATCTGTAGCTATCCATAATTGCTGCTCTTTATCTTCATAGATATGGCGGATACGATTGTGTGATAAAGGATGTGCTTTATCTCCCATCCTGTACCAGACAGCCTCATGTCTGTTTCCGGTAGGATGGATAAAACGGAGTAATCCGTTTGTGCCGCCAAACCAATACATCCCTTTGGAATCCCGGAATAACGAGTAGAATTGATTTCCGTCTCCTGTACCCGTTATTTGAGAGATTGGTACGAATTGCAACCCCAACCCCTGGATGCGCCCGGTCCTGCGGACGTGGCTCAGCAGACAGGTCAGCCGATTGGCCAGGACAACGGGCAGGGGGAGCAGTTCCTCCGTCTCCGAACAGGCATAACCGTACATGATGCCCTGATCGCCTGCGCCAAGCTGGTCCTTCTGGGAAACAGCCCCGGCGATATCGGGACTCTGGTCACGGGTGATGACTTCCACCTCATAGTCCAGACTGGGGTATCCCGCTTTACAGGTTGTGCTGCAGGCGATGGCGGGGATATCCGGCAACTCCGTGGCGGTGATCTCACCTGCCACGATGAGCTTGCCAGCTGTGGCCATGACTTCGCAGGCCACATGGGCGCTGGGGTCATGGAGCAGGCAGGCATCCAGAACAGCATCTGCAATGGTGTCACACAGCTTGTCCGGATGCCCTTCGGTGACCGACTCAGCGGTCAGGATGTATTTATCTCTCATAGAATGCAAATTTCCTTCCTTTTGGTCTTTTTGGGGATATCTCCGCGTCATACTCATGGCACTGGGGCAGGTCAAAACCCAAAGACAGGATATCCTCGTCGGACATTGCCAGGGCATTATGGAGAATGTCGTATAATTCTGCGCTGTCATACTGCTCGCCCATGCAGCCAATGATAGAGTCCATAAGTTCCTTCTGGTGTTCCAGGGCATCTGCCACATTGGTCAGGGCGTCTGCGTAACTGTCCTTGTCATATCTCCAGGCACGGTCACCCTCCAGATTTGCCAGAAGATGATCTCTGGTGTGTTTGAACTCGTCTCCGTTGAGCCCCAGGCGCACCAGCCACACCCGGAACGTGAACAGTTCGTTGTCGCTGCGGGTCTTGCGCATGACGGTGCTGCGCTGGGCGATAGCCTGGGCGGAGATCGCCAGACACAGATTGACATAAGCTGCGGCCCGGCCTGCGTGGAGCGTAGAGTTGAAGCAGCGCCACTCCACGGTACCGCGGTAAAAGACAGAGTGGAGGTTCAGGGCGTAATAGCGGGTCCAGTTGTAATGTTCATCGTTGCCAATGTCTCCTTCATACCAGATGCTCTCCAATTGGGTCAGATCTTTTGTTTCTTCTGAGGATAATGTCCTGGCCTGTCGAAGCATGGGTTCCCGCACCTTCTGGCACCATCGGGAAGCACGGGACTCGTTTACCTGTAATGCCTTGAACAGAATGTCCTCTTTGGAATACATGATGCCGATGAGGTTCTTCAGGCTTTGGCGGTTATGGTTGGCAGCATCCACATGGACATGGATGCCGCAGGAACTGTTGACTTTGGCCCCTGCAGCCCTCACCCTACGGATACACTCCTGGAATTTGGGAAGTTCTTCATAGGTGAGTTTTGGTGTGACCATTTCCACACGGTAACTGGTTCCGGCATTTGAGGTATATCCTGTCCGTGTTTTTCGTTCCGCCCGGATACTGGCATCGCTCATCAGTTTCCATACCTTTCCCTCCGGGTCTGTAGCTCCCCAAGTGTCGTAGCCAGTTCCAAGATATTGTGGGCTTGTCCCAAAATAGTCTGCAAGAGCATGAGCGGCCTGCTCACGGGTGATGCCTGTCATCTCCACTTCCACACCGAAGCACTGGTCCTTGATGCCGATCTCGCTCATGCTGCAGCATCCTCCTTCCTAAGCTGCTCATCCACCGCCCTGATACGCCTGCCAATGGCTTCCACTACGTTGACTGTCACGCCGTTGCCCGCCTGTTTATAAGCCTGGGCATCTGAGGTGATAGCCAGGATCTTGTCGATCTGCTCATCCTCGAACCCCTGGAGGCGAAAACATTCACGGGGCATCAGGCGGCGGATGCGCCCGCCGCGCTCCACGATGCCCTGGATGCTGCTGGTCTCCAGTGTGTGGGCAATGTCGTGGCCCACACGCCCGCGCCGGGTGTTGCTCCCAGCATAGCCCAGATCAACTGTGTCTCCTGGGTAAGCTGCTTTCCAGCCTTTTTTGGTGGCCTCCTTGATGTACAGTATTGGTGAACACGAACTGCGCCTGTTCGCCGCCATCCAGATGGATGATGCGCTGGGCGTCGTCGATCACATAGCCCGGACAATCCAATTCAGTCACGATATAGGCGGTATCGGCGGGGAGCTTGGAGAGGTCGATGGTCCCATCCTCCGAGGTAGTGTATTCCTCCGGCCCCCAGGAACCGTCCACCGCCTCAAAGCGGAACTTCGCGTTGGCGATGGGCTTGGAGAGGTCGGAGCTGTCCACCTTGATTAAATGGATGCCTGGCAAGCGGTCATTGAAGAAAACCAGCTTTTTGATGCCGTCTCCAGCCTTCAGCTCCACCTCCTGGGGCGTGGTATCCAGCACATGGCCGTCCCCGCCGGTGTCCCGTTCCTCGGCCCGGTAAGTGGCGGGCTTGCAGTCCGTGAGGAGGATCTCGCCGAACTCATCCGTCTGAAAGATGCCCAGACTCTCAGCGTCCCGGAAGATCTCGAAGGACACATTGGGCATCGCCTTCATGGTGCCCCGCTCATACTTGATGATCCGCAGGCCGGGCAATTCCTTGTTGATGATGGTCACATCGCTGGTCTTGCCCGCCACCACGGAGACGGTCTGGACGGTATCGGTGTCCGCGATCCAGCCGGAGATGCCTGCCAGTTCCCGTACCTCCCATCCGCCGGGCTGGAGCTGATCGAAAACTGCCACGCCACCGATCTTGGTCTTGGCGGTCTGGACCTCGCCGCTTTCAATGTGCTTGATCTGCACGGTGACGCCGTTGAGCGCGTCCCCGGTGTCACTCAACTTCTGGACCCGGATGGAACCATAGGGCGCGTTCCAAAAGGTCAGGGTGGCAACCTTGTTGTACTCCACATCGGCGTGCTGGGTACGTTCCTCCGACAGAAGGTGATACTGGGGCGGGATCTCCTCAGTGACGGTGTAATGGCCCTCAAGCGTCAGGGGGATGATGACTGTCCCATCCGGGCTGGTGGAGAAAGAGCCCACCTTGCGGCCCTCCGGGTCATAGACGGAGAATACAGCGCCCTCCAAGGGGATCTTGGTGCCCTCCTCCAGCTTCACGATCTTCAGCGCAGTCTCCTTCGGGTCAGGCTCACCGCCGCCCGTGTAGCTGCTCACTGCTGCCAGTTCCATGTGCCGGGAATTGTCCAGGTCGCAGATATAATTCTGCAAATTGCCGTACTTGTCCTTTTCCTGGCAGACTGCGTACATGGCGGCATACTGGGCAACATCCGCCGTCAGGGAGAGCTGGACGCTGCCGCTCTCGCCCTCGATGCTGTCTGCGGGGTACAGCACTTTGAATTTCCCGCCGTAGCCGTCCCCGGTCCACTTCGTAGTGACGGCGGTAATGTCCTGATCGTTCTCATCCACGATGCGGGTCCCCTGGGGCACCGAACCGGGGTCTGCAAAGGATACGGCTATATCGTAGTCATACACCCATGTTTCGCTCCAGATGGTGAATACCTGCTGTTTGTACTGCTTGCCGTCCACAGTGACAGAGTAGGCAGCAGATTTATCCGGGGTGGCCGTCATCCGGGGTTCCAGCATATAATTGTAGGTGGTGCCCCGCTTGTAGATATCCTTGGCCGCCGCCAGGATGCGGTTGCCGATGTCCAACTCAGAGCCAGTTAAGCCGGGGGCTACCTTCAAATTTGCGATGTTCCAGTTGGGGAGCAGGTAGCACCAAAGCGCCATTTTGGTAGCGTAGTAGGCTTGGTACTTGTTGTCCAGCTTCAATTCCCCCAAACTGCGGTGGGGGTAGCCGTTGGAGATGATGCCTACCACCTTGGGATCGCTGGATCGTTCATTGGCAAGATACTTGATGCTCTCACCCACGCCCACGGTCTGCGGGACGCCCTTGATATTGGGGTTGACGCAATAGGCTGGTACCTCTTTTTTCTGCCCCTTAGCGTCCACATAGTTGAAATAGGTATAGTCCTGAGTCCTGATCCGGCCATTGATGGTCAGGTATGACAGCTCATAGCCGCCGTTATAGATATCCACCTCGCCCAGTGCTTCTTCCTCCGTGTTAGCTGCAAGGGCAGCGGTGGGAAGGATGCCCAGGAGTGTGACAAAGGCCAAGAACAGCGACAATAAACGTTTTTTCATTTTGGCCAAATTCCTCCTTGTACACAAAAATAGCGGCCCCCGGCACAGTTTTGTGCCGGGGGCCGCCTCGTCTGATGTTTATAGGGTTTGCAGGTACGCCAGATAGTCCAGGGAGCCGGTGAGCAGGAGGGCCATGTCTCCACGGGTGATGGTCTCTCCCTCCAGCGTCTCCGCCTGGGCAAGTCCCAGTTCCACCGCCTTGCCGCAGGCGGTAACGTAAGTCCAGCCGTCTCGTTCCAGGTATCGGAGCATGATGGTGCAGGCCATCTGCGGGCTGACCGGGTCGTCGGAGCCAAACCGTCCGTCCCCATATCCGGCCACCACGCCCATAGAGGCGCACACGCCCACCGCCACCTGCGCCCACTCCGGTACATCGGAGAAGTTGGTGGTACACAGCTTGGCGTAGTAGTCTCGTTCCCAGGCCACGTGCTCTGGGTTGAGGACGATGGGGCTGATCAGGCAGGCCAGCTCCGCCCGGGTCAACCCCTTGTCCAGGTGCAGGTCGCCGTGTTCGTCTCCATTCATCAGGCCCTCGGCCTGCAGGCGGGTGGCGGCGATCTCCTGGGGGCTGGGGGACTCCGCTGCCTGAGCGGGACCCGTCAGCAGGGCCGCGGTCATGGCTCCGGCCAGGAGCAGGGATGCCAGGTTTCTCTGTTTCATTCTCGATTCCTCCTGTTCGAATATGGTTGGGGTCTTGCAACACGAACCATATCACAAACCCTGGCGGAAGTCGAAGCCAATCGACACACAGCCCGCAAAAATGGCAGACAGGTTTACTTGGCTACTGCGGTGACGCACCAGCGGTACTCCCGCTGGTCCCGGACACAGGTGTAGAGGGTCAGACGGTCATCGCTGGTGGCGGTGGTGCCGGAGGTATCCGTTTCCAGCACCTTCTGGACGCTGACCACCTCATAGGTGCGGGTCCCCAGCTTGGTGGTCCAGGTGACGGTATCTCCCGGCTCCAGCGTGTGGAGGTCACCAAAGTCATCTCTCACGCCCCGGTTGTGTCCCGCGATGCACACGTTGCCGGCCCAGATGCTGGTATCCAGGAAGTGGCCCGCCCCTTTCGCCAGGACGGAGCTGCCCGTACCCTGGTACACCTTGGTGGACAGGCCGATGGCGGGGATTTTGAGGGTACCCAGGTGGCCGCCGGAGTAGTAGAGGTCGCCGGTCACATCCGTCCAACCCGTGGCAGCTGATCCGGCCCCACTGTTTCCACCGGGACTGCCCCCTACGGTTGGATAGGTCACGCCTCCCGTTTGGGTGACCAGCCCTCCGCCTGTCAGCGCACCGGGAATGAGATTGGGTGTCAGGGGAGTTCCTGTGCCGGGAAGATAGCTGGTGGGGCTCCCGAAGGTGGGCGGGATCAGGGCGGTGTTCTTGCTCCGATCCACATTGGGGTTTTCCCACTCATAGATGGTGTCATCCGAGGTGGGCCTACCGAACAAATAATCGTCCGGGGCGTTCATGGTGTATTCCAGTGCACTGGCCTGCCCTACGCAGAGGGTGCAGAGCATGGCAGCCAGCAGAAGTGCGCACAGTTTCAAGCGGTCATCTCCTCTCCTTGATCTTCTTAAAGGCGACCACCCCGCCCACCGCCAGAGCGAGGATCACGCCGCCTGCCAGCAGGGGCTGTTTCAGCGCGGACAGGTCCACGCCCTGGGACGGGGTCTCTGCTCCGGGAGCCCCCTCCGCCATCGGCACCTCCTCCGGGGCCTCGGTGCTGCCGAAGATGGCGGTGTAGGTCACCATGTCACAGCCGGTCTTGGCCACCTCGCCGGTGTAGTTGGCCGTCACGGTGTAGCCGGTGGCATATCGGCTGGTGCTGGTGCCAGTGTAGCTGGCGGTGGCGGTGTAGCGGGTCACGGTGCCGCCCGCGCCGTCTGAATACTGCGCCTCGCTCCACTGGACATCAGCCAGGGTGAGGGTCTTGCCCTTGTCCTCGATGCTCTTGGGGACGAGGGATACATCTGCATCCGAGAGATTGGGGTAGCTACGGGTGGCGGAGAGGTTGTTGGTCTTGGTGGCGTAGCCGTCCGTCTTGACCTGGACGCTGGTGTGGTCCAGGTGCAGGGTGCCGGCGTAGCCCTCCGCCGTGGTGACCTCCATCTCTGCCTCCAGCGCCTGGAGGACCTGGGCCATGTCGTTGGTCTTGCTGGGCCGGGTGACCGTCTCGGTGTAGGGCTGGGTATCCACGCCCACCTCATTTTTTCGAGTCATGTCCAGCAAAGTGAACCATAGGCCGTCCCGCTCAAAGTCCTCGGTGGGGATGAGGCTGGGGTCATCCGAAAGGGACAGCTGGTAGACCTTGTTGATCCGAGGTTCCTCCAGTTCCCCGTAGGTGTACTCATCCACAGAGATGGGGTAGTAGCTAGCGTCTTGGCGCGGGGGCTCCTCCGCAGCCATGGCAGGGATGCTCCCGACCATGATAACGGCCAGCGCGCACAGTGTGGTTACAATGCGTTTCATTGTCTTTCCTCCGTTTTTGTAATGTTTAGCCTGGATCATGGGTCATCTTTCGCCGTTTTTCCGCCTCCTCTCCTCGCTGCTCCGCCGAAGCAGGTACTCGTTCCAGTCCTTGCCCTGGGCGGGAATTTGAATGGACACGGCATAGCCCTCCTGGGTGTACTCGTCCAGGAACTTCTCCGCTGCCTCCTGTCCAGGCCCATCCGCGTCCAGGCACAGGACGATCTGCTTCAGGTGGGGATTTTCCCGCAGGTAGTTGTCCAGCGGCCCCCGGTACAACCCGCACAGGGCAACGGCGTTGCTCCGCATCTGCCGGTGCAGGGTGCAGAAGCTCATCAGGTCGATGGGAGCCTCGAAAACTGCTACATGATCCAGGCCAGGGTCGCAGGGCAGGCGGAAGGCGATGTCCTTATTGCTACCAGTAACATCTCCTTTGAACCCAGGGCCATTCCGGTCATAGGTGCCGCGCTTGCTGGCGAACACCGGCTGGCCCCCTCCATTCCGGCCCACAAACACGCAGTTGTGGTGGTCGGCGTCCTCATACAGTAGGCCAGCTTGGATGAAGCTCTGGATGACCTGGGGGGCGATCCCCCGTTTCCGAAGGTAGGCGAAAACGTGCCGCTGGTCTGGAGCTGCACTGGGCAGGGCAAAGGCGGGCCGTTCCTTTTTTGCTGGGGACGGCTGGTGCGGGACGGGGGAGGCCCTCGCGCGGTGACCGTTGAACTCCAGCAAATAGTTGACCGCCTCCCGGAAGTCTTTTCCACAAAACTCCTGTAAGAAGGCGATCGCATCCCCACCCGTCTGGTTGGAATATCGTCTCCAGGTCCGGCGCTCTTTGATTCGAAGGCTGTCCATCTCTCTGGTGGTGTAGTAGCTACCCACCCGCCGTACCTGATACCCCAGGTGGGTGAGCAGGTCCGGCAGGTCTGTCCCCTTGGCGATGTCCATCTCCCGCTCAGTAAAGCGGAAGGGAGTTTGTTGTCTGACCATGATTATTCACCTCCTCTCCGGCCAAACGAAAAAGGCCCCCAGGACACCCCGGTTCTCCGGGATGCCCTGGGGACCTCTCTCGTCACGATGACGTTGTGCGTTTATTCTGCCGTTCCTGTGATCCCGTCCTCATCGGACTGGCAGGCGTTCTCGCCGTCCTCCTGGGGCTGCTGGGCGTCCTCGCCGTCCCCCTGGGGCTGCTGGGTGTCCTCGGTATCCTCCTGGGGCTGGCAGGTGTTCTCGGCGGCGGTCAGGGCCTCCTCGATGAGACCCAGGACGAACTCCCGCTGGGTGTACTTCCGGCCCAGCCGCAGGCTCTCCCGGTCCAGGTGCTCCTTGATGCGCTGGAAGAGTTCCTCCGGAATTTGGAATGCCATCGTTCTGCTGCCATTGTTAGCCATATTCATGTTCCCTCCGTTTTCTTTCATCTGGTAGTATTCGGTGAGCAGGTTGGTGATGTACTGTGCGGTGGTCAGGCCCGCCTGATCCTTCTCGGTGCATACCCGGTCGTGGAGGGTCAGGGGGATCTGAGCGCAGAGGTTCTTGGTATCGGCCATCGCGTCGTTCTCCTTTCACATTTGCTGACGCAAGTATAGATGAAAAGCCACCCGAAAGCTATTACCAATACCAATAAGGAATGGCGCACAAATGGAGCATAATCGCCAAAAGGGACAAACCTGCCGCCAAAAGCAAAAGCCGCCCTCCGGCCCAGATCTATGGGGCCGGAGGGCGGCTGCGCGGTTTCTCATGTTTTTTTGAATGTTTGGGGGTTCGAATCACCTGATTTCGTAAAATGGGCCATGTGCATCTCCCAAACCGCCGTTTTCGGAGTGAGCGGACCCTCTTTTTGAAAATCTAACTTTTCTGTTCTGAATTCGCCTATTTTTTCTTTTAGACGCAAAAACACCACACTTTCGTGTGGTGTTTTTGCTGTGCATCTTTTTTATCAACACATTTTGGAGGTGCCACCCAGATTTGAACTGGGGAGTGGAGCTTTTGCAGAGCTCTGCCTTACCACTTGGCTATGGCACCGGATGGAGCAGGACGCTCCAAAAAATTGGAGCGAGTGACGAGGCTCGAACTCGCTACCTCCACCTTGGCAAGGTGGCGCTCTACCAGATGAGCTACACTCGCAACAGCAGGGTTTATA
>ENA-USYR01001222-USYR01001222.1-human-gut-metagenome-genome-assembly--contig:-NODE-1222-length-10619-cov-39.068678_pt1 | contig 10619 bp, 7 predicted proteins | sample MGYA00250064_ERZ773510 | MGnify/ENA primary metagenome ERZ773510 (study PRJEB29103, sample SAMN06112082) | human gut metagenome | biome: human gut; feature: ankylosing spondylitis patient; material... | reverse complement strand
GGTTTCTCTCCGGTTCTCCATTTCCTTTTCCACACTCCCGAGCATGTCCTTGAGCGTGAAATTGTCCTTGATTTCAGAGCGCAGCCTCACTTCTCCCTCCCTGCCGTCCTCTTTTTTCGGTAATGTGGCGATGATCCCCCATACCAGCAGGATGATCACGGCTCCTATACCCCCCAGCGCCACTATTCTGCTCCTTTCAGTTTTTGTCATGGCATCTCGTATTGCTGGTTGTATGTCCGGAAGAAAAATCCGGAAGTGTTCTCCGGAAAACGTGGCGTGGTACGTATGACGGTGCCCTCGCTGAGAATCCGTATCTTTCTGACATCATTTCCGTTGATGATGCTCAGGACTGACGAGAAGGTGACGTGATACTCCTCCCCGCTGACGGATACCGAGAGCATCTTCTCGAACTCCGTCCTGTAGACCACTCCGAGTTCCAGGGCGTCGCCGTACCCCCTGTCAGCCTGGTATTTGGCGAATATGGTGTTCGCGTCCGGCTTGTTGACCAGGAACAGGGCGCGTGCCCGGTTCTCCTGCAGGGAGAGCCTGTCGAAACTGTTCAGATAATAGGCCGTATGGTAGCAGTGGTTCTTTAAAAGGGATTCATACAGCAGATCCTGCTGCATGGCCTTGAAGCGGAGCAGTTCCCCGCCTTCATTGACGACCAAGATCTTGTCCATCGCGCTGTTCACCACCCTGTAGCTGAAAAACAGCACCATCGCTATTGTGGCGGCACAGAATATGAATACCAGCCTGGTGCGGAACGTATGGTTCTTTCTGGCTTCCGCCAGGCGGGAGAAATCTTTAAGTATGTTCTTTATGTCCATCATATCAGCTATAACCATTTGTTAACCGTTGCTTTCACCGTGGCGAGCATCGCCAGTTTCAGCAGGAAGGAAAATATCACCATGAGCGTTACTGACCAGGGGCGCTGCTGTACATAGTTCACTACAATCAGATCAGAAAACACGCTGGCGATGATGAATCCCGGATACAGCATGTAGCACCCGACCATCTGTCTGGCCCATGTGTAGAAGGAACTGCGGGTGTCGCTGTTGTACAGGCAGGCTATCGCCAGGGGCGATATGACCTCGAGCAGTATCAGGATAAGGTAGCGCGTGCACAGGAACACCAGCATGAGGTAGTCGTATGCGACTCCCCCGAAACTGCCCACCGCTCCCGCCAGCAGGGAGTCGAAGGCCGTGTCCAGCCCGTTGACCGCTATGTCGATGATGTCACTGTTCATCAGGTCGTCGAAGGCCTGCTCGATCGGCTTCTTCCAGATATTGTCCGGATTGTAGACCCCTCCGGCGGCGAGCGACTCCATCAGCCTGTCCGCGGCGTATGCAAGTACGGTCTCAAGCGTGTCCAGCAACACGGGCATGATGCAGATGAGGGCTATGCAGAGGATGTACTCCCTGCCCAGCTCATAAAACTGTTTTGCATTGAATCCCTTGCCTTCGTGAACCATCTCCTTGATGATACCCGCAAGCTTGAATACAAAGGTGGTAATCACAAATCCGGCAACAAGGGCATAGAATCCCTCCACCACTATCATCCCCTTGATCTGCAGGTATGCGTTGTTCAGATTGCTGTATGCCTCTTCCATGTCTATCTCAGGTTTCTCTTCAGTCTTTCATACTGGGATATGATCCGGGATACCTTCGAGACCTTCCTTTCCTGCTCGATGGTCTGTCTCTCTATCTCCTGCAGGACGGCCAGCCGCTCGGAGTCGTTCATCTTCACGCTTGTGGAAAGTATGGTCCTTGACAGGCTGATGAGCCGTGTGTTGTTGAGCATGACCAGGTCAAGGCTGGATGTGAGCGTCTGCAGGGTTGACGTGCCCAGTTTTTTGTTCGTTACCAGGTCTATGCACTTCTCTGACAGCCTTCCCTGTCTCTCTATGATTGATTTGGCGGTCTCACAGCTGGAGATGACGGAGTTGACCTTGCGCATCATGTCCAGTGTCTCGTCCAGCCGGTCTTTCTGCTCCTTCAGGTAGCCCACCTGTTTCTGCAGTTCCGAGAAGTTCTTGACGTTCTGTGCAAGGTTGGGCGCGTCCGCCACCGCCCATTGTGCGGATGCGGTTGCCGCTGTCATCAGCACGAGCATGGATAAAAGTAGTTTCTTCATTTGTTCTTGTTTTTGTTGTTTCTTATTTCTTATTGATGTTCCCTTATATATTCCTCTATGGCGTCCTCCATGGACATCCTCCGGTTCTTCTCCTCAAGGTCCGACCATATCTCCCCCTCCGTCTGGAACGCAAGGAATTTCTCCCTTGAGAACTCCAGGCGGGTGACGGTGGCGTAATGTTCCCCCAGCCGCATGAAACACTCCGAATAGGGCCGTTGTCCCGAAAAATTGTTCCTCATGGACTTCATCAGGGCTATCTGTCCGGGATGGGTCAGCCTGAACCTGTCTATGACGGACTGGTAGATGACCTCCTTGGTGGGGAGCACGAACAGCATGTCCGTATTGGCTATGATGTTCTTTGTGTGCTCGTTCTCCGGCAGCTGGTCGGGATTCTGGATGATGGTGTACACCGCCCCGTTCTCCTTCCTGATCTTCTGATAGCAGAAGGCCACGGAGCTGTGTATCCCGGTTCCCGTGGCCGTATCGACCATCTGCGCGGTCTCGCCGTACTCGTCAAAGATCAGGACGCCCCGTTTCCTCCGGTCACTGAGCAGCTTCTTCTGTATGACGGTGAATATCATGCCCATCACGAGGTTGCTCAGAAACCTGTCCTGCTTGATCTGCGTCAGTTCGAACACGATGAACTTCTTTCCCGAGAAGTCCGTTCCCGTATCCTTGCATACGTTCTCGTAGCGTCTGCCGGGCAGGAACTCGCCGCAGTTCAGGCTGAAGGACTCCAGGGAGAAATAATCTTTGGGGATGTGCTTCCTTGCCAGAATCTCGGGGTAATGTTCCGTCACGTGGTTGTAGAAACTCTCGAAATTGTGCCCTTCACGGACATTCTCGTAATAGTCCTGGATGAAACGGGTGAGGGCCACCTCCTTCTCCGACTCGTCCTTTGTGAACATGTGCCTCCAGTATTTCTGCACGACCCCCGAGAGCATCTCGATGCTTCCGTTGTCCAGTTCCTCCCCCTGCAGGTCGAAGGGGTTGATGCCCAGCGCCGTCCTGCCGTCGTAGTCCACGTGCAGGGAGATGTCCGGATAGAGCCTGCAGAGCTGGCTGAAGCTCTTTCCGAACTCGACCACCACGACCGTATAGTCCTGCTCGATGAGCTGCTGGGTAAGGTTCAGGGTAAAGGCGGACTTGCCGCCGCCGGTTCCGGCTATGACCATCCCGTTACGGGCGTTGACCCTCTTCTTGCCCGCATCCCAGATGTCCTTTCTCAGAGGGACCTGGTACATCCTGTCATGCACATAGATGCCCTCGCTGTCATTCCTGAAACTGCCGCACTGGAGAAAGAAGCACAATGCTATGGGCAGGGTGGTCAGGAACAGGTATTTCCGCGGCATCAGGTGGATCTGGCCGGGGACGCAGGCGAAATGCACCGCAGCCAGGTTCTCATATCCGGGAATATAATACCCGAGACGGGCCAGGTTGAGCGTCTCCCTGATCTTTTTGTCGGCCTTCTCCAGTTCGGCCTCCGACTCGTCGAACACACAGACCGAGAAGAAGCTGCGTACCAGTGTCTCGTTCTCCTCAAGGATTTCCTGCTGGAGCTCGTCCAGTTTCTGGTACTGTACCTTGATGGACCTGCTCATGCCGGAATTGCTTCCATAAATGTCGATATTGCGGGCGATCCGTTCGCGCAGCCGTCCGTTCCCCTCAAAGAAAACCACCTGGTTCACGATGTGGTTGTACGGCAGGTACATCCCAAGCTGCTCCAGCATCGGATGGTACAGCAGGGAGCCGGCGGGAGGAAGGGAGTCGTCCCGTACACAGGAATCCAGGCTGCCGTCAGGGAGAAAGATCTCATCGCAGACGGCGAAACAGCGTGCCCGTTTCTTTCCTGTGCGGAGTTCCGTGTCGGCATGTATGTCCACAACCGCCCCCGGGGCGTCGAACAGGGTGGTGTATCCGGCCGTGAAGTCCCGCATTTCCTGCCCTGACATCGGGGCTATCTCCGTATCACGCATGCTCCGGATGATGCCGACGGCGTTGTCAACTCCCTCGAGGAATTCATCGAGCCTGGCGAGGTCCTCCTTATGGAGGTTCTCCTTATAGGACAGGGGTGAGGATATGTAGGCCTTCTCAAGACTTTTGAGTCCGGAAAGTACAAAGTGCATGACGCAGGTATGGCTGACATACAGTCGTCCCCGGAAATGCCGCGCATCGGCCCGGTCAAGGAAAGAACCGCCGGCAATGTCCGGACAGTACCTTTCCTTGAGGAACACATCCTGTTTGTGCACATATGTGCCGTCCGGGAGAAACTTGAAGGCTTCCCGGAACATGCCGTCCCTCCTGTCGATATCCTCCGGAGTCAGGGAATAGCATTCCGGTTCCCGGAGTTCGAAAGAAACGCATATGCTGCCGCTGCGGGTCAGGACGACGCCCTGTCCCTCCGATTCACTGACAATGTCAAGTATGCTGTATGCCTCTTCTGATTTCATTATGCTCCTTTTTTGTTAATACCCTGTTTATGTCCAGATTACTGATGTTTATCTCTTTTCCCGTCTCCTTGAACTTTTGGGGCCGTGCCTTTCTTTTCAGCTTGTATAGAAGCAGCGGCAGGGTGGGCAGCGAGATGACGAGCACCAGGACCGGCAGGTTCCAGTTGCCTGCGGATATCCCCGCACGGATGCCGAGGAAGAACAGGACGAAAGCGGCGGAACAACAGCCGACGAATATCCAGTAGTCCCCGGAAAGAAGCCCCCGTATCATGCAGGGGCTCTCCAGTCCTTTTCTGATCCTGTATCTCATATCGACAGGCTGATACCGGAAATGGCACTCTTTACGGCGGACACCACGACTGCGGCCAGCAATGCAAAGCCGACATACCAGCCCAGTGCGACGAATCCTTCCTTTCGCGTGCCCCTGTTCTCCTTGTCGATGATATTGTCCCATTGCTGGATAAGGCCCAGAATGATACCTCCAAGCATAAAACCGCCGAACACGGGCAGTGTAAAACTGTCCAGGACATCATTGATCGCTCCCCGGGCATCCTGGGCGAATCCCCGGAGTGTATATGATGCAGACATGACAGTCAGAAACAATTTTTTTTCTGTAAAATTTCTCATTTTGTTATTATTTGTTAGGTTTGATAGTTCCGTTATAGTCTTCTCCTTCCTGCCAGGGACGGACACTTACACCGGAGAGAATGAGTCCCCCTTCTTTGCCCAGGGACAATGCATATCCGTATCTTTTTCCGGCCTCCAGGGTGACGGCCGGCAGCAGCCAGCCGTATGTGTTCTCCTGAAAACGGATCACGACCCTGTTGTTTCCCGCCTTGCCCGGCAGCAGAAGGACGGTGTTCCCATCCGAGGGGACCGTTCCTTTTTCCCCTGCCGAGAGTTTGCCGCCGGCAAGGTCATAAGTGCCGCCTGTAGGAACCCCCTCCACACTCAGAGTGCACGCGCTGCTGCCCTCTATGGTGAATTCCAGCAGGCAGAGCAGGTGTTCCATCCCTATGTCCGCTGACCGGTTCTGCCAGTCCAGGCGTATCTCCCCGGATGCCAGGTAGTCGGTCTGGGGGACCAGGCTCAGGGGCAGCTCCTTTCCCGGGATGGCGGCGAAAGGGGAGAATGCGAACAGCCTGCAGGGGGTCTCCGTGAGTGTGACCTCCGGAAAGATCCAGCCTTCCCCGTATGTTACATGCAGCGGGTTTACGGCTCCGGCATAACCGCCGCCCGTATCGTCAAGCAGCACCATTCCGAAATCTTTCACAAGGGTGGGACTTCCGTCAGTTCCGCCACGGCTGGAGCAGCTCTCTATCCTCAGTCCGGCCTTCCCGCCCTGCGGGAAGGGCTCCCGTTCACCCGAGCAGCCCGCAAGGACTGCCGGTAGCAGGAACAGGACAACCGGTTTGTATATGTCTATTTTCATAACCGCATTCAATTGATTTTTTGTTATTGTTCGATGTCAATGGAAGTCTTTCCCGGCTGTACAATTTTCAATGACAGCGTTTTGCCGCTTTCATCCTGTTTGAGGGTCACAAGACCGGTCCTCCTTTCCTTTGCCGGATTCTCGTCATAGCTTACCGATGAGCCGTTCACATGAATCCAGCTGTCACCGGATGCGTTCCAGGAAAGGGCTTTTGTAGAGTTGCCCGTCTTCTTGTAACTTGTTATGTCCAAAATAAACGAACCAGAACTGGATTCGACACGCTCACTATGGCTGGTTCCGCCATCCGCATAGCTGAAATAATAGCTTACCGGAGATCCCTCCTGGGTGATTGTGGCCGTGGCCGAGCTTCCTCCGTGACTTGCCGTAAACACACAGCTCCGGGATGAGCCTGACGGGTTTTCCGACACTGTCACCGTATTCCCTGAAAGGAGGAATCCTTCTGCTCCTCCGCTGAGGGAGGGGACAGCCGTCTGTGTGTTTTCTGCCACTCCGTTGACGAACACTCCGCGTGAGGCTCCCGCCACAAGGGAAGATCTGCCGCCCTGCCAGCCGATGACGGAGGGATTTGCCGTCAGGGTGACCGACCAGCCGCCATAATTACGGTACCTGGGCTCGAGTGTACGGTCCGACAGTACCTCGAAACTGTACCGTGTGTCATTCGACACGATCCTGCCGTCCTCGTACCATCCTGCGAACTCATAACCGCCGTTCACGGACGCGGTGACCGTGCAGGTGCTTCCCATGTCGTACAGGCCCGCACCTGTGGTGCTTCCACCCTGCGGATAGTCAAGGACGGTTATCCGTATCTTGTAATCTATCCGGTAGTTGTGGATTCTGCCGGGTTCGGTGGTCATGTCGGAAGTGCCGCGCAGCTTCATGTCCGGGGTTCCTGTGAGGGTTATGTAATTGGAGGTTGTCGTAAGGGTCTGGGCGGGTATGGTCATCCGGAATACCGTGGTGAGGTTCCCGGAACTGTACCTGTACATGGCATAGTTTCCCCTGGTCTCGTCCGTAACGGTTTTTCCGGTAAGCAGGTTGAACCGGCTGCCGTATTTCACATTTTCCATACGGGCGCCGTCCACGCGGTCGCTTCCTTCCACCCGGACCTCCACGGTCGACAGCCGGTGCTCGAAATGCAGCGGTATCGTATAGTCCTGTATTACGTCCGTATAGGACGCTGTCAGGAAATCGGCTGAAAGCCATCCGGACTTTTCCTGCTGGTCTCCTATGGCATGGGATATGGCGGTGATGTCTGTCTGCCCCTCCTTGAAAGGATAATATACATAGAAGTCAAGATCGGTCCCCACCGTCACAATGATGTTGTCCTCTTCCGTTGCGGGTTTGAATGCCCGGCCGTCATAGGTGTATTTGTTATTTGTGGCCCAGTACACGCCGGTCTTGGGCTCGATGGCAAATACGCCTATGGAGTTTCCCTTTTCGAACGTGCCTTCCTGGGTGGCACGCGTTTGGGCGACGGTAAAGGTGACACGGCCGTTTTCCGGGCATGGCTCCTCCTGTTCCTTCCGGCAGGAGGATACGGACAGCAGGACAAGGAAGCCGCAGATTATCGTTGTTATTGATTTTACCATGATTGTTTTTTTAGGACGGGGACCGGAGTCCCCTGTTGTTCTGTAATTTATTTGACCGGTACAAGCGTTACGTCGGATTCGCTTGAACCCCATGGCTCGATGGTTACGGACTGTCCGTTCTCGCCTCCGATTTCCGCGTCATTGGAGCGCATCGTTATCGAATAGATATATCTCTTTCCGGCTTCCCAGCTTATCTGGGGAATGGAATAGGTATAGGTTGCCCCGTCGATGACGACCTCCATGCTGACTTCTCCGGATGCCAGGCTCATGGGATAGATTGCGGCGGCAAAGTCTACCGACGGGTTCCCCTGTGCCGGAATGGTCGTGTTGGGAGTCCATGAGAGTTCCGTGGATGTCGGGGAGAAGATGATCCTTCCGTTGTCGTTCAGGTTCATTGTCCCCGAGGTTCCGAACTTGGCCGCCTTGGATTTCAGTTTCGCGGATGTCAGGTTGCCGTCATTATGATATTCCGGAGAAACTTTCAGACGGATGACGAGCTGGGACAATGCATGTTTCATGGGAATGACGGCATCCGTTTCAATGACCGACACCTGGTTTGTGCTCTTTCCCCACATGTAGTCGACAGAGGTTCCCGCATTGATGGGAACGGGGACTTTGGTACCGTCAGCGACGGCCTGGTTGTATGGGTAATACGCCCATATCGTCGCCTTGTCCGAAAGAAGATAGACGGGTTTTGCCTGGCTCCATCCGGCCGCTGTTTTTGTGGACTTGTTGTTCTGCGCGTCATAACGCGGATAGGCGTCCCCCCATCCGGTGGCCTTGTACATGAACAGCCCCATGGCGTCATTTACCGCCCATTCGGTTTTCGGCACGAAGCCGGCCCTCGTGTCCGTGCCGACTGTCGGCACAATATTCAGTACGGAGGCTGAAACCCCGTCTGTTTCCGGTTGTTCGTCCACTATTTCCTTGTTGCTGCATGAAGCCAGCATCCCGGCGGCAATTACCGCTGCCGAAATCATAATTCTTGTTTTCATTTTTCTTGTTGATTTGGTTTTGTTATAATTATAGTCTTATGGAAATTCCGTTTCGGGGGTGTCCTCCCAGTCCGGGATGATGACCGGCCCGCCAATCTCCAGTTCCCTGCCGATGTGCAGGTCCAGCTCCAGCGAGATCTCGTCACCGTCGAATCCCCGCAGATACGGGGTCAGGTCAACTGACTGCCGTTCATTGAATACGGAGTCCTCCTCCTTCATCAGAACCTCTACGGCAAGAATGTTCTCTGCCGCCGGACTGAATCCGAACACATAAAGGCCCGCCGTCCATACATTGTCGGCCTTCTTTGCGAAGGAGGCGGTCGCACTTGCGGTTCCGGTCCTTTCACGGGAGGCCAGATACCTGGCCGTAGAGATTCCCGAAAGGGTACAGTTCAAGCCGGACAACGGTACGGTGTTGCCGGACACGTTAATCTTTATGTTCAGTTTCTGGACAAAAGCCGCAGGCTGTATCCTTACCCGTTTGGGATTCCGGTATTCAAGCCTTTCACTGAAGGCCGAGGAACAGCAGAATTTCTGTACCTCTGAAATGTGCGCCTCCCCGTCAATGGTGTCAGTCCGGACGGACAGACGCGTCTCATGATAGTCATTCCTGTCCAGCAGTTCATAGTTCCCCGTATAGAACAGGAACCTGTATGCCCCCTGGGGCAGGCTCCAGCGGAGTGTATCCTGTGTGAACGTTGTTCCTTCGGAATACGGCACATCCGTTCCGAAAGGGATGACGTGTCTTTCCTGGGGGACAGGCGGCTTTTCCTTTATTCCGCTGAAATCGCACCAGGCTACAAGTTCTCCTTCCCGGATGCAGAAGTCCTCATTGAAATTGCAGCCGCCGAGCATTATTGCGGGGAATGACGCAAGTACCAGTACTTTTCTGTCAATATTCATCTTTGTATAAATTATAAGTTTCAATAAGCGTGTTTATTTCGGGGTCCAGCCGTCCGCGCCATATCTTGCCGGCATCCTGGTCGCATGACCTGACATATGACTTGACGGCATCCTCCTTGCGCCCCAGGCGGCTGTACAGGATGGCGAGCAGGTAGTTCCGGTCTGATGTGTCCCGCTGTTCCCGCATGATCTCAAGCGCACGGGCGTCATAGCCGAGCGACATGAGGCAGACAGCGGTATTATAGTCTGCCGGGTAGTGCTCGTCCAGCAGGGCAAGAGCCTGTTTGTACCTCCTGTCCTCTATCATCCGCACGGCAGCCATATAGGTGCTGTCGATGACCGGCATCACAACCGTGTCCTGAATCATGTCCCGCCGGTGGAGATGGAACAGGAATTCCACTCCGCGCAGGAGAGGATAATGCTTTTCCCGGATTCTCCTGTAATCCTCCGGATATTTTCTCAGGGCGTGCTCACGGATGTCCGGATTCCTTGTTTCCTCCATGATCCGGAGCAGTTCCGGCCGGTGTCTCAGGGTGTCGTCTTTTGCGACAAGTCCGCGCAGCCTTTCCCAGTCTTCCCCCCGCCATGCAGGGCGGAAGATGGTGTCAACGCCTTCCGCATCCTCCGTACGTCTTGCAAGGTACTTTTTCAGTTCCGTCGCACGTCCCCTGGACAGGAACAGATTCATCCCCGCATCACCCTCCGGAGATGAGGTCGCGGTCATCAGCACGCTGTCTATGAGGAACTCTCCTGTATAGTTTATGCTCCGTATCGCCTTGAACACCTTGTCGATTTCCGACCTGTTGTTTCCGGTTTCCTCCCGGAACTCGGTACTGCCTGTCTTATAGGCCACGTATGCGCGCAGGCTTACCTCGTCCTTGCGGGTGACAATCTTCTTTTTATAGCGGGGAGTCCGGTCAAGGAACTGCACCATGCTCGATATGAAATAGGTGATCGTGTCCGACGGCGGAAGCGGGGTACGTGTCTCGTCCTTGGAAAGGATCAGTCCGTCAAGCGTCAGATCTATCCTTTTCGTGTTTTCCGTGGCCGGGAGCTCCTGCTTGTAGTAATAGACGAACTTGTTCCCTTCCCGGAT
>ENA-USYR01001219-USYR01001219.1-human-gut-metagenome-genome-assembly--contig:-NODE-1219-length-10638-cov-8.950289_pt1 | contig 10638 bp, 9 predicted proteins | sample MGYA00250064_ERZ773510 | MGnify/ENA primary metagenome ERZ773510 (study PRJEB29103, sample SAMN06112082) | human gut metagenome | biome: human gut; feature: ankylosing spondylitis patient; material... | reverse complement strand
CGAATACTCCTTTTCGAGTTTTTGCCACAGCTCCGGTCTTGCCTCCTGCAAGTTGGTCTGTGCCACGTTAAAGACGAGGATAATGGATGTATCAATGGCTGTTGTTCAGGAGTTACAATATGTTCAGAAACAGAGTTTAATCCGGAACCTGGATTTCATCATGATCAGGAGGGTTTTTTTGTGTTGGAAGGAAATGGCTTTGTCAGGCTTGACAACGAAGAGTTTAAGGTTAAAGCGGGGGATTCATTCATAGCATTACCGGGTGTCAGGCATACAATGAAAACGGTTGATTCAGAAAAGCCATTGAAGGTTTTCTGGTTTCATAGTGGAATCTGATCAGATATATTTTGCGGCTGGCTTGATGGGGAACTTATATGGAGGTTGCAATGTTTGATGAACTAAGCAGTGAAGATGAGAAGAAGAAATGGCTGTTTAAAGAGAATATAAGGCTGCAGGAATTAAGCAGAAATCTGGAAGATGAGAGAAAACTCATTGAGATTCAGATGGGAATGCTTCAGAGACAGCAGAGTAGGAATATGCTGCTGAAGAAACAGCTTGAGAGTCAGAGAGATTTATTTGAACAAAAATGGAATATTCTGGAAAGGGAAACCAGACAGCTTGCAATTGATAAAGATAAGTTCGAGCGGGAAAAGCTTATATATAAGGACAAGGTTTACCGTGAAGCAAGGCGCAGTATGTCTAATGCTGAAAATGTAAAGATATTCTTCAAGGGGGTTGAGGATACAACATCTTTAAAAAAGCGTTATAAGGCACTTTTAAAGATATATCATCCTGATAATATGCATGGAGATAAAGAACTTTTACAGGCAATTAATACAGAATATGAAAGATTATCAAGATTTTATCTTGGAACATAATGAAAAATGATGTATAATAGGCGTTAGTTTTGTAAAACAAGGCAGAAAATAAGGAGGAATATATGTTTAAGATTAACGATAATTATTTAAAGCTTCCAGGAAGCTATTTATTTTCAACAATCGGTAAGAAAGTAGCAGCTTATCAGCAGGCTAATCCGGATAAGGAAATCATCAGACTTGGTATCGGCGATGTTACACAGCCATTGGCACCCGCAGTAATTGATGCATTACATAAGTCAGTTGATGAGATGGGACATGCAGAGACTTTCCACGGATATGCACCTGATCTTGGATATGAGTTCTTAAGAAGTGCAATTGCAGACCATGATTACAAGAAACGCGGATGTGATATATCAGCAGATGAGATATTTGTATCAGACGGAGCTAAGTCTGATTCAGGTAATATCGGAGATATCTTCTCAGTAGATAATAAGATTGCAGTATGCGACCCTGTATATCCTGTATACGTTGATACTAATGCAATGGCAGGAAGAACAGGAGATTATATTCCAGAGAAGCAGGCATGGAGCAATGTTGTATATATGCCTTGTACAGCAGAGACTAACTTTGCGCCAGAGCTTCCAAAAGAAACACCGGATATTATATATCTCTGCTTCCCTAACAATCCTACAGGTTCAACAATCACTAAGGATGAGCTTCAGAAATGGGTTGATTACGCTAACAAGGTTGGAGCTGTTATTATCTATGATGCAGCATATGAAGCATATATTTCAGAACCAGATGTTCCTCATACAATATATGAGTGTGATGGTGCAAGAACATGTGCAATCGAACTTAGATCATTCTCTAAGAATGCAGGATTTACAGGTGTAAGACTTGGATTCACAGTTATTCCTAAGGACCTTAAGAGTGGAGATGTAACACTTCACAGCCTCTGGGCAAGAAGACATGGAACTAAGTTTAATGGTGCTCCATACATTGTACAGAGAGCAGGCGAGGCAGTTTATTCAGAAGCCGGACAGAAGCAGACAGGTGAGCAGATTGCTTACTACATGAACAATGCAAAGACAATCCTTGAAGGACTCAAGTCAGCAGGATACACAGTATCAGGTGGTGTTAATGCACCATATATCTGGTTAAAGACTCCTGATAAGATGACAAGCTGGGAATTCTTCGATTACCTTCTTGAGAAGGCTAATGTTGTTGGTACACCAGGTTCAGGATTCGGACCAAGCGGTGAAGGATACTTCAGACTGACAGCATTTGGTTCATATGAGAATACAGTGAAGGCACTTGAGAGAATCAAGGCACTTTAATCAGTAATATAATCAGATTAATAATAAAAATGCTGTGCGTTAACGAGATGTGTTAATGCACAGCATTTTTATTAAAATTAATTAGCTTTTTTAGTTTCGTCTTTCTTCTCAGGTATAATCTTTACAATAACAGATTCAGCTCTGTTAGAAGAAACCTTTTCGACAAACATCCAGACATTACCGATAGTGATTTTATCACCGGCTTTAGGAAGTCTGTCAAGTCTTTCAACGATAAGTCCGCCAACTGAATCATTATCTTCCGACTCGAGCTTAGTACCAAGCTCATCATTTAAATCGTCTAGCTTAAATGAGCCATCAACTCTGTATGTAGTATCATTAATCTTAGATAAAGCTTCCTTTTCGTCAGTATCATATTCATCACGAATTTCACCGACAATCTCTTCAAGCAGGTCTTCGGTAGTAATCATTCCTGATGTTGTTCCATATTCACTAAGGACAATGGCAATGCTTGTTGAACTTAACTGCATTTCCTTAAACAGGTCAGAAGTATTCTTCTGTTCAAATGTAAAGAATGGTTTTCTGATAATGTTTCTTATGTTAAATGTATCGTTATCAGAAGGATTGACAATTAAATCCTTAATATTAAGAATACCGATTACATTGTCAGGTGTATTCTCATAAATAGGAATACGTGTATACATTGTCTGCCTGAACAGAGAAATTATATCATCATATGATGAGCTGACATCAGCAAGAGTCATATCAATCCTTGGAATCATAACATCTTTAGCTGTTGAATCACCAAAATCAAATAAATTATTAATGATTTTCTTTTCATTAGATTCAATGACACCTTCCTGCTGGCTTACATTAACAATGGTTCGTATCTCATCCTCAGTAAATATATCTTTCTTCTTGTTATTGTCAATTCTTAATAACCATAAGAAGAAGCCTGCAAGGTGGTCTACTATGAATATAACAGGTGTAAGAACAATCATAAGCACCCATATTATAGGAGCATAAGCCATTGCCATATTAGTGGCATACATGTTGGCTGTATTCTTAGGTGTAATTTCACCAAATATAAGAACAAGAAGCGTAAGAACACCGGTAACAATACCTGTCGCCTTATTACCCCATACACTGATTGTAAATGATGTAGCTAATGCAGAACAGCTGATATTGACTATATTATTGCCAATAAGAACAGCAGAGAGCATCTTTGCCGGCTGGTCAATAATCTTAATTACAAGAGCAGCCCTCTTATTACCCTCTTCAACTAAAGACAGCACTTTGATTCTGTTCACAGTGATAAATGAAGTCTCTGCAGATGAGAAAAATGCTGATAAAACCAATAAAATAACAATTGCAATAAGTTGGATAATACTATCCGTATCCAAGAAAAATCCCTCCAGTCATAAAATTATAATATTTCTTCTCATTTTACAGTACACACATTGTGCCGTCAAGTGTCATTAAAGAAAACAAATGATAATCATAAGATAACATTTTTAATCATACAATTAAATAAAAAGAGGACAACAAGGAAGGCTATGGATTATATAAGGAAAATGGTAAAGGCGCTGATTGCAGGATATGTGATAACGCTTATTATGCTTGGAGTACTTACATATCTTATCAATAAATTTGCATTAAGTGAAAAAATGGTTGATAACATAATATTTGGAATATATATTGCAGGGAGTTTTACAGGTGGAATGTTATCTGCATGGATGATAAAAAGAAAAAGAGTTATTGTCGGAAGTTTATATGGAATGATATATATTGTTGTACTTCTTACAATAGCGGCATTAATGAAAAAGCAGGTACCGGATAATAATGAAAATATGCTGCTTTCAGTGCTTGCAAGTGTAGCTGCGGGGGCTTTTGGTGGATTTTTCAGTCCGTGATGTTAATAAATTATATTTTTTAAGATAAAAATGTGAAAAATTTTAAAAAATAAAAAAGGAAAATCAAAAGTTTTGTTGAATAAATAAATTGTGAGCGTTAAAATTAGTGTTTCGGTGCGGGAGGCACATGCAGATGAACATAAGAGAGGAACAGGAAAAAAGGGAACATCTGATACTCAGTCCATATGCCAGTTTTTCTGACCAGTCGCGTGGGCGTGACAGGGAGGAAGAACAGTGTCCGATGAGGACTATTTATCAGAGAGACAGAGACAGGATTATTCATTGTAAGGCATTCAGAAGATTAAAGCATAAGACGCAGGTATTTCTTGCGCCAGAAGGTGATCATTACAGAACAAGACTGACTCATACCTTAGAGGTTGCCCAGATTGCGAGAAGTATCGCAAGGGCGCTTAATCTTAATGAAGATCTGACAGAGGCAATAGCATTGGGACATGATTTAGGACATACACCATTTGGACATGCAGGTGAGAGAACACTTAATTCATTATGCCCTATGGGATTCGCGCACTATAAGCAGAGTATAAGAGTTGTGGAATTGCTTGAAAAAGATGGAAAAGGTCTTAACCTCACATGGGAGGTAAGAGATGGTATAGTTAATCACAGAACATCAGGTAATCCGTCAACGCTGGAGGGAAAAGCTGTAAGACTTTCAGATAAAATAGCATACATTAATCATGATATAGATGATGGCATAAGAGCAGGTATATTAAAGGAAAGCGACATACCTTCTGAATACACATATGTTCTTGGCAATTCAACTAAGGAAAGACTTAACACCATGATTAGTGATATTGTAGTAAACAGTCTTGGAAAGAACGATATTGTTATGTCAGAGCCGGTGCATAAGGCAATGACGGATTTAAGAAAATTTATGTTTGAAAGTCTGTATCTTAATCCGACAGCTAAAAGTGAGGAAGCAAAAGCAGATAAGCTGATAACAGAATTGTACAGATACTATGTTGCGAACACAGATAAACTGCCGGATACATATAAGAGATTTATAACAGAATTTGACGAAAGACCGGAGCAGGTTGTGTGTGATTATATAGCTGGCATGAGTGACCAGTATTCAATAAGTAAGTTTCAGGAAATCTTTGTACCAAAGGCCTGGAAGGGATGAAGTAATGTATTCGAGAGAAGTAATAGATGAAGTAATATCCCGGAATGATATTGTTGATGTTATATCCGGGTATGTCAAATTAAAAAAGAATGGAAGTTCATATACCGGACTATGTCCGTTTCATAATGAAAAGTCACCATCATTTTCGGTTTCAGGACAGCGGCAGTTATATCATTGTTTTGGATGCGGAGTTGGTGGTAATGTCATAACATTTGTAATGGAATATGAGAATATGACATTCTTAGAGGCAGTTAAGATGCTGGGTGAGAGAGCCGGAGTCGCACTGCCGCAGACATCTATGTCAGAAGAAGACCGCAAAGAAAGAGGAATAAGAGACCGTCTTTTAGAGATTAATAAGATTGCCGCCACATATTATTACAGGCAGCTCAGAAGTGAGAATGGGAAAGCCGGACTTGATTATCTTAAGAAGCGTGAATTGTCTGACAGTACGATTAACAGCTTTGGACTGGGGTATGCAACACAGTCAACAGGTAATCTGTACAAGCTGTTGAAGGACAAAGGTTATGATGATGATATTCTGAAGGAATCAGGACTTTTTACTTATGAGAGAGGCATTCATGAAAAGTTCTGGAACAGAGTAATTTTTCCAATTATGGATATTAATAATAAGGTCATCGGATTTGGTGGAAGAGTTATGGGCGATGCGAAGCCTAAGTATCTTAATTCACCGGAGACAAGGCTGTTTGATAAAAGCCGTAATCTGTATGGTCTTAATATAGCAAGAACATCAAGAAAACCTAACATGATAATATGCGAGGGTTATATGGATGTTATATCAATGCATCAGGCAGGCTTTAATCAGGCTGTTGCATCACTTGGAACGGCACTTACGCCGGGACATGCAAGACTGCTTAAGCGATATACTGATAATGTGCTTATAACCTATGATAGTGATGAGGCAGGAGTTAAGGCGGCACTTCGTGCGATACCTCTTCTTAAAGAAGCAGGACTTTCAACGAAGGTAATTAATATGAGGCCGTATAAGGATCCTGATGAATTCATCAAGGCTATGGGCGCAGAGGCTTTTCAGGAAAGAATTGATAATGCTGAGAACAGCTTTATGTATGAGATAGGAACTATGTTGAAGAATTACGACAGAGGTGATCCGGAAAGCGAGACAGCATTTGAAAGAGAGGTTGCGGCAAAGCTCGTCACATTTAAAGAAAAGCTCGAAAGAGATAATTATCTGAAAGCAGTGTGCAGGCAGTTCATGATACCGGAGGATGGAATGAGGCAGATGGTATCAAGGCTTGGCAATCAGGAGGGAATTATCTCAAGAAACAGTAATGTCGGAAGTACACAGCCAGCTGTTGAGCGTAAGCCGAAGAAGAGGCGAGAGGATGGCTTAAGACAGGCTGAGAAAATGCTTCTTACATGGCTAATAAGTGACAGGGATATATTTGATAAGGTAGTCGGATATATTAAACCGGAAGATTTTATCGACCCGTTATTTTCAGGTGTGGCTAAGAAAGTATATGAGCAGTATGAGACAGGCAGTATAAGTCCGGCTGCAATTATAGCTGATTATGCAACAACGGACGAGCATACGGAGGTTGCCGCAATGTTTTCAGCAGACCTTGATGTGAGTCTTAATAATCTGGAAAGAGAGAAGACTCTTAATGATATTGTTATAAGAATTAAGGCAAACAGCCTTAATGATGAACTTAATAAGACTGTAGACCCGAAGCGGATGCAGGAAATAATACTTGAGCAGCAGAAGCTGAACCAGATTCATATTAAGTTATAAATATATAGAGCGTGTTACGCGAAGAAGAATGGAGAAGAGAAATGGCTAAGAAAATGGTAGAAACATCAGAAGAGAATGTTAAGGAGACTAAGGAAGAAAAGACAACAGAAAAGAAGACTCCTGCAAAAAAAGCAGCAGCAAAGAAGACAACTAAGAAAGATGAGATTAAAGAAGAAGTAAAAGAAGAGACAGAAAACAGTGACGCAGATGATGCAGAAGCACAGGAAGCTAAATTCTGGGAGAAGATAGAGGGTATTCTTGCAATAGCCAAGAAGAAAAAGAATGTACTTGATTATCAGGAAATTATGACATATTTTCAGGATACAGATTTTGAAGCTGACAGAATGGAGAAGGTATTTGAAATTCTCGAGCTAAAAAAAGTAGATGTAAGAATGAACGATGTACCTGATGAAGATGAGGATATTATTCTTGATGATGAAGATGAGATTGATATTGAGAAGATAGATCTTTCTGTTCCTGATGGAATCGGTCTTGATGATCCGGTAAGAATGTATCTGAAGGAGATAGGTAAAGTACCTCTTCTTAGTGCTGATGAAGAGATTGAGTATGCCAAGAGAATGGAAGAAGGAGATGAGGAAGCCAAGAAAAGACTTGCAGAAGCTAACTTAAGACTTGTTGTAAGTATTGCAAAACGTTATGTTGGACGTGGTATGCAGTTCCTTGATCTTATTCAGGAAGGTAACTTAGGTCTTATAAAGGCTGTTGAGAAATACGATTACAGAAAAGGATTCAAGTTCAGTACATACGCTACATGGTGGATCAGACAGGCTATTACAAGAGCTATAGCAGATCAGGCCCGTACTATAAGAATTCCTGTTCATATGGTAGAGACAATTAACAAGCTTGTAAGAGTACAGAGACAGCTGCTTCAGGAACTTGGAAGAGAACCATCACCAGAGGAGATTGCAGAGAATATGGATATTCCTGTAGAGAGAGTAAGAGAGATTCAGAAGATTTCGCAGGAACCGGTATCTCTTGAGACACCTATTGGTGAAGAGGAAGACAGCCATCTTGGAGATTTCATTCAGGATGATAATGTTCCTGTTCCGGCAGAGGCAGCAGCTTCTACACTTCTTAAGGAACAGCTTGTTGAAGTACTTGGAACTCTTACAGAAAGAGAGCAGAAGGTATTGAGATTAAGATTTGGTATGGATGATGGAAGAGCAAGAACTCTTGAGGAAGTTGGTAAAGAATTCAATGTAACAAGAGAACGTATCAGACAGATTGAAGCCAAGGCATTAAGAAAGTTAAGACACCCAAGCCGCAGCCGTAAGTTAAGAGATTATCTTGATTAGGATTAAGCTATGGTAAGAATATCGGACAGATTAAGAACAGTTGCACATATGTGTAATAAGGGCGCAGTCGTGGCTGACATAGGTACAGACCACGGCTATCTTCCTATATATCTTGTGCAGGAAGGAATAGCTCCGTCTGCTATTGCGATGGATTTAAGAAAAGGTCCACTCGAAAAAGCAAAGAAGCATATATGTGATAATTGTTTAGAGGACAGAATACAGACAAGACTTTCAGACGGATTGGAAAAGCTTTCAGAGAATGAAGCTGATATTATAACCATATGTGGTATGGGTGGAAGGCTTATAGCTGATATTGTAACTAAGGGGATGAATGTTATTACCCGGAATACAACACTTATAGTATCACCGCAGTCAGAAGTAGGAGATTTCAGACATTTTCTTGTTTCACAGAGATTGGTTGTTGATGATGAGAAGATGCTTAAGGAAGACGGTAAGTATTATTTTATTATCAAATGCAGAAAGTCAGACGAAAATGTTTATTCTGAATACAGTGAGACGCAATATCAGTACGGATGGAAGCTTTTAGAGAACAAAGATAAGACTCTTTATGAATATCTTATAAAAGAGAAAGAAACTAATGATGGGATAAGTAACAGTCTTAAGAAAGATGAGAGTAATCCTACGGTTAAGTTAAGATTACAGCAGCTTTCGCAGAAGAATAATATAATTATGGATGCATTGTCATATTATGACTGATGCGTAAGAGGAGGATGCTATGGGAATGACACTGGCACAGCTTGCAGCAGAGAAGCAGAACGAATATAAGGATGAGATTATACTCGCTAATGTTAATGGTAAGCTTAAAGAACTTGGAGAAGAATATATCCCTGATAGTGATGTTACATTTGTTACAACTTCGACATCAATAGGTAATGAAACATACAGAAGAAGCGTGGTTCTTCTTATGCTTGCAGCCATAGATAAGATACACAGGAATATTGACAGAGTTGTTGTTGAATATTCTTTAAGTAAGGGATTGTACTGTACATTTGATGGAGACTTCAGACCCGACAAAGAGTTTATAGATGAAGTTAAGTCAGTTATGCACAGTATGGTTGAGAAGGATCTTCCAATAAAGAAAGAGCTGATGAAGATATCTGATGCTATGAATCTTTTTAAAGAAAAAGGAATGACAGATAAGACATCACTGTTCAAATACAGAAGAAGTTCATTTGTTAATGTGTATGACCTGAATGGCTACAAAGATTATTTCTACGGATATATGGCATCTTCTACAGGCATGCTTGGGGTATTTGACATATTCCTGTATGACGAGGGAATAGTGTTACAGCTTCCGGTTAAGAACGCACCTCTTGAAGTTCCTGAATTTAATCCACAAACAAAGCTGTTTAATGTGTTAAAGGAAAGCACAAGCTGGGCAAAGATGCTTGGCATGTCTACGGTTGGAGAACTTAATGACCATATAACTAATGGGGATATGACTTCTTTTATGCTTACGCAGGAGGCACTTCAGGAACAGAAAATTGTTGAGATAGTTGATGAGATAAAGAAAAGACCGCATACTAAATTCATCATGATAGCCGGTCCATCTTCTTCAGGAAAGACAACATTTTCACATAGATTATCAATTCAGCTTATGGCTAATGGATATAAGCCACACCCAATTGCTGTCGATAATTACTTTGTTGAAAGAGAGCAGACACCTATTGATGAGAATGGTGATTACAATTATGAAGACCTTCATGCAGTAGACATTGAACTTTTTAATAAGCATATGACCAGACTTCTTAACGGAGAAAAAGTGGAGCTGCCGGAATTTAACTTTAAGTTCGGAAGAAAGGAATATAACGGTAATTTCTTACAGTTAGGGGAAGAGGATGTTCTTGTAATAGAAGGAATCCATTGCCTTAATGATGAATTATCATATTCACTTCCAATAGACAGTAAGTTCAAGATATATATCAGTGCACTTACACAGCTTAATGTAGACGAACATAACAGGGTATCAACTACAGATGGAAGACTTTTAAGAAGGCTTGTAAGAGATTACAGGACAAGAGGAGCATCTGCAAAGAAGACTCTTTCAATGTGGGAGTCTGTAAGAAGAGGCGAAGAGAAGAACATCTTCCCATTCCAGGAGCAGGCGGATGTTATGTTTAACTCAGCAATGCCATATGAACCATGTGTATTAAAACCATTCGTTGAGCCTATACTTTTCCAGGTAACAGAAGCTGACCCTGAATATCAGGAAGCAAACAGGCTGCTTAAGTTCATGAACTATTTCCTTCCATGCGGCTACGAGAACGTACCAATCGATTCTATATTACGGGAATTCGTAGGCGGTGGCTGTTTTAAGGTGTGATGAGGACAGTTATTATATGAAATACACCATTGGAGCTGCCTGT
>ENA-USYR01001210-USYR01001210.1-human-gut-metagenome-genome-assembly--contig:-NODE-1210-length-10713-cov-6.695656_pt1 | contig 10713 bp, 8 predicted proteins | sample MGYA00250064_ERZ773510 | MGnify/ENA primary metagenome ERZ773510 (study PRJEB29103, sample SAMN06112082) | human gut metagenome | biome: human gut; feature: ankylosing spondylitis patient; material... | reverse complement strand
ATATGCAGGTAGACAAAATCATCCGTCCGCAATGCATCAAGGGCGGCAGCCACCTTATTCTCATAGTTGGTATCATATAACATTACACCGAAACTCACGGCAAAAATCGACAGCGCACGGCGCACCGCCATATCACTGACTCTCCGTGCAAACATTTCCGTATCACGACGCCCCTTAATAATGGAAACAACCGTTAATACAAGTACCGCCATCGTCGTTGTTTTGATTCCTCCCGCTGTACCGGACGGTGACCCACCAATAAACATTAAAAGACAGCACACAAGGGCAGTCGACTTATTTAACCCTGACTGTGAAATGGTACAAAATCCTGCCGTTCTTGTCGTTACTGACTGAAAAAAAGCTGCCTGAATTTTATCAAAAAAAGACAAAGGACCAAGTGTTGCCGGATTTTGATATTCAAGAATTAATATCAAAATAGCACCAACCACAATCAAAAAAGCTCTCATAACAAGTACAAGTTTTGCATTTAACGATAAATAATGTAAAGATTCCCTTCCGGTTCGGCGTTTTCGTTTTCCCTGTTTCATAACATCCAATACATTCCACCAGACCGGGAAACCTAGTCCTCCTAAAATAATCAGCCCCATTGTTGTAATATTCACAACCGGATTTCCGACATAACGGCTCAAACTATCCGGTCCGATTACATCCATCCCGGCATTGCAAAATGCGGACACGGCATTAAAAACGGAATACCAGATTCCCGCCAAACCGTAATCCGGAATAAACACCGTCATATAAAGAAGGGCACCCACTGTCTCTACGACAAGGGCTGAGGATTTCTTCGAGGCTGTATGCCCGGAATTTCATTCCTGTCTGCAGGTTCAGAAATTCACGGAAAGAGAATCCGCGCAGGTTATAACTTTTCGCAATGTCACGCAATTCGAGGTTTTCTTCTTTGAGTCGCATGACGGAAGAACCGGTGAAGACAATCTTCAGGCTGGGGAAACGGTCATAGCACATTCGTAGCTCTTTGCTCCATTCGGGATGTTTGAACACCTGGTCGATCAACAATACTTTTCCGCCACGTTTCTGAAACTCGTTGGCGAAGTCAACAAGGCTGTGACCGGAGAAATAAAAGTTGTTCATGTTGATGAACAGACAGGAACGGTCGGTTCCGAATTTCTCTTTGGCGTATTGGAGAAGGAAAGTGGTTTTTCCTACGCCACGTGTCCCTTTGATACCAATCAGACGGTCACTCCAGTCGATCTCGTCCATAAGATCGCGGCGAACGGGGGCATTGGTGTGCTCAACAAGGTAAGCGTGTGTGCGATAGAATGATTCCATTTCAGTTCTTTGTTTTTCGGGTGGCAAATATAGTGCTTTTTTTAGGATTTGCAAAGTAGAGATAGCAAAAATGTGCTTTTAAATACAACTTTCTCTTTATTGTGAAGATTCCTGTTTATTTCCTGTATATATTTGCAGAATAAAGCATTGATTGCATTTGGTATGGCTAAAAAGACTCTTTATATATTCAATCCGGAGCATGATTTGGCGTTGGCAAGTGGTGAAATGAATTATATGCCGCCGGCTTCTGCCAGGCGTATGGCTTCCGAACTGGCTTTGCTTCCTGTGTGGTATGCGGAACGGGGAAGTGCGGTGCTGGCTTCTTCTGCTTATAATCTCGATTATTTGAAGCGGATGCAGGAGTTGTTGGATATTCCGGTCTATTTAATGACGGAACCGGAATTGGCTGCCGAACCGGCATTGGATATCCGTCCTTGGGGGTGGGATGCGGCTTTACGGAAACGACTTTCAGGACTGGGAGTGGATGAATCCCTACTTCCTTCCATGCAACAAATAAGTGTATGGCGGGAGTACTCTCACCGTTCTAAGTCCGTATCGTTACTTCCTGAACTACAGTTGAATGAACATTTCTGTGGAGAATCTTATTATCTGAAAACGCCGGAAGAATGGAAATCTTTCGTGGAAGAACGGGAAGGGTGTTTGTTGAAAGCTCCGCTTTCGGGAAGTGGGAAAGGGTTAAACTGGTGCAAAGGTACATTTACTCCTTTTATCTCCGGTTGGTGCACGCGTGTGGCTGCTTTACAGGGAGGGGTTATTGCGGAACCCATATATAATAAGGTAGAGGATTTTGCTTTGGAGTTTTATTCTGACGGGGCAGGTGAAGTGACGTTTGCCGGATATTCTCTTTTCCGTACCGGAAAGAGTGGAATGTATGAAGGAAACTACCTGCTCTCTAATGAGGCAATCCGGGGGAAACTTTCACAATACGTACCTTTAGGGGCTTTGACGGACTTGGAGAGTCGTTTGAAGTGTGAGCTTTCTAAGTCGGTAAGCTCTGTTTATAAAGGTTATCTGGGAGTTGATATGATGATTTGCCGGTTCCCGGAAAATGAAAAAACAGCTTTTCGGATTCATCCTTGCGTAGAAATAAATCTGCGCATGAATATGGGAGTCATGACGCGCTTCCTGTATGACTGCTATGTACATCCGGATTCAGCAGGATGTTCGGGAATTGATTATCATCCTTCGGAGGGGGAAGCTTTGAAGGAACATGAACGGATGTCGGCCACTTATCCGTTGGAAATCAGGGAGGGGAAAGTATGCTCCGGCTATTTACCTTTGGTGCCTGTCCATAAGAGAAGCTGTTACCGGGCGTGGATGTTGGTTGCTCCGACTCATTGAAAAAGGAATGGTGTGGGCTTGGTTGTTTTTGATATAGGATTCATCCCATTGGTTACCTGAGATTGTTAATTTTTCATTTATCGTTAGTAGAGTATTTTATTTAAGCTATCTTTGTTCATATTTTTATAGTCAAAATAATTATATTATATGAAAACACAAAGAATAAAAACACTTCTTCTTTTTCTGTCAATGATACCATTTATAGGTATTTATGCTCAATCAATATACTACGTTTCCCCTCACGCATCATCGGGTGGAGATGGTAGTCAGTCGGCTCCTTTTCATTCAATTCACGAAGCTGTCGAAAAAGCCCGAAAGGATCAAAATAGCACTACAATTTACTTGCGGGAGGGGAAATATGTTTTAGATAAGCCCTTGATGCTGACTTCTGATGATGGAAATGATTCGAAAGAATTGATAATAAAGAATTATCCCGGAGAGAAAACCGTACTGTCGAGTGGGATTGTACTGGACTTGAAATGGGAGAAATATAAAAACGGTATCATGCGGGCTGTAGTGAAAGGAAGTCCGGTTATGGATATGCTTTTCGTAAATGGAGAATTGAAATCTATGGCACGTTACCCTAATTATGATGAAAAAGCTGTTCGTTTTAACGGCACATCTGCTTTGGCAACAGCCCCGGAACGAGTAAAAAAATGGAAATGCCCGGAAGGGGGATACCTTCATGCCATGCATAAACATGATTGGGGTGATTTTCATTATCGTATTACAGGCAAAAATGAAAAGGGAGAGTTACAGCTGGAAGGTGGTTGGCAGAACAACCGTCCTATGGGAATCCATAATGAAAACAGGATGGTGGAGAATATCTTTGAAGAATTGGATGCTCCGGGAGAATGGTACTATGATAAAAAAGAAGGCTGGTTGTATTATTATCCTTTACCTGATGAAAAAATAAACGAACTGACGTTTGAGACCCCGCAACTTAAAAACTTGATTGAGTTTGCGGGAACTTCATCCGAGCCGGTGAAGAACATAACGATTCAAGGAATTGAGCTGACACAAACGATACGGACCTTTATGGAACAGTATGAGCCTCTGCTCCGCTCGGACTGGACAATATATCGGGGAGGAACCGTTGTTTTCAGGGGAACGGAAAAATGTGCTCTGCGTGATTGTTATATCCATAACGTAGGAGGGAATGGTGTCTTTTTTGATAAATATAATCGCTATTCGGCAGTGACCGGTTCTTATCTGACTTCTATCGGAGCCAGTGCCATTTGCTTCGTCGGGGATGTGGCGGGAGTACGTTCGCCGAGTTTTAGGTATGGGAAATTTGTTCCTTTGGATAAAATGGATTATACGAAAGGGCCTCAGAATGACAATCATCCTGCTTATTGCGAGGTCTCTGATAACTTGATATGTACAATCGGTTTGTTTGAAAAGCAGATTACCGGAGTGGAGCTTTCCATGTGCCGCAACATAACGGTAAGTCATAACAGTATTTACAATACTCCCCGTGCCGGAATTAATATCAGCGAAGGCACATGGGGAGGACATATTATCGAATACAATGACATTTTTAATACCGTGAAGGAAACAGGTGATCATGGAACTATCAACTCCTGGGGGCGTGACCGTTTCTGGCATCCGAATTATAATATAATGACGCAAATAACGAATGAAAAGCCTGCGTTGATTTTGGCAGACGTGGTCGAACCTATCATTATCCGCCATAATCGTTTGCGTTGTGATAGAGGATGGGATATAGATTTGGACGATGGTTCCAGTAATTACCAGATTTACAATAATCTTTGTTTGAATGGCGGCATTAAATTGCGTGAAGGGTTTTATCGGACTGTTGAGAATAATATTATCGTCAATAATACGCTTCACCCGCATTTGTGGTTTAAAAATAGCGGAGATGTCTTTTCACGTAACATTGTAATGACCAAATATAAACCTATAAGTGTGCGTGGTTGGGGCAGAGAGGTAGATTATAACATATTTGCAGACAGTTTGGCGTATCTTGCAGCTCGCCAACTTGGTGGGGATGCTCATTCTATAGTAACCACAGTCAAGTTTATAAATGCTGCGAAAGGTAATTTTAATGTAGCTGACGATTCTGAAGTCGTAACCAAAGGAGGATTCCGTAATTTTCCGATGAATAATTTCGGAGTGCTGTCTTCTCGTTTGAAACGGTTGGCTGCAAGTCCTGTGATGCCCGTTCCACTTGTGGCAGGTCATGCAACGGATACTAAAACGATGTTTTGGAAAGGGGTAACGTTTAAGAATCTGGATACATTGGAGGAACGTTCTGCTACGGGTATGGATACGGAACGGGGAGTTTATGTCGTTTCTGTAGATGTCTTAGGTAGTAATCAAGTCCGAGATTTTATTGCTTCGAATGATGTTATTCTTAGTGTAAATGGAAAGCCGGTCAATAATTTAGATGATATGGAGGAGGCGTTGAAGCACGTGGATACAAGTAAAAAGGCAGAGCTTGTTATTTTCAGAAATCAGAAGGAACATAAAGTTGTTATTCCTCTTTGATTTTTATCCGTGTTTTTACTTATTACATAATGAAATAAATGTCTGTCATATCTATCATTGATTTTAATATTCTTCTAATTATCAGAGAAATAAGTATGATAGATGCCTTCTATTAGGGGGTATCTATCATACTTTTACTGCAAAAAACAGGGTATCTGTCATAGATAAGACAACTGGATAAAGGTCGCGTAAGCTGGCTTGTTTTTATTGTAATGGGCACGCATAAATCCGATTATCATGGCTTAATAATCCGCCTTGAAAGGCGTTAAATTTATAGCCCACAGCTGTGTGACGTACAGCCTCCATACGTGTGCTGTACGGTTTGCATGCGTGGGCTGTACAGCCTGCGTCTGTGGGCTATAAAAAGACTGATACTCCAACCGGATTATTAAGCTGCAAAATACGGGTTATCTTACTGTAAAACGTGCATTCTTATGCCTTATGTAGTATTTAATCCGGCTCTTTGCTCCTGGGTAGGGGGAAGTTATTTCTGTGCCGCTGTACTTTCATTCCCGTAACGGTCTACGGCTGTAACGGCAAAATGCTTTTTGGCATTCCAAGGCAGGATAGGGGCGTAGATATAACTTGTCTCTCTGATATTCTGTGCAACGATATTTTCCGGCCGACTGGTGTCTACCGGATATTCATTCGATGCATAAATAATGTACATCGGATTATTACGTGGATCATTGTCGGTAGCGGCCTGCCATTTCAATTCCGTATATCCACTGTCGATAGTCCTTACTTTCAGTTCGGACGGAGCTGTGGGCGGAACATTGTCCAACCAGGGCATCGGTGGCTGTAAAGCCGGGTATGCGTAGAAGTTCTCGATTAGTTCATCATAGATGCCTTGAGTGTTCTCCATGAGATATTTTACCCGGTAGTGGCCTTCACCCGCCATTTTATGATTCCGGATGAAGTTTATTTGACGGTCTATCTCGTCCCGTGTCCATTTACCTTCGTCGGGATGAAGGAAATAGATGCCGAGCCCCGGAATAACTTGTCGTCCGTTGCTTTGCTCCTGCCAGTCAAGGGCAAAAGGATAGAAACTGTTTCCCTGAAAATACATCATTGGATATATCTGGTCCATAATACCTTCGCCAAGCCAGCCTTGCGGGTCTTGATAAACAGTGAAGAAAGCGTTCCACCCACGGGAAGGATAACGCGAAGTGTCCCGGTATTTCCCAACCGGACTGGCGCTGAGCTTCACCCAAGGCTTCATTGCTTTTACACCTTTATATATATAACGTACAATTTCAGAAATATTATCCCGCCGCCATTGGTCCAGTGTACGCCCTTTCCCGTATCGGCGGAAATCATATTTGTCGGGAAAGAGAGGGGCATTCTCCGGATAACGCAGATAATCGAAATGTACCCCATCTATATCATAATGGCTCACGACTTCCCGTACCAGTTTCATCAAATATTCTTTAGTTCCCGGATGTCCAGGATTAAGGAAATATTCGTTCTTGTAAGGTACGCAAATATCTTTCATCCGCTTGGTGACGGACCGGTTGCCGAGCGAGGCAACGTGTTTCCTGTTTCCCAACGGAATAGTTACCATCCAGGCGTGGCATTCCATACCCCGCTTGTGGCATTCTTCAATGGCAAAAGCGAGCGGATCATAACCGGGATTTCCGCCGGATTTCCCTGTCAGGATAGAATTGAAAGGTTCGATAGACGAAGGATATAACACATCCCCGCGTGTGCGTGTCTGAAACAGGACAGTATTGAAATTGGCAGCCTTCAGTTTATCGAGGATATCCACCAATTCTTCCTTTTGCTTGCGGATACTTTGAGGACTGACAGCACGTGTGCGGGGCCAGTCGAGACCATACAACGCTGTGAGCCATGCGGCGCGGACTTCATGTTTGGGCTGCGCTGCCACGGAGAGGAAAGGAAACAAAAGTGAAAGAATGAGAATAGATAGGCGCATATTCTTTATTTTTTGTTTTAAATCCCTGCAAAGTTAGTAAAAGTGTCGGTAATGTTGGGCTGTTTCGTGAGATTATGTTACATTTGCCAAGCTAAAAAAACGACACACTATGATAACATTTACTCTATGCCTACTGGCGTTGATAGTAGGCTATTTTACGTATGGACGTTTGATGGAACGCGTCTTTGGTCCCGACGACCGTAAAACACCGGCTCTGACCAAGGCTGATGGAGTAGACTATATTCCATTGCCGACCTGGAAGATTTTTATGATTCAGTTCCTTAATATTGCCGGACTAGGTCCGATATTCGGTGCAATAATGGGAGCGAAATTCGGTAGTTCTTCTTATTTATGGATTGTGTTGGGAAGTATTTTTGCCGGGGCGGTGCACGATTATTTTGCCGGAATGCTTTCCTTGCGTCATGAGGGCGAGAGTTTGCCGGAAATTATCGGACGCTATTTGGGACTTACGACGAAACAGATAATGAGAGGTTTCACCGTTATCCTGATGATTTTGGTCGGTTCGGTTTTTGTGGCCGGTCCTGCGGGATTGCTGGCGAAACTGACGCCGGAAAGTCTGGATGCTACGTTCTGGATTATCGTTGTGTTTGCGTATTATATTTTGGCTACATTGTTGCCTGTAGATAAGATTATAGGTAAGATATATCCGTTGTTTGCAATTGCCTTGTTGTTTATGGCTGTGGGGATTCTCGTCATGCTTTATGTGAATCATCCCGCTTTGCCGGAACTGTGGGACGGACTGCAAAATACGAACCCGGAGGCGAGTGAACTTCCTATCTTTCCGATAATGTTTGTGAGTATTGCCTGTGGTGCAATTTCCGGTTTCCATGCTACACAAAGTCCTTTAATGGCTCGTTGCATGACTTCGGAACGTCATGGGCGTCCGGTGTTCTACGGTGCAATGATAACCGAAGGCATCGTTGCACTGATTTGGGCTGCCGCCGCTACTTACTTTTTCCATGAGAATGGGATGGAAGAAAGTAATGCTTCCGTCATAGTAGATGCAATCACAAAAGAGTGGCTGGGAACAATCGGGGGTGTGCTTGCTATCTTGGGAGTGATTGCTGCTCCGATTACTTCGGGCGATACGGCTTTCCGTTCTGCCCGTCTGATTGTGGCGGATTTCCTGGGCTTGGAACAAAAGAGTATGCGTCGTCGTTTATACATCTGTATTCCGATGTTCGTGGCGGCTATCGGTTTACTTCTGTATAGCCTGCGTGATGCGAACGGATTTAATATGATCTGGCGTTATTTTGCCTGGGCCAACCAGACATTGGCTGTGTTTACCCTCTGGGCAATAACGGTTTATCTGGCGGTATCCAAGAAACCGTATGTCATTACTTTGATACCTGCCTTGTTTATGACAAGTGTGTGTTCTACTTATATATGTATTGCTCCTGAAGGTTTGGGACTGTCGCACGCAATCTCTTATTACATCGGTGTAGGATGTGTGGTGGTTGCTATTGTGTGGTTCTTTGTCTGGCTGAGCAAGCAGAAAACAAGAAAATTATCAGAATGAAGAAAATAAAAAGATCAACGGGAGTTGCACTTGCATTCCTTATTTATGTATCCGTGACGGCGGCTTATCTGTTACCCCGCAATACGGAAGTGAGCCAGACGGAAAAGTATCTGACGGTGGCGGGTTCTTATGTCATTGTCCTGCTTCTTTGGCTTGTCCTCCGCAAAAAGGAACAGATGCGTGAACGCCGTAAAAAAGACGAACAATCTATTCACCTAAAAAAGTAAGTTTATGAAGAAATTAGCTTTAGCTATTTGTCTGCTGTTGGCATCAATAGCTGCACAGGCACAATTTGAGAAAGGAACTATGATTCTAAATCCTTCCGTTACAGGGTTGGACTTTTCTTACAGTAAAAATGATGATGCTAAATTTGGGATCGGCGCGCAAGCCGGTACATTTCTGGCAGACGGTTTTGCATTAATGGTAAATGCAGGAGCTGACTGGTCACAACCGGTAGATATATATACATTAGGTACGGGAGCACGTTGTTATTTTAATACTACAGGTGTTTATATCGGTGGTGGCCTCGATTGGGAACGCAGACGTTATAAAGGTGGCGGTCATAACAACGATTGGGGATTGGGTATCGAAGCCGGATATGCTTATTTCTTGTCGCGGACAGTAACTATCGAACCGGCTGTTTATTATAAATGGCGTTTTGATGACTCCGATAATTCACGTTTCGGCATTAAAGTAGGATTCGGATTCTACTTTTAAATAATTTGAGAATGGAGAGTGGAGAGTTATTGCGCTATATTTGCTGCAAAACATCTCTCAACTCTCCATTTCTGACTCTTGACTTATTTCAGCTTTTCTTTCAGGAACTGACCCGTATAGCTTGCTCCGCAAGCGGCTACTTCTTCCGGAGTACCTACCGCTACAATGTTCCCACCTTTATCTCCACCTTCCGGGCCGAGGTCAATCACATAATCGGCACATTTGATAACATCCATATTATGCTCGATGATTACGATGCTATGTCCACGGCGGATCAAGGCGTCAAAAGCATCCAGAAGTTTACGGATGTCGTGGAAATGTAAACCTGTTGTCGGTTCGTCAAAGATAAACAGAGTCGGGTCGGCTTTCTCCTGACTCAGATAGAATGCTAGTTTCACACGCTGGTTCTCACCACCGGAAAGAGTGGAAGAAGATTGGCCTAGTTTGATATACCCGAGTCCTACATCCTGCAACGGGAGTAGCTTTTTTACAATTTTCTTCTGTCCGTGTTCATTGAAGAATTCAATCGCCTGGTTCACGGTCATTTCCAGTACATCAAAGATGTTCTTGTCGTGGAATTTCACTTCCAGTGTGTCGGATTTGAAACGTTTCCCGTGGCAGGATTCACATTCCAGAACGAGGTCTGCCATGAACTGCATTTCTACGGTAATGGTGCCTTCACCCTTACATTCTTCGCAACGTCCGCCTTCACTGTTGAAACTGAAGAAACCGGCGGTATATCCCATTTGTTTGGCGAGTGGCTGCTCCGACCATAGCTTGCGGATTTCGTCATAAGCCTTGATATATGTCACGGGATTGGAACGGGATGATTTGCCGATCGGATTCTGGTCTACAAATTCTACATTCCGTAAGTCGCGCAGACTGCCTCCGATAGATGAAAATTCTCCCGGACGGTCACTGCATTCGTCCAACTCACGCTTCAATGCCCGGAAGAAAATATCACGTACCAGCGTACTTTTCCCGGAACCGGAAACACCGGTAACCACTGTCATTACATTCAGCGGGAAGCGGACGTCTACTCCTTTCAGGTTATTCTCGCGTGCACCTTTCAGTTCAATATAATTATTCCACGGACGGCGATGTTGGGGGACGGGAATTTCTTCTTCTCCCAAAAGATAGCGGACGGTATAACTGTTGCTTCCTTTTTTGAGGTCTTTCATGTCACCCTGATAGACGACTTCTCCTCCCAGACGTCCGGCGTTGGGACCGATGTCAATAATATAATCTGCCGCACGAATGATTTCCTCGTCATGTTCCTTCTACGGAGCAATGAAAGACCCAAAAGATGAAACTCCGGTTTCTTACGGACTCAACAGCC
>ENA-USYR01001192-USYR01001192.1-human-gut-metagenome-genome-assembly--contig:-NODE-1192-length-10826-cov-14.440878_pt1 | contig 10826 bp, 10 predicted proteins | sample MGYA00250064_ERZ773510 | MGnify/ENA primary metagenome ERZ773510 (study PRJEB29103, sample SAMN06112082) | human gut metagenome | biome: human gut; feature: ankylosing spondylitis patient; material... | reverse complement strand
AAGAAGCAGATTGCCGGAGATGGTATGGTCACCGGTTACGGAAAGATAGACGGCCGTCCGGTGTTTGTCTATGCATATGATTTTACCGCACATGGCGGCTCGCTGAGCGAGACCAATGCTGCCAAGATTGTAAAGGTTCAGCAACTGGCTTTGAAGACGGGAGCTCCCGTTATCGCCCTGAACGACTCGGGAGGCGCACGCATCCAAGAAGGGGTGAACAGCCTTGCCGGATATGCCTCTATTTTCTATCAGAACACTATCGCCTCAGGTGTTATCCCGCAGATTTCCGCCATCTTGGGTCCTTGTGCCGGAGGAGCCTGCTACTCACCAGCACTAACCGATTTTATCTTTATGGTAAAAGAGAAGAGCCACATGTTCATCACCGGCCCGGATGTGGTGAAGACTGTGACTAACGAGGAGGTGGGCAAGGAGGAACTGGGCGGTGCCTATACCCACAGCAGCAAAAGCGGTGTGACCCATTTTATGTGCGACAATGAGGAGGAAACGCTGATGAGTATCCGCGAATTGCTGAGTTTCCTGCCTTCCAACAATATGGAGGATGCGCCGTTGGTTCCCTGCAACGATGACATCCATCGTCAGGTGGAGGCGTTGCAGACTGTCATTCCCGAAGATCCGAATATGCCTTATGATATAAAGGATATCATCGAACCGGTGCTGGATAACCAGTATTTCTTCGAGGTGATGCCTCACTTTGCTAAAAATGTGGTGGTGGGGTTCGGTCGCCTGGGAGGTCGTTCCGTAGGTATTGTTGCCAATCAGCCCGCCTGGCTGGCCGGCGTCCTTGACATTGACGCCAGTGACAAGGCTGCCCGTTTTATCCGTTTCTGCGACTGCTTTAACATTCCTCTGATCACTTTCGAGGATGTTCCCGGCTTCCTGCCCGGAACAATACAGGAACACAACGGCATCATCCGCCACGGTGCGAAGATAGTTTATGCATACGCCGAAGCTACAGTGCCCAAGGTAACTTTAATTACCCGTAAAGCTTACGGAGGTGCCTACATTGTCATGTCCAGCAAACCGACGGGAGCCGATGTGAACCTGGCTTATCCACAGGCGGAAATAGCCGTTATGGGAGCTGCGGGAGCTGTAAATATCCTCTATCGGAAATCCACTCCTGAAGAAAAACAAGAAATAATCAAAGATTACGAAGATAAATTCTCTAACCCTTATTGTGCGGCAGAACGCGGCTTGATTGATGAAGTGATTATGCCCCGTGACACCCGCTATAAACTCATTCAGGCTTTGGAAATGTGTCACAACAAAAACCAAAGCAATCCGCCTAAAAAGCACGGCAATATGCCGTTGTAATTGTTCAATGTGTGTGTATCCCCGCAGAAGTGATTTTTCCGGGGATACTTTTACCAACCCACATGATGGGAAATTTTAAATATAAAATGATGACTTAGTTAAAAATAAATATATTTCTTAATACTATGGAACTTCTTAAAAACCTCTTTGAAGGATATCCCAATCTTTGGGGCGGAGGTGTAGCACACTCCGTACTCATTCTGTCACTAGTTATCGCCTTTGGAATTATGCTGGGTAAAATAAAAATATCCGGCATCTCACTTGGTGTCACATGGATTCTTTTTGTCGGTATCGTATTCGGCCATTTCAATCTGAATCTGAATGAACACCTGCTACATTTTCTAAAAGAATTCGGTCTTATTTTGTTCGTCTATTCCATTGGTTTGCAGGTGGGTCCCGGTTTCTTCTCAGCCTTTAAGAAAGGAGGATTTACGCTGAACATGTTGGCTATGGGGGCTATTTTTATCAGTGTAGTCATTACTATCATTTTACATTTTACTACCGGAACTCCCATAACCACCATGGTCGGCATTCTCTCTGGTGCTGTTACCAATACTCCCGGCCTTGGTGCCGCCCAACAGGCAAATAGTGATTTAAATGGCATAGATGCACCGGAGATTGCGATGGGATATGCTGTTGCCTATCCCTTGGGGGTGGTTGGTGCCATTCTCTCATTGCTTGCACTGAAATACATTCTTAATATCAAAACATCACAAGAAGAAGCCGATGCCGAAAAAGGATTGGGACATTTACAGGAACTGACCGTACGCCCCGTTACATTAGAGATAAAAAATGAAGCAATACATGGGAAGACCATTAAGGAAATACGTCCTTTGGTAAACCGCAACTTCGTCATTTCGCGCATACGCCATCATGACGGACAGCAGGAAGTGGAACTAGTAAATTCAGAAACGATATTACATATTGATGACAAGATTCTGGTTATCTCGAACCCTATTGACATTGAAGCGATTACAGTATTTTTTGGCAAACAGGTAGAAATGGAATGGGAACAGTTAAACAAGAAACTTATCTCACGCCGCATTTTGATAACAAAGCCTGAGTTAAATGGAAAAATGCTCTCACAACTTAAGATACGAAATAACTTCGGTGCGAGCATCACCCGTATCAACCGTTCAGGAGTAGACTTGGTAGCCTCCCCACATTTACAGTTGCAAATGGGCGACCGTGTAACTATAGTTGGTAGTGAACTTGCTGTCACTCATGCCGAAAAGGTTTTGGGAAACTCCATGAAGAGACTGAATCATCCCAATCTTATCCCCATTTTTTTCGGCATCGCATTAGGATGTATCTTGGGAAGTATTCCATTTATGTTTCCAGGTATTCCACAACCAGTAAAACTTGGTCTAGCAGGTGGACCGCTTATTGTATCCATTCTTATCAGTCGTTTCGGTCCTCAATATAAAATGATTACATACACCACGATGAGTGCTAACTTGATGATAAGAGAAATCGGGATTTCCTTATTCCTAGCTTGTGTAGGGTTGGGAGCCGGGAAAGATTTTATAGAGACAATTGTAAATGAAGGTGGATATATTTGGATTATGTATGGAGCTATTATTACGACCGTACCATTAATCATAACGGGGCTCATTGGGCGTTATGCCTGTAAATTAAACTATTATACCCTTATTGGTGTATTATCAGGAGCAAATACTAATCCGCCTGCCCTCGCCTATTCCAATGATCTGACTTCATGTGACGCTCCGGCCGTGGGATATGCCACCGTATATCCGCTTGCTATGTTCCTACGCGTACTTACGGCTCAATTATTGATACTCTCATTAGGTTAAACTTTAAAATTCTTTAAATATGTACCAACAAGAAACGATTACCAAAGAACTACATTTACAGTTAAGTGATGAAGATTTGGCACAGTTCGAACTTGATGCCAAAGAAACGGAACGTCTCGGACACATCGGCACCCACATGGATTGCTATATGGAAGCTCCCCGCTATAAAGAATATGTAACAGATGCCGTCGTGGTAGATTGTCGGAACGGACTACCAGCCGACGAATACTTTAATAACTTGGACATAGAAGGTAAAGCATTGGTTTTATATACCGGCAATATGGCAACCAACGACTATGCAACCAAAGACTTCTTTATGTTTGACATGAAGCTTAATTGGGACTCTCTGGCTGCATTACTTTATAACCATCCAAAGTTTATTCTTATTGACTCACATGGGTTAGGCATGTTTTCACAACACCGGTTATTCGATATGGAATGTGAGAAAAACGGTTGTTTTCTTATTATGTGCCTGATGCTTGAAGGAGAAGAAATATTGAATATAAAAAAATTAAAGATTGAAATTGACAAGGAAATGCCTTCCACTGGAAAGCCATGTCGTGTCTATGGATTCTAAAAAAAGAAAAACATAACTTCATTTAAATGGATAAGACAGCCGAAACTTTGATAGACGTCAGTGGATTTATTTCTGAATATTCCGCTCACATGATGGGATGTGGTGTACATACTTCACGAGTGATACGCAGTGCCAATCGCATTGGGGAATCATTCGGTTATATGGTAAAAATCAGTGTCATTCAGAAAAAGAAAAGACGAGATCGAAAAGCAAGTATATCAATTGGTTACTCATAACAATAGTAGCTGTGCTGCTTGGAAGCATGGTAGTAGAACTTGTCCAAAATGTTTAATACCATCCAACTTTTATAAATCATTTCTGATTTTTAAACTAACTCAATGCTGTAATAATTCCAATTTCCATTATCTTTGTTCCCGAATCGGTTCCGAATAGATGTCCTCTATCCGGATTAAAAGGGAATCGGGTGTAAATCCCGGACAGTCCCGCTGCTGTGAAACTCCGATAAAATTTCCGATACGTACCTATTGCCACTGCCTGACTCCACATAACGAGAACGCGGGAAGGCATCGGAAATGAGGAGCCAGTCAGAAGACCTGCCATTCATCAAAGGCCGTTTCTACTCGTGGGGTTAGGGAAGCGGTACGAAAATATACAATAATTCATACCAACAGCATCTCATGCAAATAATTAAAAGGAATGGGACAACAGAATCCTACGACAGGGAAAAAATAGCCGTTGCCATACGGAAAAGTTTTATCAGTACCCAAAAAGAAATAACAGATGAAGCTGTCTACACCATAGTAGATGAAGTGGAACAATTTCTGCATCAAAACGAAGCAAATCGTAGTGTAGAACGCATTCAGGACGAAGTGGAACGTAGCTTGATGGAACATGGCTTTTACGCAGAAGCCAAAAACTATATACTTTACCGTTGGCAGCGCACAGAAAGAAGAAAAGTCCTCAGTCAAATCATTACCGGAACCGGTGATGATACTATAGCAAATATACTGAAAGAGATACAAAAAGACTTCTCCGGGAAGGAATATAGTCTAACCTTTCTCGCAGAGAAATTCACAAGTTTCTGTAAACCGGATATGACATCCGGGGAACGGTTGGCGGCACTTGTCAAAGCGGCTGTAGAACTGACAACACAAGAAACTCCCGACTGGGAATTCATTGCAGCGCGTCTGCTGAATTTCCGATTGACAAAGAAACTGACCGAACAGGCGGAAGCTGCCGGCATCTTTTCATTTTATGATAAATTACGCTACCTCACCGACGAGGGCTTGTATGGTAATTATATCTTGGCCTCCTATACTCCACAGGAGATAGAAACGGCAGCCGGCTTCATGTGTCCCGAACGTGACAAGCTTTTCAATTATTCAGGACTGGATCTGCTTGCCAAACGTTATCTGATCCGTACCCGTTCACACGAACCTATAGAGTCTGTGCAGGAAATGTATTTAGGGATTGCCCTTCATCTCGCTATGCCCGAAAAACAGAACAGACTGCAATGGGTAAAAAAGTTCTATGATATATTAAGTCGTCTGGAAGTCACAATGGCCACTCCTACCCTGGCAAATGCCCGAAAACCTTATCACCAGTTATCCAGTTGCTTCATTGATACAGTGCCCGATAGTCTGGAAGGCATTTACCGCAGCTTAGACAATTTTGCGATGGTAAGCAAATTTGGAGGAGGAATGGGAATGTACTTTGGCAAAGTTCGTGCCGCAGGTGGAAACATACGCGGATTCAAAGGTGTGGCCGGAGGTGTAATCCGATGGATGAAACTGGTGAATGACACTGCTGTAGCCGTTGACCAGTTAGGTATGCGTCAGGGAGCCGTAGCCGTCTATCTGGATGTATGGCACAAAGACTTGCCTGAGTTTCTGCAACTCCGGACCAATAATGGAGATGACCGGATGAAAGCGCACGACATCTTCCCCGCCGTATGCTATCCGGACTTATTCTGGCGTATGGCGAAACGGGATTTAAACCAGCAATGGCATTTATTCTGCCCCAATGAAATAATGACCGTCAAAGGATACTGTCTGGAAGACTACTACGGAGAGGAATGGGAACAAAGATACATGGATTGCGTAAATGACTCCCGACTCTCCAAGCGCAGCATGAGCATCAAAGATATCGTCAGACTGATACTGCGTTCGGCTGTAGAAACAGGTACTCCCTTTACATTCAATCGTGACACCGTGAACCGTGCCAATCCCAATGCGCACCGGGGAATCATTTATTGCTCCAATCTTTGCACGGAAATAGCACAAAACATGTCCTCCATTGAAACAGTTTCTACAGAGATATGTACGGAAGATGGTGATACAGTGGTAGTCAAAACAATCCGGCCCGGAGACTTTGTGGTATGTAATCTTGCCAGCCTTTCATTAGGACATTTGCCCTTGGAGGATGAAAAACAAATGAAAGAAAAGGTGGCAACTGTAGTACGGGCATTGGATAATGTGATTGAACTGAACTTTTATCCGATTCCTTTTGCTCAGATTACCAATCATCGCTACCGCAGTATCGGCTTGGGAGTCAGCGGCTATCATCATGCTCTTGCTGTTCGCGGCATTCGTTGGGAAAGCGAGGAACATCTCAGTTTTATGGATAAAGTTTTCGAACGTATCAACTATGCTGCCATAGCAGCAAGTAGCGAACTGGCAAAAGAAAAAGGGGCCTATCATTATTTTGAAGGCAGCGACTGGCAGACCGGAGCTTATTTTATAAAACGGGGTTACAATTCGCCAGAATGGAAAGCATTGGCTGTAAAGGTTTCCACACAAGGAATGAGAAATGCCTATCTTCTTGCCATTGCCCCCACCAGCAGCACCAGTATCATTGCCGGAACCACTGCCGGAACAGATCCGGTAATGAAACGTTTCTTCTTGGAAGAAAAGAAAGGAGCCATGCTGCCACGTGTTGCACCGGCATTGTCCGATAAGACCTATTGGATATATAAAAGTGCTTATCTGACAGATCAGACATGGAGTATCCGTGCCGCAGGGATCCGGCAGTTACATATAGACCAGGCGCAAAGTCTGAATCTATACATTACCAATGAATTTACCCTGAGACAAGTATTAAACCTGTATTTGCTGGCATGGGAATGTGGCGTAAAAACAGTATATTATGTCCGCAGCAAATCATTGGAAGTAGAAGAATGTGAAAGCTGTGCTTCCTGATCTTTTCGTAAACACTCCAGTACTGAATTGTCATGCTAAAACATTTCTTGTAGGGGCACCATGCTTGCGCCCCTACAAGAAATGAATAACAAATTTATTTTTAATATACAGCCTTGAGTTAGCAGTAAAACAAGAAGACAGAATATAAAACAACAATAAATCATGAATACAATAAAATTAAAAAAGAATGCCCTTTTCAATCCTGAGGGAGATACCGACCTCCGTCACAGAAGAATGATTGGAGGAAACACCACCAATTTGAATGATTTCAATAATATGCGCTACAAATGGGTTAGTGACTGGTATCGTCAGGCCATGAATAATTTTTGGATTCCCGAAGAAATCAATCTCACCCAAGACACCAAGGATTATCCTCACCTGGACCAGGCAGAACGCACCGCCTATGATAAAATCCTGAGTTTTTTAGTGTTCCTTGATTCTTTACAAAGCAATAATCTGCCCACCCGCTGCAGGTACTGTGGATTTTCAAAACAGCCTGACCGGACAGAGCCATGAGGATAAAATACAGCTCTGTAAGGCACTTTTTAACAAAAAAATTTAGTTGTTATTTATAGAATATTACAAATCTAAAAAAAGTATAAAATAATCACGGCTTTTTTAATAAAATATTTCTAAAATGTACATTGTTAGGACATAATTACCACATATACTTGTTAATGTAAGAGGAACAAAACCTTTTACATTATTCCCTTTTTATTAATAAACATTTTCATAACTAAACTCCTCGAGAAAGGATCGCGTTGTTACCGCGTGTAACATCGCGGTCCTTTCTCACGTTTTGCATGCAGGCTGCGGAGCCGCAGCCTTACTGTTTTAGTTATGTACAACGCTTCCACATATATCGTTCAGCACACACATGTCACAGTGCGGTGTGGTTCGGGCAGTGCATACGGCGCGTCCGTGATCAACCAGCCTGTGGCAGAAGTCATTGCTCTCCTCGGGTGGGATGATTTTCCAAAGCTCCATCTCCACTTTTTTCGGGTCCTTTATTCCATCTACAAGTCCTATACGGTTGCAAAGGCGTATGCAGTGTGTGTCGGTGACGATGGCAGGCTTGCCGTACACATCACCCATAATCAGGTTGGCACTCTTTCTGCCGACTCCCGGCAGCTTCAGCAGATCGGTCATATTGTCAGGCACAAGACCGCCAAAATCATCGCGAAGCATTCTCATGCAGGCACTTATATCACGTGCCTTACTCTTTCCCAGGCCGCATGGACGTACAATTTCTTCTATGTCGGAAACATCAGCATCGGCGAGAGCCTCGATGGAAGGATATTTTTTGAACAAATCCACCACGACTACATTTACGCGGGCATCAGTGCACTGGGCTGCGAGCCTGACTGATACGAGGAGCTTCCAGGCCTCGTCGTACTCAAGAGTGCAATCGGTGCGGGGATATGCGGTTTTTAGTCTTTTTATTACTTCAATGGCTAATTTTTCTTTTGTCATATGAGCCTCCTTATATTTGTTTTGTAACTATTCAGTAACTTTATTTTATAGTATACAAAAATGCGCGGAGATTGTAAAATGGATTTACGTGGAGCGGATTACGTGAGAGGAACGGTGTGAAACTGGAAAATATGAATAACGCATATGCAAATAAAAAATGTACAAATAACATATATATAAACAACAGATATGCAATAGAAGTAACCAGGAAAAGAATAAAAAACATGTATCTTCGTGTGAAGGACACGGATGGCACACTATCAGTGAGTGCTCCTTATGGCATGAGTGATACAGAAATCAGGAAATTTGTGGAGAGCAAATCAGACTGGATTGAGCGGACCATGCAGGAAATGCTTGTCGCAAGACAGCTTAAGGAACAGGAGCCTGTTTTAGCACCTTTCATGGAGAGAGAGCTGCGCAGGGAGCTTAAAATGCAGCTGCAGAGGTTTATCGACAAATGGGAGCCGGTTATGGGAGTTAAGTCAGCCGGCTTTACGATAAAGAAGATGAAGACAAGGTGGGGATCATGCAACGTGAAGTCACATCATCTGAATTTCAATCTTCTGCTGGCTAAGGTGCCGCCGGAGTGCGCGGAGTATGTGGTGGTTCACGAACTTACACATCTGCTTGAGCCAAGCCATAATGCCAGGTTCTGGGCGCTGATGGAACATTATCTGCCGGGAAGCAAAAAGCTGCGTAAACAACTAGCTGGCTTTTCTGCGCAGGATATGATATGATATTATTAAGGACTCACTTAGAGAAAGGAAGCTTCAAATGGAATTTTGGGATATATACGATAAGGATAAAAAGCCGACAGGCCGTACAATGAAAAAAAACGACTGGATACTTAAGGATGGAGAGTATCATCTTTCAGTGCTTGGCGTGATTCACAGACCGGATGGCAGATTTCTTATCACACAGCGTGTCATGACAAAGGCATGGGCACCGGGCTGGTGGGAGGTTTCAGGAGGAGCTGCACAGGCAGGTGAGAGCTCATTTACCGCAGTCTGCAGAGAGGTGAAGGAGGAGGTAGGCCTTGATGTATCACAGTGTCCGGGAGGGCTTGCCTATACCTATCACAGAGAGAATCCGGGCGAGGGTGACAACTATTTCGTGGATGTTTACCGCTTTGAACTTGATTTCAAGGAGTCTGACGTACAGATTCAGACAGAGGAGGCACTTGGGTTTAAAATTGCCACACTCGATGAAATAAAAGAGCTTGCTGCGCAGGGGGTGTTCCTGCACTATGACAGCATAAAGCAGGTATTTGAAAATTAATTGTTATGATTATGATAATAAGATTACATAGAATTATAAGGAGCAGATTATGGCATTACCAAAGGATCCGGTTATGCTGCTTAGTTTTGTAAACACACAGCTTCGGGACAATTATTCAGGATTGAAGGAGCTTGCGGCAGCATATGATATTGATGAGAAAGAGCTTTGCGACAAGCTTGCACAGATTGATTACAAATATGACGAGACTGTCAATCAGTTTAAGTAGATTTTCAGCATACATATTAAAAGTGATGGAAGGATAAGATAATGGAGACATGCTGCGATTTTTGTGCATACAATGAATATGATGAGGATGATGATGAGTATTATTGCTCGGTAAATATGGACGAGGATGATATGGCGAGATTTGTCCAAAGCAGCTATAAGCGCTGTCCGTTTTACCGCTCAGGCGATGAATACAGGGTTGTCCGTCACCAGATGTGAAGCATTATAACAAAATATAATAAATATAATTAAAAAATAAATTGCATTAATCAATTTAAGGCTGTATAATAAGTTGGTTATTTTAAAAATTAAGAATTTACAAATATACAAAGCATATTGATAAGGAGGAAAATTATGCCTGTAAAATACGTGTTCGTCACCGGTGGAGTTGTTTCCGGTCTTGGAAAAGGAATTACCGCAGCGTCTCTTGGACGTCTTTTAAAAGCTCGTGGATACAAGGTGACAATGCAGAAGTTCGATCCATACATTAATATTGATCCGGGTACCATGAACCCTATTCAGCACGGAGAGGTGTTTGTAACAGACGATGGAGCTGAGACAGATCTTGACCTGGGACACTATGAGCGTTTTATTGATGAGAGCCTGACAAAGAACTCAAACGTCACCACAGGAAAGGTATACTTACAATCATCCCCGTCTTTCCGTACTTTCACACTAACTAAGTCCTTCTATTTCTCCATCGACAATATCAATATGCAATGCCTGCGGTTCTTTGGGCAGTCCCGGCATACGAAGGATTTCTCCGGCAATGGCTACAATCATTTCAGCTCCGTTATTGATAACTATATCTTTGATGTGGAACTCGAAGTTATTCACCGCACCGTATATTTTCGGATCGGCGGAGAACGAATACTGAGTCTTTGCAATACAAACCGGATAATGAGTGATTCCCATCTTCTCAATCAGTTTGATACGGTTGCGTGCGATACTGCTGTACGTGATCACACT
>ENA-USYR01001182-USYR01001182.1-human-gut-metagenome-genome-assembly--contig:-NODE-1182-length-10904-cov-11.817863_pt1 | contig 10904 bp, 10 predicted proteins | sample MGYA00250064_ERZ773510 | MGnify/ENA primary metagenome ERZ773510 (study PRJEB29103, sample SAMN06112082) | human gut metagenome | biome: human gut; feature: ankylosing spondylitis patient; material... | reverse complement strand
GGTCTTATAGACACGGGTGATCTCCGGCATCCCGTGATCCTTCAGCCAGCGGTCCATTGTGTCCAGATACTCGTATGTGTAGGGATGTGCGCCGCCCGTATCTGCAAACAGGGTCAGGTCCACGGGGATATGGTGCTGGTGGAGTCCTACAAGTAAGGCGGTGCTGTTCGCACCGCCTCCATAGGAAACAATGTTGATACTGCCACCTCCCATCATGGTAAACGCCCAAAACTATAATAATGAGCCTGCCAGTAGGAAGTGTTAATGCTCGCATAGGAGATCGGGGACCCACAGTGGATCATCATTCCCCCGCCCACATAGATACCCACATGGGAAACGCCCGGCGTGTCATAGGTTCCCTTGAAAAAGATCAGATCGCCGGGTTTTGCCTGGGAACTGGATACCGGGGTGCAGATGTTGTAAAGCCCCTGGGCACCCAGCCGCCCCACATTCCACCCGGAATGATTGATAACCCAGGACACGAACCCGGAGCAGTCAAAGGAAGTGGAGGGGGATGAACCGCCCCACACATAGGGATAGCCCAGGTACTTTTCCGCCTCGGCGATCATGGCCGCAAAGGTTTCATCCTCCAGGACTTCCGGGGGAATATCGTAATAGGTAGGCTCCTGCAAGGTGGAGGCGTTGGGATACGCCCCGCCGCCGAACAGGTCCGGTCTGTTTCCCAGAGTGCTCATGTAGGTGGCATATAGGGAAAGCTGTTCCTCATTCATCATGTAAACCGGCAGATGGGAGAGGTCAAAATTCTCCAGGGTTACGGTACAGATATAATAGTTGTACGGCACCTCAACCTCATACTCATATTCTTCAATGGTGGTCTCCCCGGTATCAGGGTCCGTAACAATGTCATATCCTGTCCGTGTCTCTGTCCGATAGCGCACCTCCACCGTCACGCTCTGGGAAAGGGTATATTGCCGGTCAAAGAGCGTTTGAAGCTCGCTCCGTACCTCGTCAATAGTGAACACCCCTTCATGGAAGGCGGACAGAATGGAGATCAGCACATAGGGATCATGGCCGATCTCGTCCAGGTCAAAGCGATATTCGTCATAGCCTGGATGCAGGGACTCATAATTGTCCAGCTCATTTTGAAGCGCCTCCTCCAAATCCGCATAGGCCGCCTCCGCCGCCAGCATATCCGAATCCTCCGAAAGATAGGAGGACAGGAACACGCCGCTCACCCCGGAGCCGCCCATGATGGAGCAGGAGGACATCCCCCCAAACAACAGCCCCACACAGGCGCCGATCCCGATAATCAGCAACACCGCCCGGCTGTGGTGCTTCACATAGACAAAGGTTTCCTTGAAGGCATCCTTCGCTTTCTGCGCCGCGCTCTTTGTGGCAGCGGCGGTATTCTTCGCCGTTTTCTCGGCCTGCCGTATTTCTTTTGCGTAATTCCTCTGGATACGCTTTTTTTGAAGGTATCGGGAAACCGGGTTGGAGGCGGCCAGCCCCGGATCATCATGGAGCGCCTTTTGATAGCGGTACTCCGCGTTTGCCTTCATGGAGGCTTTTTCCGCCTTGACCGTATCCCTCCAGGGTTTCATCCGGCGCTCCCGGACAGCGGAACGGACACCGCCTGCCGCACGAGCCGCACCGCGCTCCGCCAGTTCCTCGCCCTTGTGTCCGGCCTCCACACCCACATTTTCATGCTCCACCTTGCGGACCTCACCGTGGGCGGTTGCTTTCAATTCCTGCACAGGACGGGAAAGCGGGTTGTGCCGCAAGTGTCCGTTGGGCTTTTTCTCCACTTCCTCAAAACGCAGCCGTGTCCTGCCTTTGCCTGCCGCCTCGTCAAAGACACGCTCCGTTTTCAAGACTTTCCTTGTGGGGATGGCCCCTTTCGCCGCGTCCAGCTTATCCGCCGCCCGGTCAGAGCGCCGGATCGCTTTCTGCAACTCCGGGGCGGCACGTTCTTCCTCGGTGAATTGCAGCCGGGAGGAAGGACGGCTCCTGGCCTCCGATCCCGCCCGGACCGTTTCCGCGTCTGCCCTGGCTGCCCGTTTTGCCTTGCGCCGGTCATGGGCGTGGGCGGCTCGCTCCGCCACAGCCTCCGCCGTTTGAAGCGGCTCCTGGTCAGCGGAGAAATCCGATTCCGCCTCCCGGCCGCTGATATTTGTGACCTCACCCGTGGCAAGGTTTTCTGTCACCGCACCGTCACGGGTCATCTTCTGCGTGACCTTATCGGCCGCTTTCATTTCCTTCATGTTGCTTCACCTGCCTTTCCATAGGGACAGATATTGATACAAGCGCCAGTTTCGATCATGGCGATATACTGGAAGATCGGATACGCCTGGGGAGGGCAGACCGCGTTTCCCAAAGTTTTCAGCCGCAGGGCCCGCCCGTCCATGCGCTCGGTCATGCGGGGGACTCCATCGGGTTCCCTTGCCCAGAGGATACGTCCGTCCATCCTTTCGGGAAGCCCATGAGCCATTCCACCCAATCCGGGTTCAAGGCCGCCGTATCGGATACCGGCTGTTCCAGGGCGATCATCTGCGCCGATAGGTTCCCGTCCTTCTTCTTCGGATCGAAGGCCGAAGGTTTCAAAGTCGAGCGGAACCCGTCCGATGCCACAGGGGTCAGGTAGAATACCGCAGCCGACAGCGGAAGGCTCCAGATCGTGCCGTTCTTGTTCTTCTTTCGGAAAATCCCATTGTCGGACAGGAACACATCCAGGTTTCGCGCATCCCTGCCTGTGTTGTTGTCGGAGGCAAGGGGCGTGGGAAACATCAGCCGCGACGATAAAAGTTCGCTGGCGCTCATGCCATGCGCCGACGCCGCAAGCCGGAAATACGAATGGGAGAACAGCGTATCCCGCTTTTGCCAGGTCAAAGATCGTTTTGTCGAGTCCCATATTGATGAAGCCAGCAACATTTTCCCCAAGCACCCAACGGGGCCGCAGTTCGGTAATAACTCTGCACATTTCCGGCCATAGATAGCGTTCATCCTCAAACCCTTTGCGTTTTCCGGCTGTTGAGAATGGCTGGCAGGGAAATCCACCTGATATGACGGTGACTGTTTCAAGTCCTGTTTTCTCAAAAAACGCCTCCTTCGTAAAAGTAGTGATATCCCGGAACCTGGGAACATCCGGCCATCGTGCGGAGAGGACAGCGTGCGGAAAATCCGCCCACTCGCACTGGCAGACGGTTTTGAACCCAGCCGCCTCCGCCGCCAGGTCCAGACCGCCAATGCCGGAAAACAGGCTCACATGGGTCAGGTTACTCATGGTTCTCGTTGTGACGGAAAGGCTCAAAGGCGCTGTCCAGCTCCGCAAGCACCGCCTCCATATCCGCCGTGACCGCTTTGCTCTTTGCGATCAGGCCCTCCATCACTTCAAAGAAGGATACCCCTTCTTCGGCCTCCTGGTCCTCGCCGGGATCATCCTCGCCGTAGTCCAGAAGCTCCAGCTCCTTGATACTGTCCAGGTCGCCGGAATCGCCATAGACTACATAGCGGCCGGGGATATCCCAAGTCTCAAACAGGGCCTCCGCCTGGGCGCCGAAGATGGCTGCCGCCTCCTTCAGATGGAAAAAGTCCTCCAGGGTCTCCGCACGCTTCGTCAGGAAGGCCATCTGACGGATCAGGCCGTACAGACGGATGCGCTCATTCACGGTGGCCTCGTAGGTTTCCTCGGTGATCATGTAGATTTTTTCTTTATTCATGTTCAGGTTCTCCTTTCATAACCTCGCCGGGTTTTGTGGTCATAATGCTGTAAAGCTCGTTATCCTGCGGGAAGTGGTCCATGAAGGGCAGGATCACATTGCCGAAAAAGATAAGCCCCTGTCCGGGGCCGGAATTGCTGATGTGTGCCGCCTGCTGGTTGGAGATGTTCAGGCGCTCACAGAGTATCTTTCGGTCGCCGCTGGCCTGGTTCAGAAGATAGATAAAATCGCTGTTTTCAAAGATGTTCTCGATCTCTGCGGAGGCGAGAAGGTCCTTGATGTTCTGGGTGATACCCGTGGGGATACCACCCCATTTGCGGAAGCGTTTCCAAATCTCCACGCTCCAGGAGCCTACCTCGCCACGCAGCAGAAGGTGGAACTCGTCCACATAGTATCTTGTGGACTTGCCCTCGCTGCGGTTTACCGTGACACGGTTCCACACCTGATCCTGGATGACCAGCATCCCCAGGTTTTTGAGCTGCTTGCCCAGTTCCTTGATATCAAAGCACACAAGACGGTTATTGATATCCACGTTGGTACGGTGGTTAAAGACATTCAGGCTGCCATGCACATACAGCTCCAGAGCGGCGGCGATCCGCTGGGCCTCCGGCTCCGGCTGCCGCTTGATCTCGTCGTAGAGGTCGCCCAGGATAGGGACATTCTCCGGCTTCGGATCGGCAAGGTACGGGCGGTACACGGTCCGTACAGCACGGTCGATCAACGTCTTTTCCACCGGCTCCAGGCCGTTGCGGCCGCCTGCCGCCAGCTCGCAGAAGGACAGGATAAAGTCGGATTTCAGGGCCAGAGGGTTGTCGTCCTCGGAGTAGTTCAGGCTCATATCCATGGGGTTCACATACTGGCTGCTGGTAGGCGATATCTTAATGACCTGCCCGCCCAGGCGGTGGACCAGGGGGAAGTATTCCGCCTCCGGGTCGCAGATGATGATATCGTCCGTGGTCACCAGGAACACGTTGAGGATTTCCCTTTTAGCGGAGAAACTTTTGCCGCTGCCCGGCGTGCCCAGGATCAGGCCGTTAGGGGTTTTGAGCTGCTTTCTGTCCGCCAGGATCATGTTGCCGGAAGTGGCGTTGAGGCCGTAGTACAATGCCTCGCCACCCTGGAAAAGCTCCTGGGAGATGAAGGGTACAAAGATGGATACGGAGGAAGTGGTAAGGCCCCGCTGTATCCTGATCTGGTTGACGCCAAGAGGGAGCGCCGACACAAGGCCCTGCTCCTGCTGGAAGTCCAGGCGGGTAAGTTGGCAGTTATATTTCTGCGCCACACTGGAAGCCCGGAACACATCGTTATCCAGTTTTTGCTTCGTATCCGCGATATTCACCACCAGAAAGGTCAGAAGGAACATTCTTTCATTCCTGCTCTGCAGATCACGGAGGATATTCTTTGCCTCACCCGCGTAGGTCGCCAGGTCCGAAGGGATGATATCCATATCGAACCCCTCACGGGCGGCGCGTTTCTGGGCGTCGATCTTCATACTGTCCAGGTCCGTGATCTTTCGCTTGACTGTCTTGATGGCCTCATTCTGGTCCATGCTGCGGATATGCAGGCTCACAAGGATGGTGCTGTCCGTATCCAGCAGGTCCGCCAGGAGGCGGTCGTTCATTTCCGGGGCGGTTATCTGTAAGAAGGATACCGCGCCGAACTTGCCGCCCATCTGGAAACGCCTTGCCTCCCCGAAGCGGAAGGAGGACGGGCAGATAAAGTCCTTCACATGGAGGCCGGAAGGGGCAAGCCAGTCCCATTCAAAGCTGAAACGGTCCCCGTCCGGGTGGAGGACGCCATGCAGTACCTCCAGCCATTCCTTACCGTTCAAATCTTTTGCCAGAGCGCCCATTGCCTTAAAGTGGTTCAGGGCATCCAGCACGATACGGGAAAACCTTGCCCTTGCTGTCTTGATATCCTTTGCCTCGATGGAGAGGACCAGGAACTTTGTTTTTACCATGCCGTTGTTGCCATGCTCCAACTGGCTGCGGAGCATATCCGTATAGAGGGCGCGTACCCCGTCGAACTTATCCCCCTGGGCCGCGATCTCAATACGCTTTTTGAAATCCTCCCTGTTCACCCTGCGGCACACAAGGGACAGTTCCATGCCGATAGAGGCATCATGGGCGTTATACATATCGCAGAGAGCTTCAAAGATAGCGGTCTGCCCGTCCGGCTGGGCGAGCTGGTAATTCACATCCTCAAACTCGATGCACCGGCTCCAGGTCGTATCGTCCAGCTTGCACAGCCCGTCCGGGTACATCTGCCGGAAGGGTAAAGTGTCCTGGGCCGAATGGGGTTTCCCGTCGCCCCTGGCGGCATCCATGATTCTTTTGATCTCCCGCTTTTCAGCGGGCCTCAGCTTTCGCCTTGCCTTTACCGGGGCCGCCTCTTTCCGCGGTTTTGCTCTTTTGAACAATCTTTCTCACCTCCTTCTCCACCTGGTTCTGCCGCTCGATGGCGGCATAGAAATTGTTGGTCTGATATGGCCGTTCTTTCGGCCGGATGAACATGGTCTGGATCATCTGCCCGGCGATCACCTCCAAAGGTTGGCCATGCCGTTCATACATGGCCAGCAGGAAAAAGGGCAGCATCACCACGATCATGCAGAGTGTCGAGGCGCTGGAACTGACTGCGGTTTTGAGCAAAAAGAAAAGCGGTACTCCAATGAGTGCCGCCGCGCCGAAACATATTAACTGCCGTTTGGTGAGACCAAACATGACTTTGGATTTCACTTTCGTCAAATCCTTTGGAATTGTTACATACGCCAATCTATCAAGCCTCCTTTAATGGGCGCCGAAAAGGGATTTAGAGAGACTTCCCGTTTTGAACAGTGCGAAGCACAGCAGGACCGTATAGCCCATGCAGCTCCAGATGGCCCCGGAGATATCGCCGCTTGTGGCAATACTCTGGACCAGGATCGAATAGATACCCACGCACACCATGATAAGGAACGCCTGGAAAGCCAGGGCGAACAGGGATTTTAAGTAGTTCTGCCCGGTGGAGCTCCAGTCACGGTTTGTCATGGTGGCAAGGGGGATCGGTCCGATGGAGGTGGTCAAATACACCTCGATCATGCGGCCGTAAATGACCAGCATGATACAGATGGAAAGGGCGTTCATGGTAAGCCCCACGAAAAGGGACTGGAACCACAGGCCGAACAGTTCACCTGTTGAAAGCGCCTCCACCTGGGCCTCCAGATCGGTGATCGCACTGTTTACGTCAATGGCGGTATCCCCGATGATCACGCCCGCGCTGCTGTTCACAACGCTCTGGCCCACATCGAAAATACCCATGACGATATTCCAGGTATTCGTTACGATCAGCACGGCGCAGAAGGTCTTGAATATCCACTTGAAGAACATCCAGGTATCCACGTCGTGCATGTTGTTTTTCTCTGTTACAAGCTGGATCAGCTCATAGCACATCACAAATGTCAGGATAACCCCGGCGATCGGGACGATCACCGTTTCAGAGAGATTGCGGATCATGGAAAAGACACCGCTGTTCCATGCCAGCGGCGTCATTCCCACTTCACCGGCGATCTCGCCTACTTTGGTATTCACCGTATCGAACATGCCCGACAGGTTCCCCGTGATACCATCGACGAGCAGCCCGCGCAGCCACTCGTCCAGTTTGTCGAGTATGCCGCCCATAAGCGATCACGCCCCGTCGATTAACCGAACAGGCCGGAGAGCAGAGGGACAAGGGTGATGCCGATGAGGGCGACACCGCCGCCGGCCATGAGCTGCTTCATGCCCTGGGACTTAGAGGCAGGGTTATCCTGGCCGTAGCCCTCCAGAAGATTGATAACACCCCAGATGCCCAGACCCGCGCCCAGAGCGATAACTAACGTCTGCAAAACACCAACTGCGCTGTTGAAAAATTCCATATATTTACCTCCTAAAAATGTGTTTGTGTTATTCGGTTACATTGATCTCGTACACATCGAAGCGGTCACCGGGCTTCACCACGGCGCGCAGCTTTTTCATGTACCGTTCCATGTCAAAGACATTTTTAGGGTCGGCGTCGGCTGTGTACTTGTAATTCGGGTGCCGCATAAGATTGTACTTGTCCGAAAGAAACGGACGTACGCCGCGCAGCATGAAGATACATTTGCCTCCGTCCATAACTGCCAATTCGTCCTGTGTCATCAACTCCTTTCCTAATTTCTGATAACTGAGGCCGTGGGAAATCTGGCTGCCCCGGTTTTCGGACTGGTTGTAGCTGTCGATGGTCTCTTTGCCCAGCAGCTCCGAAATCTCTTTGAGCGTCGATTTTTCCTTGCCTCCCAAAAACAAGGTGCTGTCGCAGTTACCCACAATGGTATCCGCGTTGTCCTTGTAGATGGCTTTTAACTGGCTCTGCGACTGCAAAATAATAGAAGCCGATATCTCACGGCTCCGGATGGTGGCGATCAGCTTATCAAAGTTTGGTATCTGGCCGATGTTTGCGAACTCGTCCAGGATCAGGCGTACATGGACAGGCAGGCGCCCGCCGTAGAAATCATCCGCCTTGTCGCAGAGCAGGTTGAATAGCTGACTATACATAAGGGCTGCGACGAAATTGAAGGTGCTGTCCGTATCGCTGATGATAACGAACAGGGCCGATTTGCTGTCACCCAGGGTATCCAGTTCCAGCTCGTCGGTCTCCATCAGATCCCGCAGTTCCTTGATATCGAAGGGAGCGAGACGGGCGCCGCAGCTAATTAAAATGCTTTTGAGTGTCTTGCCCGCGGCCATTTTGAACTTTCGGTATTGCTTTACCGCGAAATGGTCCGGGTCTTTTTCCTCCAACTGTGCAAAAAGGAGGTCAACGGGGCTTTGGTATTCCTCGTCGTCCTCCCTGGCTTCGCTGGCATTGATAAGGTCCAGCAGCGTTATGAAGTTCTTTTCTTCCTCCGGGGCCTCATACCAGATGTAGCCGATCAGGGCTGAATAGTAGAGGCGTTCCGCCTTGACCCAGAAATCTTCCCCGGCCTTGTCACCTTCGCCCTTCGTGTTCATAATCAGGGCGTTCACCAGCTTCAGGATATCCTTCTCCGACCGGATGTAGGCCAGAGGGTTATACCGCATGGACTTCTTGAAGTTGATCAGGTTGAGGCACTTGATACGGTATTTCTGCCTTTCCAGGAAGCCCCCGATCTCAGGAAGGAGGGTGCCCTTCGGATCGGTGCAGACATACGAGCTATGGGCTTGAAGCAGTGAGGGCTTACAAAAGAACCTCGTTTTTCCGCTGCCGCTGCCTCCGATCACCAGGATATTCTTATTCCTGGCGTACTTCGGCTGCTTCGGCCTGCTTGACATGGTGATCCGCTCCGTCATGGTCATGGGAATATTCTGAAAGAAATCCTTATCCATGTAAGGGGCGATATCCGCCGCCGTACCCCATCGGGCGCTGCCGTATTCCATGCCGTGGCGGTATTTCTTCGCGTTCTTGCCCTTCATGTGGACCGCCACACGGAGGATCACCGCACCGGCAATACCCACAAGGAGGTCAACGGTGTTGAAGCTCAACCCCAGGGAGGAATACGCTGCCGTGAAACCGTCCCCGATGGAGAGTATCTTTGCGGAGAGGTCCGCGCCGGGCGCCAGCCGGACCGCCTGGGACAGCTTATCGAAGGGATACACGAACAGGAGGTACGGGAGGTTCAAGAGGATCAGCTTCTTCAGGTTCATAACTCCACGCCCCTTTCCTTTACCTTGACCTTCTCCCGGTCAAGTGCTCTGTGTTCCACCTTCTGCGCTGCCTGTTCCTTTGCCTGGGCCAGCCGCTCCCGCCATACATTGGAATGGTGATATACAAAAGATATTTTTTCTTTCTCGTCAAACAATACAGCCCCAAAACCAAAGTAACAATCATAAGGCATGTTGGTGCAAGTCGGAACGCATCACCTGTTATCGAGACAAAATATCTTCCACTGCCCCACGCTTTATTAATTACATACGATGAAGGCATAAAGATTGAAATGCCTACAATTATAGACCATATCTGTACAACTCCTCTTGTAAATCTTTCACTTTTCTTAAAAGTCTCCATCGCACGTTTCGAACAACTCGTATAGTAAACAACCAACAATATCCAAAAGCCATAATAAAATAGCATATTACTATTATATAGGGGGAATGTTGTGTGCATAAGAGCATATACATGTACAACAAATACCGCAAATAGTATTCCAACCCATCTTTTCTCTATCTTTCGAGTTATCAAGAAAAGTAAAATCACAATTACAAAAATCAGTAAAGCTTTATTAATCCATCCCAAGAAGGAAAAAGATTGAAACAATGTAAATATCGGAAATAGCAAAAGTAATTTACACAGGCCCTTCATCGGGATGCCGACCACCGGCAAAGTGGTGTTGGCGGCAAAGGCACCTGCCAGGTGGGCCGCCATACCGGCAGCGCACAGGATAACACCGTAACCATTGGCGCGGGCAGATTTGGCAAAGGCAGCGGCGGCTTCCGGCGTACGGTGGGCGGAAAGAATGTGCGCCTCAAACGGTACATCGAAATCTTTCAGCACCCCGCAGGCACTTTTTACAACCGGCCAGTCACTGTCAGAACCCATGATGATGGCAACCTTTTTACGGTTCGGCATGTTACAGATCCTCCTTCAAAAAATAAGAGCGCGGTGTACACGGGTACACTGCGCTTATACAAGGCTATTATGCTTATAATACACCGCATGAAGAACACAGCTGCGCAAACCGACCGGGAATGGTCCGAAAAGATTCGTGTAATGCACAAAGTCGCCCTCCATCCTTTAATGTATGGCTGGATCCCCCGGCGGGCTGTGTACAGAATAACACACAAAACACCCGTACGGAAAATCTCTGTAATTAAAGTGTAAAGCGTGCAGCGCAAAAAAGCAAGAGCCAAAACTTTTTTTGGCGCACTTCCTATTGTGTTTAAAATAAGATAGGGCTTTTTGTCAAAGTTGATGGAGAAAAACGGGGTGAAGTATGACTTTTTTGATAAGGATTTTTGTGCTATAATAACCATACCAGAAAATACTGCCATAAGGCAGGATGGGAAAGGGGTATCGCAATGAAATTGTTCCACACAGCCCTTGTGCTTGGCAAGGGGGGCTTTGGCACACAGCTGGGAGAAATGCTGGCGGAAGCCGGCGGCTATTCCCGTATTTTGTACCTGGATGACCAGGCCTATCTGCAAGAAAGGGGAATAAACATCGGACTTGCCAAAAGAGAATGCAGGGAGCTTCGGT
>ENA-USYR01001179-USYR01001179.1-human-gut-metagenome-genome-assembly--contig:-NODE-1179-length-10910-cov-53.040432_pt1 | contig 10910 bp, 8 predicted proteins | sample MGYA00250064_ERZ773510 | MGnify/ENA primary metagenome ERZ773510 (study PRJEB29103, sample SAMN06112082) | human gut metagenome | biome: human gut; feature: ankylosing spondylitis patient; material... | reverse complement strand
TTGAACTTACGGCCGCCCCGAAAGAGGTGCCGGAAGAGCAGACTACCGCATTGAATCGCAGCCATATTATAGGTAAGTCCAAAGGGCTGATGGAAGTGCTGAACACAGTGGCTCGCATAGCCCGTACCAATGCTTCGGTGCTGATTACGGGCGAAAGCGGAACGGGCAAGGAGCTGATTGCCGAAGCCATCCATATCAACAGCCAACGCGTGAAGCAGCCCTTTGTCAAGGTGAACCTTGGTGGCATCTCGCAGAGCTTGTTCGAGAGCGAGATGTTCGGCCATAAGAAAGGGGCGTTTACCGATGCCAGTGCCGACCGTATAGGGCGTTTTGAAATGGCAAACAAAGGTACCATCTTCCTCGACGAGATTGGTGACCTCGACCCTTCCTGCCAGGTGAAACTGCTGCGCGTGCTTCAGGACCAGACATTCGAAGTGCTGGGCGATAGCCGTCCCCGCAAAGTCGATGTACGCGTTGTGTCCGCCACTAATGCAGACCTCCGCAAGATGGTGTCCGAACGTACTTTCCGTGAAGACCTTTTTTACCGTATCAACCTGATTACCGTAAAACTGCCCTCCTTGCGGGAGCGCCGTGAAGATATTCCTTTGCTGGCACGTCACTTTGCCGACCGTCAGGCAGAGGTGAACGGCTTGCCGCGTACGGATTTCTCGGCCGACGCTCTGAATTTCCTTTCCCGCCTGCCTTATCCGGGCAACATTCGTGAGTTGAAGAATCTGGTGGAGCGTACCATTCTGGTCAGCGGCAAGCCGGTGCTGGATGCCACGGATTTTGATGCCCAATATCTGCGTCACGACGAACCGGCCAAAGCTGCCGAAGGTACTTCTTTTGCAGGTATGACCTTGGATGAAATAGAGCGGCAGACTATCTTGCAGGCGTTGGAACAGCATAAAGGGAATCTCAGTCAAGTGGCAGTGTCATTAGGCATCAGCCGCGCTGCGCTTTACAGACGTTTGGAAAAATATAATATTCAAGTCCCGTGCGCATAAAATTCTTTTTCTTCATACTTGTCCTTTTTCTGCTCGGTCTGGGTGGAATGCTGGTATATCTGCTGAGTGGAAAGCCTTCTTTGTATCTGTACGTGTTGGAGGGGCTCATCGGGTTTATCCTTATCTATCTGATAGTATTCTATAATAAGATAGTGAAGCCGATGAATACCATCGGCAGCGGTATGGAGTTGCTGCGCGAGCAGGATTTCAGTAGCCGTCTCAGTCGGGTAGGGCAGTACGAGGCAGACCGCATTGTGAATATCTTTAACCGAATGATGGAGCAGCTCAAGAATGAACGGTTGCGCATGCGCGAGCAGAATCACTTCTTGGATTTGCTGATTCAGGCATCTCCAATGGGGGTTATTATCCTGACAATGGACGATGAAGTGTCGCAACTGAATCCGATGGCGGTAAAGATGCTCGGTGTCCGTATGGAGGAGGCGATGGCAAAGCGGCTGGACCAGATGGACTCCCCGTTGGCTGCCGAACTTTCGTCTATTCCCAAAGACGAGACGGCAGTGGTCCGTCTCAATGATGCGAATATTTATAAATGCACCCATTCTTCTTTTATTGACAGAGGGTTCAAACATCCTTTTTTCTTGATAGAGCGTATGACGGAAGAAGTGATGCGTGCCGAGAAACGTGCCTATGAAAAGGTAATCCGCATGATAGCTCATGAAGTGAACAATACCACTGCGGGCATCACTTCCACACTCGATACAGTGGAGCAGGCACTTTCTACAGAAGATGATATGGAGGACATCTGCGACGTGATGCGCGTCTGTACGGAGCGTTGTTTCTCGATGAGCCGTTTCATTACCCGTTTTGCAGATGTGGTAAAGATACCTGAACCTACCCTGGTGCCCGTCCAGCTGAATGAGTTGGTGTCCATGTGCAAGCGTTTCATGGAAGGAATGTGCAATGACCGCAATATAGAGCTACGTCTGGAATGCGACCCGGAGGTGGGAATGGTGCGTATGGATGCTTCTCTTTTTGAGCAGGTGCTTGTGAATATCATCAAGAATGCCGCCGAAAGTATAGAGGGGGACGCCGGAGAAAACGGACAGCAAGGTGAGATAATAGTAAGGACCACTGCCCCCGCTTCTGTCGAAGTCGTTGACAATGGTCCGGGGATAAGTAAAGAGACCGAAGCTAAACTCTTCAGCCCCTTCTTTTCCACCAAGCCGAACGGGCAGGGAATTGGCCTGGTGTTTATCCGGGAAGTTTTGAGCCGTCATGGTTGCACGTTCTCCTTACGTACCTACAACGATGGATTGACCCGCTTCCGTATACTATTTAATTGAAATTTGAAAGTTTTACCTTTCACCTTTCAATTTTCAATTTTTACCTTTCGCCTTTCCATTTTTAAAGAATTCTTTTGCATACTCCTCCAGTATCTTTTTAATGCCTTGGCCGATGGTTGCATAGTCTTTCTCGTCCAGATTGGCGAGTGAGGCGCGTACGCTCCATTCGGGGCCGTCAAAACCACCGCCGTTCAGCAGCACCAGAGAGGTTTCTTTGGCAAGGCGGAAGACTACGTTCAGCGGGCTGTAGGTACGTTTCAGATATTCTACAAAGTCGTCCCCATAGAACTTCTTTGCCCAAACCAGCATGTCGATTTCTGTATAATAACCTACGCGCAACGGGTCTTCCGTCAGCGTGAAACCGGTATTTTCCCAAAGGGCATGCAATCGGCGGCGGATAATCTCCTGCATCTTTTGCTTGTATTTGTTTTCCTTGTCCAGCAGGGCAAAGGCGGCGAAAAGGCCCATCTGCATCTGTTGTGGCAATGACAGTCCGGCGGTATGGTTCAGTGCCACCTGACGGCTGTCGGCAACCATACGGTCGATAAACTTCAGTTTTTCAGGTTCCAGAGTGAGGGTGGAGTAGCGGTGGTGCAGAATCTCCCGTTTCTCTTTCGGCAGTTTGGCTATCAGCTTGTCGAACAGATTGAATTCGTGCAGGGCGATGACCGCATTGCGCCATCCGGTGGCACCGAAGTATTTGGAGAATGAATAGACGCAAAGCGTATTGTAGGGAATTTCTGCCATGAACGAACGGAAGTGCGGACTGAATGTACCGTATACGTCGTCTGTAATAATCATCAGATTAGGGTTGTCATTTCTGACGATACTCACGATGCGCGCCATTGTATCCGGACTGAGTGTGTAGCTGGGCGGATTACTGGGATTGGTGACAAAGAGGGCCTTGATTTTAGGGCTTTTCAAGCGGTCTATGTCTTCGTCGCTGTACTGCCAGAGGTGCATCCCTTCGTTATTCATGCGGTTGGCATGTATTTTGGTCACTCGAAACTGGTAGCGGCTGAGTTGTGGGATTTCAATATAGGGGGTAAAGGCAGGAACCATGAGGACGATGCCGTCCCCTTTGTTCAGCAGGAAGTTTTCCTGCAGGGAGTCGAAGATGTAGCACATGGCGGCTGTTCCACCTTCGGTGGCAAACAGGTCATAGGCACCCCGGGGAGGACGGTTGTCGCACATCTCTTGCGAAAGGTAATCTTGCACAAGGATTTCCGTAAAATGAAGGATGCGGTCGGGCACGGGATACTGGTCGCCTACAATGCTTTCGGCCCATTCGTGTACAAGGCTGTCGGGGTCGGCGGCATGCTGCATCAGCAGGTAGTTGTAGGTTTGTTCCAGCAATTTGGCGCCCGGTACGTTATTGTTCTTTTTCAGGAAGGCTTCGAAGCGAGAGGCAATGCCTTTTTTTTCGGGGATGCCTGCAATTCCCTCGGGCAAATCCATGATGCGGCGGCACTGTGTTTTCTGCCTGCAAATCGGCGGCCTGAATATTTCCTGATCCGGCAATAGAATAGCTCGCTTGAATGGCTTTGCCGTTCAGATTGATATTGCCCGAACCGGAAATACTTGCTTGACATTCCTGACTCTCTATTTGTTGTAGTCTTACATCTCCCGAGCCATTAATTGAAACGGCCATTTTTTGGCAATTGAATCCTTCTCCCTGAATGTTGCCCGAACCGTTGATGTGGAATTCAATATCTTTAGAGGTTTGTATCCCATTGATTAATCTTATATTTCCTGAACCGTTGACCGACAGTTTATTCAGCTCCGGAGCAAAAACTTTTATTTCCAGTTTTCCTTTCCAGATAGTGACATTCTTCTTGAATTTTATAATGAATGTACTACCCTCCACATACGTTTCTATAAGTGGTATGATGTTGTCGGAACCATGAATTTCGACATGGCTGCATGTGTCTTGCCAATAACTGATGTTGGCACTTCCCACTAGTTTGATTTCATTGAAGTGGTCGGCTTTCACTTCTTTGGAGATGTAATTCTTGCTGCCTACGATGTGTTTTCCCTGCAAGCAAGAGCCGGCAGTAAGTACTAGAAACATTCCCGTGACTAATACGAGCAATAAACTTGTTTTCATAATTACGCTTTTCTATGATTGATATAATGGTTAGACGGAAGAATTTGATCTAAAGTTGCATCTTCCATAAAGTTTTTCGTTAGCATCTTCTTTTTTATTACTTTTGTGGCTGTTGATAGGAGGATTATAATGGATAAGATTATAGAAGATGATGAGTTAGGGCGCTTGGTGATACGCGTCAATTCACGTGCGAGAAGTCTTGTGTTTCGTACCAAGAGTGATGCTGTTTATGTTTCAGTTCCTCCTGGTACCACCCTGAAAGAAGTGAAACTGGCCATAGAGAACCTGCGTGGAAAACTTCTGGCCTCCCGGCAAAAAATCGCTCGTCCGTTGATTGGTTTGAATTATAAGATTGATGCGGAGCATTTTAAACTATCCTTGGTGTCGGGCGAGAAAGATCAGTTTCTGGCTAATTCCCGGTTGGGTGTCATGGAGATCGTTTGTCCGCCTCATGCCGATTTTACAGATGAGAAACTGCAAAGCTGGTTGCATAAGGTTATTGAAGAATCGTTGAGGCGAAATGCAAAAAGTATTCTGCCTTCACGTTTGGCTTCCTTGTCCAAGCAATGCGGATTGCCCTATTCGAGTGTGAAAATAAACTCCAGTCAGTGCAGATGGGGGATTTGTTCGGCTCGAAAAGCTATTAATTTATCCTATTACCTGGTTTTGCTGCCTTCTCATTTGATAGACTACGTGTTGTTGCACGAATTATGCCATACCCGCGAGATGAATCATAGCGAACGATTCTGGGCATTGCTGAATCAATTTACAGAAGGAAAAGCATTGGCCTTGCGGGGAGAATTGAGAAAGTACCGTACGGAAATATAAAATGCTTTACAGCCAAGATAATATTCTTGCATTGTCACGAACTTAGTTTATTCTATCTTGGGTAAAGCCTTGTAAGCTCCTATTTCTGGCTGTCTTCTAAATCTTATACATTCCTGATGATGGTTCGTTATGATACGTAATAGGGGGATATGTCTTTATTATTTGGCTAATTGTTTAATCCCGTCCGATTCTTTTTCAAACTGATAAGCCCCTCCTTTTTCGCTAAGATCAAATGTAGAGACTAATTCTGTGTTATTATCTACGATCAATAAAGCGCTTTGTTCTGCAAAACGTCCTACTTCTATATGCCTATCAGGATGAATGTTCTGACAGGCAGGTAATCTTGGGAAATTATCTTCATTTTAAGTCTGGTTTAGTGGTAATGACAATCTGTTTATTATTTTGTGAATAGTTGAAATAACCTGCATGGTGTAGTACAGATAAAATTGTTTCCAAGTCTTCTCCATTGCGGAATCGTGCCGAAATCCGATAGCTTTGTAGTGACGTGTCGGCAATATGAATCGGTGTATCGAATGAATTGGACAGTTCGCGGGCGATCTCTCCTAAGGGAAGATTGTCGAATATAAACTCCCCGTCTCGCCAGGAAATTTCATCTTTTGCATTTTTCGTCACCTGACGGGTCAGTTTATTTCCCACCTTATTATATATAGCAATTTCATTCGGTTTCAAAATCATGCGGACAGAATTACTTTTATTGCTGACTGCTACCGAACCTGTCAATAAAGTAGTCTTTACCTCCGGGTTGTTACGATAGGCGTCCACATTGAAGTGAGTTCCCAACACTTGTACGTTGATGTGCTCGGTCTGTACGATAAACGGGTGCTTCTGGTCTTTGCTAACCTCAAAATAGGCTTCTCCGGTGAGTTGTACTTCCCGGTTGTCCGACTTGAACCGCTTCGGATAGGATAGCGACGAATGACGGTTCAACAGTACAGAACTGCCGTCGGGCAGGATGACATTACGTGTTTCGGCCATTGTGGATACTGTTTGGAGTGAAGTCGGTTGCATATATAAATATACTGTTCCTACCGAAAGACAGAGCAGAATAACAGCTGCCGCTGCTGCCAATATACGCATACGCGTCGGGAATAAACACCGGATATGTGGTTTTAGTCGCTTTTCCAACTGCGGATAGCTGGCTACTGCTGAAAAGCGCCCACGTGGCGAGCGTGTGGAAGCGATGAGCTTGCTTAGTATCGTTTCCAATTCTGTATCGGTATACTTCATATTCTATTCGGTTTATTTGTTGATAAAGACCGGAGGTAACCAGAATTTCCCTATTCGTATTTAGCAAATAAAGGTTAAATATAAACGTATTCCATTTTCTTCTTAATAACTTTCTATCTGACTGCTTGCAATCATTTCCTTCAACCGGCTGACAGCTTTCTGAAGTTGGGCATCTACGGTTTTGGTGCTAATACCGAGCTCCTCGGCTACTTGGGCATAACTTTGATGTTCCTCTCGGATACGGATGAAGACTTCACGGCAACGTTCCGGCAAGCGGTCAAGCGCCTTGACGTAAAGAGCGAATAATTCTTCGGTAATTAATGTCTCCTCGGGTGAACAACTTTGTTCCTGCGGTTCCGGCAAGCAAGAAGAATGGACAGTGGTGTACTTTGATTCCTTCTCCAGATAGTTGAGTGAAGCGTTTTTGACTAGAATGAAACAATAATCCTCGATGTTTCTTACATCGAGCAGTGTGTCCCGTTGTTTCCAGAGTCGGAGAAAAACATCAAGTACGATTTCTTGTGACCATTCCTCTTGCTTTACGTAATAGTAGGCTATACGGAAAAGACGGTCATAAGTCATGTCGTAGAAGTCGCGGAAAGCAGTTTGCGAATCCTGCTCCTTCATTTGCCGTAATAACTTTCTAACTTCAGATTCGGTCATCGGCTTATAGTTTAGTTTTTTAGTCTACCCAGAGTAAATCGCTCATAATACTATCGGAAATGAAAATCCCTTCACGGGTCAGGCGTAAAGCGCCCTCGTATTCTTCCAATTTGCCGTTTTTCAGGTAGGGAGTTGCCATTTTCCGGCAATACTCCCACATCTCAATCCCGAACAGTTGTTTTAGCTTTTCTATGGGGGTACCCCATACGGTACGCATGGTGGTGATAATAAATTCGTTGTAACGGGTGATCGGGCCGAGATACTCGGTTTCGAAGACCCGTTGCCCTTCTTCAATACCTTTTATATAGCGGTCGATAGAAGAAATGTTCCATTCGCGTGTTGTTCCATTGAAAGAATGTGCAGAAGGTCCGCATCCTAAATAAGGAATTCCTTTCCAATATGAAGTGTTGTGACGGGAATAGTAGCCGGGACGACAGAAGTTGGATATTTCGTAGTGTTCGTATCCTGCCTTTTGAAGATATTCTATCAGTAGCGTGAAAAACTCCAGACTGGAATCTTCGTCTACTTCACATATTTGATGTTGCTTCAACATATTATATATAGGTGTATCTTCTTCATAAATCAGATGATAAGCGGAAATGTGTTCTACATTCAGGCTGATAGCTTGTCGAAGATCCTTCTCCCACCGTTCCTTGGTTTCTCCCGGCAGTCCGTATATGAGGTCGATACTGATATTTTGATAACCGGCTTCCCGGCATCTGCGGACGGCCTCGGTGGCAGTCCGGGCATTATGGCGGCGTTTCAATAATTTGAGAGTTGCGTCATCGAAAGTTTGTATTCCCATACTGATGCGGTTGAAGGGAAGAGCCGATAGCATTTGCAGGTATTCTTTTGATAAATCGTCCGGATTGGCTTCCAGGGTAATCTCCCGGCAATCTTCCAGTCCGTAATGCTTTTGTATGGCTTTAAATATTTGTTGGAAATCTTCTTCTCCTAATTGGGAAGGAGTGCCGCCGCCGAAATAAACAGTTTCTATCTTTTCCTCTTTCAAATATTCTTTCTTCATTTCCAGTTCATTGCATAGGGCGTGTATATAGCGTGTTATTAGTTCACTACGGGTAGTCGAGTAAAAATCACAATAGATGCAACGGGTCTTGCAGAAAGGAATATGAAGATAGATACCTGCCATAGCTATGCTGTTTGAGTTTTGTAGGTGCAAAAGTAAGACTATTATCGGATAATATATCAAAGAATTGTTTTCTCTTAACACAAAACGCCGCTGTATATGAATATTTCCGAATAGGTAATGAACTGTTAAATTGTTTCTGTTGAGGAAGCAAATTTATACTAAGCGGAATTGTTCATGTTAAGTATATGCTACATAACATTGTTTAGTAACACTGCCCTAAATGTTGTTTTTCCCCCAATAAATCCCTAATTTGCGCAACACTAAATGAATGGTATGTGAGTCATACTAAGTAATTATTTAAATCTTGTGTATTATGAAAGTATATCAGACTAATGAAATCAAGAACATTGCCTTGTTGGGAAGTTCTGGCTCTGGGAAAACCACTCTCGTGGAAGCGATGCTTTTCGAGAGTGGTGTTATAAAACGTCGCGGATCTGTTGCCGCAAAGAATACTGTTAGCGATTATTTCCCTGTTGAACAAGAGTATGGTTACTCCGTTTTCTCCACCGTTCTCCACGTAGAATGGAACAATAAAAAACTCAATATTATAGATTGTCCGGGCTCGGACGACTTTGTAGGCAGTACTGTAACTGCATTAAATGTGACCGACACAGCAATTATTCTTCTTAATGGCCAATACGGCGTCGAAGTCGGTACGCAAAATCACTTCCGATATACAGAAAAACTGAATAAACCTGTTATTTTTCTAGTCAACCAGCTTGATAACGAAAAATGCGACTATGATAATATCCTGGAACAATTAAAAGAAGCTTATGGCTCTAAAGTTGTTCCTATCCAATATCCTATTTCTACCGGTCCTGGTTTCAATGCTTTGATTGATGTACTGTTGATGAAGAAATATTCGTGGAAACCCGAGGGTGGGGCTCCTGTGATTGAAGATATTCCTGCCGAAGAACTGGAAAAGGCTACGGAAATGCATAAAGCATTGGTGGAGGCTGCTGCCGAAAATGATGAAGGGCTAATGGAAAAGTTCTTCGAACAAGACTCTCTTTCGGAAGACGAAATGCGTGAAGGCATTCGTAAAGGATTGGTTGCAAGAGGTATGTTCCCGGTATTCTGTGTCTGTGGAGGTAAGGACATGGGTGTTCGTCGTTTAATGGAATTTTTGGGAAATGTTGTTCCTTTTGTTTCCGAAATGCCGAAAGTACAGAATACGGAAGGTAAAGAAGTGGCTCCGGATGTTAACGGTCCGGAATCTCTCTATTTCTTCAAGACAAGTGTAGAACCGCATATCGGTGAAGTTTCCTACTTTAAAGTAATGAGTGGTAAAGTGCGCGAAGGAGACGACTTGTTGAATGCGGACCGCGGTTCGAAAGAACGCATTGCACAGATTTATGTCGTAGCCGGTGGCAACCGTGTGAAAGTGGAAGAACTGCAAGCCGGTGATATTGGTGCTGCCGTGAAACTGAAAGACGTGAAAACGGGTAATACCCTGAACGGGAAGGACTGCGATTATAAGTTTAATTTTATCAAATATCCGAATTCAAAATATTCCCGTGCGATCAAACCTGTGAACGAGGCTGATGTGGAAAAGATGATGACTATCTTGAACCGCATGCGCGAGGAAGATCCGACATGGGTAATTGAACAATCAAAAGAACTGAAGCAAACGCTGGTGCACGGACAGGGTGAATTCCATCTACGTACTTTGAAATGGCGTCTGGAAAATAACGAGAAACTTCAGGTGAAATATGAAGAACCGAAGATTCCGTATCGTGAAACGATCACAAAAGCTGCCCGTGCAGATTATCGCCACAAAAAACAGTCTGGTGGTGCCGGTCAGTTCGGTGAAGTGCATCTCATTGTAGAACCTTACAAAGAAGGTATGCCTGTGCCCGATACATATAAGTTTAACGGACAGGAATTTAAGATAAATGTGAAAGGTACCGAAGAAGTGCCGTTGGAATGGGGTGGTAAACTGGTGTTTATTAATAGTATCGTAGGTGGTTCTATCGATGCCCGTTTCTTACCTGCTATCCTGAAAGGTATTATGGCACGTATGGAGCAAGGCCCGTTGACAGGTTCGTATGCTCGTGACGTTCGTGTTATTGTGTACGATGGAAAGATGCACCCGGTAGATTCAAATGAAATTTCTTTCATGCTTGCAGGGCGTAATGCTTTCAGCGAAGCCTTCAAAAATGCAGGCCCGAAGATTTTGGAACCGATTTATGATGTAGAAGTATTTGTGCCGTCTGATAAAATGGGTGATGTAATGGGGGATCTCCAGGGACGTCGTGCCATGATTATGGGTATGAGTAGTGAAAAAGGTTTTGAAAAGCTAGTGGCTAAAGTACCTTTGAAGGAAATGTCATCTTACTCTACTGCTCTTAGTTCGCTGACCGGCGGCCGTGCTTCGTTCATTATGAAGTTCTCTAGTTATGAGCTTGTTCCGACAGATGTTCAGGATAAGTTGATTAAGGATTTTGAAGCTAAACAGACAGAAGAATAACTAGTAATTCTCTTGATACTGTTAAAACCGTCGTCTTTTTTAAGTAAAAGACGACGGTTTTTGTTTAACTATGATTAATAAAGATAGAAAAACGCAAGGAAAAGATTTAATTTTTTATTAAATTTGCAAACCA
>ENA-USYR01001162-USYR01001162.1-human-gut-metagenome-genome-assembly--contig:-NODE-1162-length-11070-cov-7.017830_pt1 | contig 11070 bp, 14 predicted proteins | sample MGYA00250064_ERZ773510 | MGnify/ENA primary metagenome ERZ773510 (study PRJEB29103, sample SAMN06112082) | human gut metagenome | biome: human gut; feature: ankylosing spondylitis patient; material... | reverse complement strand
GAGAAATCAGGGCAATGGATACAGCATAACTATCAAGATAATACCCAAACCTGCACATGGCATGGTGAAGGTGGGGCTTAAACTTAGATGAAAACCGTCATCATAACACTACTTTTGACGGCTGCATCGGTCATGAGTTGCAAGCCGCCTATGCCTCCGACAGACAATGAGTCCGCCTGCACATCTTCATGCAAACAAGACCAACGGACAGCGGATGTTATTGACGAAGCGGATATAATAACGGGGATTGCTTCCGATGATTTTCCCTCCCTTTTCATACAAGGCAATCATTTCCAGTTCCAACGCAAGAATGGATTATATGCTCCTTTGGGTATTGGGTTCATGGAGGTCATAGCCGAGCAGAACCCCGTCATACCATTATACCGGACAGCAACGTGCAAGGAGCCGGAAGATAGCATTGCACTGCATCAGTATCCGTTTGACAAGGATATTGCCGAGCGGAAAAGGAAGGATGACAATCCGCAGGAATGGCAGGACGGACAGAATAACGCTTCATGCAAAGATGGCAGATATTACTATCGTTACTCTTCGGAATCAGATACGTTAATGCCCTTGGCATGGAGATCTGGGAGCAACATACATGAATACTTAGAAGAGACGGCAAGTCTGATCTACACTTTTCCCATGCTCCGTTTTAGAGTGTTGGGCTTAATGGCGGGAAGGGCTGAAATTGTACTGAACGAGGAAAGCGGAAAAACGGCATGGATCAACTGTTCATCTGGGCAGATTATGATGCATGGAAACAGGATGCAACGCAACCGCAGCCTCATGCGGATAAATGGTATTCCAGCGAAAAGAACGCATGACTTTGACACCTACTATATCTCTTGGGAAGACTATCTTCGCATGGTGACAGTAGTCTGCTTCAAGGACAATACGGAAGTCCGAAAACCGTTTGAGGTACAAGGCGATACAATAAAGAGTGAACAAGGCTGGAAATTGTGGAAACAAGGAGAAGAGCTACTGATAAAAGATATTATAGAATACTACCTTGAATAATGTCGGCTGCCGGACAAACGCCGGGGAACTCTTTCGGGCGGCACGGACGGACGTGTTCCGTTTGTCCTTCCGCCCCGATGTCCGGCTTCGGCCATGCAGCCTGCCGGAATGGTCGGAAACGGACGCCGGGACGGGACAGCCCGTGCGCCAAGGTGTAAGCGCAAGACTGTGAAAGCCCTTTCACCCACGTTAGGGATTGCAGGGGAAAGCCCACAGCATAGCGAGGACTTGCAACGGAAAGCCCGACCCGAAGGGGAACGCCCAAACAATCACTCGCAAAAACTGCTTTTAAGCATACCATAGAAAAAAGGAAGACCGAATATTCCGAAGTTTCGCCCTTATGATATATATTTGTAATTGAACGAAGATATACAGCGGAAAACGTATATAATTACATGTTATCTATTTAATAATAAGCATAAAACTATGAGATACTTAAAAATTATGGGAATATTTACTTCTATCTTAAGTTTATTGAGTTGCGGGCATGGGAATAAACGAGTGACGCAAAACGACGGTATAAACTCCAATATCCCGGTTGCTGCCCGGATTACGATAGACAAACTGCCGGATGTATTGAGAAACGTGCAGGCAGGAAATACTGATTATGACTTTATAGGTATTTGTTCCAATGGTGTGGACTGCATCTACTTTGTGCTGGAGAACGGAAAGTTTTACATAGATTTTGAAGCCATGGGTAAAGAGCAGCTTCCCTACATAGATACCTTGAAACAGTTCGCAAAGGAACATAATTATCCTATTGTCGAAACAACCTATAACAATACTCCGGTCGATTACGAACATCTGAAATACGCTCCCGTCCTTAGCCTGAAAGTCCATGCTGACATAGACAGTATCGTAAAGGTCGGAAGCCAGATTGAGCATACCATTTTCAGGAACAATGAGCGAACCGTTTACGAAATAGTGCCTTGATTTTGCCAATAAATACATTAAGATTTAGATAACAAACAGCACTGCCGCTTAAAGCGAAACGCTGCCAAGCATCATCTACATAAAAATATGAGAACATTCGCCATAATCCTGCTTTTAGCAAGCCTGTTTGCCGCAAGTTGCGGAGAGCCGCCCATGCCACCGAGCGACGAGGAAATGATACGCCACTTTACCACGCACGAGGCGGCGTTCCGCAAGGTGTACGAAATCATGTCAGAGAGTTCAGAAGGCAGTTTCCACTACCCGCCGCTTTCTCCGGAAGAGGTCATTATACTTGATTCAACAGAGCAAAGCGATACATCCCATGAAACGAATGACGAAGAAGACCTCCCGGTATATGGGCTGCTGAAGCCAGACCGAATACAGCTCGATTCCTTGTTGTCAGAGATTGGATGCGGTCTTGTCCTTGTTGACCGCAGGGAATGGGAAACGGCGGATTCGGTATATGTGAGCCTCGTTATGCCGTACTATTCCCACGGCATCGTGGACGCAGGAACATCCAAGAGTTTCGTTTACGATCCCGGATTGAGAAGCCGCCGGAATATCCGTATCACCGAACACGGCGACCTGAACGAGATCTACCGCAGGACGTACAACGACACCACGTTGTACAAGCCTGTCAAGGAAGGCTGGTACATCGAGTTAGACCATTCACGATAACCTGCAAAGAGGGACGCATGAGGATATTCCAATACATGCGCCGATTCTTCCAGATGATGGCAAGGATGCGTAAGGTCATCCATATCGTTTCTATGACCTGTCGGCATGAACAACGCAAGAACGGGCTGGTTCCGGTGGAATCCTACAAACGGGAAACAGACCGGAATCTCTGGATACGCAGCATAGGAACCCGTCATTCCACACGGTACAGCATCGTTCTTTTTACAGCTGGATGATGGTATTGCAGCCGCCCTTTGGACTTCCCGATCTGAATGACATTCCGGGGACACCAGTGTACGCAAGCATGGCAAGCCTCGCAACCGATTCCCCACCGGGGCACTCCGTTTTTCAGCGTAATATTGTTCACGGGACATACACGTTCGCAGACACCACATCCCATACAACCATTTTCCAAGGAGAAGTTCAAGTGCGAGCGACTGAAAAAGGCATTGAACAGCCCTTTGTGCAACAGATCCGATAACCTGCAATACGGGAAAGGCTTTTTCCGTTTGCCTTTTTTCAAGTCGTCGATTATTCGTGAAGTGTAAAGCTCCGCCCGTTCCAGTATCTTCGTCCTCCTTACTGAAGATACCTCGTATTCCTTCAGGCAGTTCCCTACGGTGGGCAGGTTGTAGCCATAGTCCAGACGCACGCCTTTGCCGGACATGATTTTGTCCACAACGGACACCGCACAGCCCTTGTACGTGTAATATGTGCCTATGGAGAAATAGTACACGCCTTTCCTGAACGGATAACTTTCCAAGAACCGGCGGACAATGCCGGGCAGTCCGCCCATATATACGGGGAATATAAAACCTACGATTCGGGAGTCCGATGCGGTGATTCCAGCTGACGGTGTCATTCTGAACAGCCCGGCTCCTCCAAAAGCCGCCGCAATATCCTGCGACAATTTCAGGCTGTTGCCTGTGGCGGAGAAATAATAGATGGATATTTCTTTGTCGTTTGCCGTTTTGCTTTTATAGTCCATAACATTTATTTTTGCGACAGCAAAGTTAATAGGTCTCTTTAAAAAAAAGAAGAACTGTCTTGGTTATCAGTAACTTACATTTAGGTTAGTTTTCCTGTATATCAATTTGTTGGATAAAAGAAAAATGAGAAAAAAGTTAGATTACGATTATTGTTCTGCTTCCCCTATACTGGAATGGCTGGGTGACAAATGGGCTTTAGTTGTCTTATTGAAGCTACATGAGAATGAAGTAATACGTTTCAATGAACTATACAAAACAATCCCCTCTATATCGGAAAAGATGCTATCTACTGTTTTGCGGTCATTGGTAACGGACGGATTGGTAAATAGAAAAATATATCCCACAGTTCCACCCAAAGTGGAATATTATGTATCTGAATTTGGAGAAACTTTAATCCCTTATTTAGAGCAGTTGAAACAATGGGGGCAAGAAAATTTTGAAACGATAATGGAAAATAGACGGAAAAATAAATATTGAAATTTAGTGCAAGGTACAAGTATATATCTATAGATAGCTTGCACCTTGCACTAACCTTAGAATGTTTATTTTCAATGATTTGCATAATCCAAAAATAATGCGGACATCTGAACCCAAGATGTTGGCAGACAGACACCGGACAACAGCAGACAGTTTTTAAGGACTAAAAGCGTGATGGATGCAAAGCCAAAATTTCAGAAAGTGCTGATATTTAGGAATAAATAACGCTTAATTTATAATCCAAGCGGCACGATGCCTGTTCTCCTGAATCGCCCGGATACGGCTGCCGGAATCGAGCCTGTACATGAAGCCCGCCAAGTTCCCGCTCTCGTACAAGCCCATGCCGATGGTCAGGCGGCTGTTGAAGTCGGTCTGGCTGACGACGTACCAGCCGCACCGGGCGAAATGCTCCTCGTAGCCGGAACGGGTCTCCAGCAGGAAATAGAACTTGCCGTCGTCCTCGAAACGGATGACGTACTCGCAACGCAGGCGGCGTGCGATCTTGCCCAAGATGCGGCTCTCCTCCTCGATGACCGCAGGAGTGGCAAGGAAGGTGTATTAAGCGATAAAGACAGCCTCGTCCATAGTGATGATGTTTGGTCGGTTACAAATATGCGAAATGTCCGGCACACGGCAAACGGAAGGGGCGGAAAATATGCGGAAGGGCGTGCGGATATGTAGAGCTTCTCCCTGCTTTTCACCGCCCGGAACGTGACAAGGCTACAAACGTGAAGCAAAACGAGGACAAGCGGTACGGTTTTGATACACGGACATATACAGACCGGTATATTTGCAGGGAAGTATAACAATAAAAACGTATCGGGACAATGGAAATAGTAAGCATCGAGAAAAAGACCTTCGAGGAGATGAAGGAACGGTTCGGCAGCTTCTCGCAGCACGTGAGGGAGCTTTGCGCCCGCTACCGCCCGCCCGAAAAGATGAACTGGATGGACGGGGCGGACGTGTGTGAGAAACTGGGCATCAGCAAGCGGACGTTGCAGACCTACCGTGACCGGGGGCTGCTGCCGTACAGCCAGATCAACCACAAGATTTACTACCGGACGGAGGACGTGGAGGCGTTCGTGGAAGCCATGAGCCGGGAAATGACGGAGGACGAGTGAGATGGAAGTGATCACAAGGGACACGGAAGAGGTACGGGCGTACTTCGAGGCGTTGGAAGAGGGAATGAGGTACATCGACACGGTGACGGCGCACTTCCGCCCGGCGATGAACGGCGAGGTCTATCTCACGGGCGAGGACGTGTGCAGGCTGCTGCACATCACGCCGAGAACGTTGCAGGATTACCGCACGCAACGGCTGATCCCGTACATATCGCTGCCGGGCAAGACGCTCTACCGCCAGTCGGATCTGCTGCGTATGCTGGAGGAGAACTACGTGGACATGCGCCCAAAGCGCAAACGGGGGAAAAGTCCAACATAAACGCACGGGGGTGTGCATCGGGAAATGCAGCAAAGGCAGGGACACCGCATCGGAAGTTCCTGCCTTTGCCGCATTCTGCACCGGGGGAAGGCGTCAAGCCGTTTCCCGGAGGGAGCGGCGCACCCGCTTCCCGTCCTGTTTCCTGTCCTTCTTCTCCAGCACGCTCCGCTGCATGGCGGCGAGGTTGCCGGAGATCGCCCGGAAATCGGAGCTTACCATCCTGTTGGTCACCTCGGCGTAGATCTGGGTCGTGGAAATGTGCTTGTGCCCGAGTATCTTGGAGAGCGCCTCGATGGTGCCGCCGTTGCAGAGATAGATGGTCGTGGCGAAGGTGTGGCGGCTTAGGTGGAAGCCGATCTCCTTGTGGATGCCGCAGGCTTTGGCTATCTGTTTGAGGTGCCTGTTGCACACGCTGTTGCTGGGCATGGGAAACACGAGGTCGCCTCCGGCAAGCCCTTTGTAACGTTCTATCAGCTCCTTGGCAATCTCCATAAGGGGGACGTTGCTCGACACACGGGTCTTGGTGCGCCGGGTGATGATCCATTCCTCGCCGTCGAAGTCCATGCGCTGTATCTTGTCATGGGTGAGCGTCTTTATGTCAATGTAGCTAAGCCCGGTGAAACACCCGAAGAGGAACATGTCCCGCACGAGGCTGGTCTGTTTCTTGACGAACACGGCGTTAGCCAAGGTGCGCAGCTCCTCTTCCGTGAGATAGCCCCGGTCGGTCTCCTGCATCTCAAGGCTGTACTCGCCGAAGGGGTCGGTGCGGACGATTCCACGCCGCCACGCCTTGTCGGTCAGGCTGAGCAGGGGCATGGTGTATATCCAGAGGGTGTTGGCGCTCAATCCCTTCTCCACCCGCAGGTACTTGTCGAAATCGGTGATGATCTCCTTGGTCAGCTCCTTGTAAGCCATGTCGGTGCGCTTCTTCTTCTCCCAAAGGAAGGTCTTGAAATGGTTGTAAACAGCCAGATACTTGTTGTAGGTGGACTTGGCTCGCTGCCCTTTCTCGACCATCGCCTCAAACTCCCGGTTCATGTTCCCGAAGTCTTTGAGGATGCAGTTCTCCATCACGCCGACACCGAGGAAGGCGTTGCGCAGCTTCTCGGCGGTGACGAAATCCTCTTCCCGGAGGATGCGGTGGTAGTGGTTGGTGAGCCGGGCGGAGACCTCCTTCAGTTGCTCGTTTATCTCGTTTGCCTCGGCGGACTTGCCTTTCGCCTTGCCGTTCTCCCAGAGGTCGGGGGTGACGAACAGCTTGGTTCCCACTGCCTTGTCATCGCCGTCAACGGAGATTTTCACCATGATGGGGGCTTTTCCGTCCCGGTTTCTCACTGCGGATCTCTTGATGTAGAACGAGGTCGCAAACGTACTTCTCTTTGTTTCCATAACTCTAAAATTTTCGTTTCTAAAGGTAGTTACTTATTTCTTACCAAGAGCTATGCAAAACAAGGCAAAGCAATGAAACAGAACTTGTTATGCTGTATATACCCCGTTTTGGAACCGGTAGCTGTTTAGTAGCCGAACTTTGTCCGAAAGGGGTGTTTTCAGGCATTTTATGCCGGAGTCCGTTTCCACCCGCTCTGCATACAAGATGCTGACCTGCATTTATTTATGTAGAACTTTGCTTTTCTTTGCGCCTTATGCCGATTTTTTACGCAAAAAGGAATGACATCTTTTTCTGAAGTGCGCTCCACCATAGAGTAGATATTCTGCACGGCACCTACGGGCGTTACGGCATGCGCCGCTTCAAGTTGAGCCTTGTCCACCGCCGAAATGCCCCATTCGCGGACAAGTCCCTCCTGAATGAGCCTGCCCATCGCATGGGCGACCTCCAGATAGTCCACCTCCATGTTGATGCGGTGCAGGTAGTACAGATCCACGTAATCGCTCTGCAAATTCTTTAATGAGCGTTCAAGGTGGCGTCGGACGGCAACATAAACGGAACCGCAATCTTCAACCGTCTCAGGCTGGATATGCAGTTTTGTGGCAATCACGGCCTCATTGCGAAAGCCTTTGACCGCACGCCCGACAATTTCCTCGTTATGTCCGGGATAATAAAGTTCCTTCCCGTATCCCTCTGCCGTATCGAAGAAATTGCATCCATAACCGAACGCTTCCCGAATGGCTTCTTCGGTATATCCTGCGTCCGGTACTTGACCGTACCCGTGGGAGAATCCCATGCAGCGCATGCCTATTTCACTGACACTTAAGCTGCGAATCTTTCTTCTTTTCATAGCTTACTGTTATCTATCCATGTGCGAATGCTTTTCTCATCGGCACGATTAAGCAGGCGTCCCTCTCTCCAGTTCAGCGCGGGATAGGTTTTCTTCAACGCCGCTGCGCTGCCCGCAAGCGTGCTACCTCCGGATGTGGCGAAAGGAATGACTGTTTTGCCCTTCAGGTCGTGGCTTTCAATGAACGTATTGATAATGCGCGGTGCGAGGTCCCACCAGATGGGATAACCGATGAAGATGATATCGTAATCGGCGATGTTTTCCTTTTTGCTCTTGATTGCTGGTCGCGACTTCGGGTCGTTCATCTCTACCGAACTGCGCGACCGTTTGTCGTTCCAGTCGAGGTCGGCACTCGTATAGGATCGTGCAGGCACAATCGCATAAAGCTCTCCGTTCGTAACATCCGCCAGTTTTTCGGCAGCTCGTGCTGTCGTTCCCGTCGCCGAAAAATAGGCTACCAGTATTTTGTTGTTTGATTTTCCTTTGCTCATATCCTGTCTTTGTTGTGCGCCGATGGCGGTCGCCATGCCGACCACCGACAGCAATATCAATAAGAACCTATACATACGACTTATTATTAAAGTTTATCATACTCTTCGTCGGAAACGGGTTCCAACCACTCATTGGAAGCGTTTTCTCCGGGAACCTCGAATGCCAGATGTGCGAACCAACTGTCGGCCGCCGCACCGTGCCAGTGTTTCACGCCGGCGGGAATGTGGATGACCGTACCGGGCAGAATCTCTACCGCCGGTTTGCCCTCTTCCTGATACCAGCCGCATCCGGCCACACCGATAAGCATCTGTCCGCCGCCTTTCGTGGCTTTATGGATGTGCCAGTTGTTGCGGCAGCGAGGCTCGAAAGTCACGTTGGAGATGTTTACTTGTTCCCGCGAAACCGATGCGAGGTAACTGTTGCCGGTGAAATATTTGGCATACGCCGTGTTGGGTTCGCCGATGGGGAAAATCATTTCACGTTGGAATGCAGATTTTGCATCCTCGCCGGCCGTCTCTTCCGCCCATACGTCTTTCGCCAGACGGAATGCCGCCCATGCTTTAGGCCAACCGGCATAGAAGCCGATATGTGTGATGATTTCGGCGATTTCGGTGCGGGTGATGCCGTTGCTCTTCGCCGACTGCAAATGATATGTCAGCGAATTGTCGGTGATGCCCTGACTGATGAGCGATGTAATCGTTACCAAGCTGCGGTCGCGAAGACCGAGCTTGTCGGTGCGGCTCCATACCTCGCCGAAAAGGACATCGTCGTTGAGTTCCGCAAATTTGGGTGCGAACTCGCCTAACTGGTCGCGCCCTGCTGTCTGTACTATCTTTTCCTGTGCCATAACATGGATTGTTAAAAGGGTGAATACTGAAATTAAAATAATCCGGTTCATGATTCTTTATTGAATGAAGTTATTGATTCGGTTTGCGGGGGTGAGCGGCGTCTGGTCGGACAACACCAATGATTTGACCATGTGCAGCGTTCCCTGCTTGTATTTTTGGAAATGCTCCGAAGCGATATGCTTCTCGTAGGCTTCACGGCTCGCGTATGTTTCAAGAATTGTTACCTTGCAGGGATTCTCCTTTTCGCTGACGGCGTACATCGTCAATACGCCCGGTTCGGTACGCAGGGAGACCTCGCCCACCTCGGTTGCGTATTTCATATATTCGTCGAGATATTGCGGGTAAACTTCTATTTTCGATAGGCGCACGATACCGTCGGCGGTCATCGGCTTCTTGGCGCACATTCCCGGCTGCTTGTCCAAGTTCAGGCATTTGCCGATAATCTCTCCGGTGGCAATGTAGGAATAGGTCGGAAACTCGAACAGCACGGGTTTCAACCGCGTATAATCGAGTTTCCCGTCAGCGTCAAGTACATCGGGATCGGCGTAAGTGTTGGCGACGGAGCAGATGAAGTTGTCGAAGCCTTCGGTTTCGTAGATATCTACCACGGCGCACTCCATCGTCAATGGCGAGGCGTCGATTACGGGAGTGCCGTTCTCTCCCCAATGATATTCGAATACGTTTGATTTATCGACCGATGCGCCGCTTACGCTGCCCACATAATCGGCTTTCGGCAGCATTTCACGACTGACAAGGTTGATAGAAAGTTTTTTGGAATCTTTTATCCCTTGATTTGTATGATGGCTTTTGCTCATGCTCACGAGAATCCGGTCGTGACCGATAATACCCGTATGCCCTACGACGAGCCAGTTCACCTTGCCCTCGACCTCCGCACCGACAACGGTCATCGGTTTGGGATAGAGAGCAAGCAGGTTTCCTATATTCTTCTTTTCCATTTCCGTACTGTTTTGTTTGTTTCTCTCCTTTGCCGGCTGCGTATTGCACGACAATAAAAGGGAGAGAAACAAGATGGTTCCTATTGATTTTCTCATCCTCAAAATGGTATTAAAGGCTTTGACGCAACACCTCGATTACATCCTCACGGGTGAGGATGACATAGCCGCTTTCGTTGATGGGGCATGCATCGGCCATGCCTTCAAGTTGCGACACATCGGCACCGCAAGCCGTGATATTCATTGCCAGTCCCAAGTCACGCATCCACTCTTCCATTCTCAGCAGTCCTTCAACAGCAATATCCTTTTCGGTCTTGCCATCAGAAGATATGCCCCATACATTCTCCGCCAAGCGACAGAATTTCTTCTCGGCATCCTTTGAGCGGCTGATGAGCAGACGGTAATAAGCCCCACTGACAGCCGAAAGCGTATGCCCGTGGGTCGCGTCGGTATAGGCGGCTACGGCCTGCCCCAGCATGTGTACCATCCAGTCGGTGGGTTTGCCGCAGGCGAGAAGCCCGTTCAAAGCCCATGTCGCAGTCCACATGATGTTGCTGCGTGCCTCGTAATCCTCCGGATTACCAAGCACTTTCCGGGAGCTGACAACGAGGGAACGCATCAGCCCTTCGGCGATGTAGTCGGTCGTGTTGTCGTCCGTCCCCGAAAGGTATTGTTCCAGAATGTGCGACATGATGTCGTAAATGCCTGCCACCGTATGATGTCTGGGCACGGTATAGGTGTAAACGGGGTTAAGAATGGAGAAATCTGGATTGCGGAAATAATAGAACTTCTTCCGGTTCTCGCTGTGCTTGGAGATGACGGAACAGCTGTCCATTTCCGACCCCGTTCCCGCCATCGTGAGCACGCAGCCGACAGGAATCCAGCGGCAGGTCATTTCCCCGAAATTGTTGAAATAATACTCCCATGGGTCATGTTCGCAGTACGCGGAGCCTGCCACCGCCTTGCAATAGTCGCAGACAGACCCGCCGCCGACGGCAAGGAT
>ENA-USYR01001161-USYR01001161.1-human-gut-metagenome-genome-assembly--contig:-NODE-1161-length-11097-cov-29.637024_pt1 | contig 11097 bp, 9 predicted proteins | sample MGYA00250064_ERZ773510 | MGnify/ENA primary metagenome ERZ773510 (study PRJEB29103, sample SAMN06112082) | human gut metagenome | biome: human gut; feature: ankylosing spondylitis patient; material... | reverse complement strand
CACTCACTTGGAAACACAGAATAGATACAAAAAACAGAAGAAGCTGCAGCACAAAAAGAGATGACTAAAAAATAAAAATCTGTCTATCAAGCAGATGCTTTTTTTTAAGTTTTAATTATTAACTTTTAAAGAGGAGGTAAAAATGGTACCTGTAAAAACAAACCAGAATTGGTTACCGAGTATTTTTAACGATTCCTTTGACAATGAATGGATGGCAAGAGCAAACGCTACGGCTCCAGCCATCAATGTGATTGAGAATGAAAAGGACTACAAGGTAGAACTGGCAGCTCCGGGAATGACCAAGAATGATTTTAAGGTAAGTGTGGATGAAAGCAACAATCTGGTAATCTGCATGGAAAAAAAGGACGAGAAAAAGGAGGAGAAGAAAGACGGAAAATACTTGCGCCGTGAATTCTCCTATTCCCGATTCCAGCAGAGTATCCTGCTGCCGGATAATGTGGAAAAAGATAAAATTTCGGCCAAAGTGGAACACGGGGTCCTGTTTATCGATATTCCCAAAGTCGTAGATAAGAAGGTTCAGGAAACCACCAAAACTATTGATGTCAAATAAGATATCTTGATGAGACTCTACAGAAGGCATTTCTTATTATCAGGGAATGCCTTCACCCGGATATTTGAATTCCAAAATAAATATAATGAGAGGATTTGATTTCGATAAAGCGCTGGTAGCCCTTCAGAATGAACTGCATTGTTTTGCATATAAACTGACTGCTGACAAGGATGAAGCAGAAAACTTGTTGCAGGAAACAATGTTGAGGACGTTGGATAATAAGGATAAGTTTGATTCCGGTACGAATTTTAAAGGCTGGATGTATACCATCATGCGCAATGCATTTATCAATAATTGCCGGACAAAGAAAATACGAGGGAATTTATATGTATTATCAGAACCTGAATATCATTTCCTGTTAAGGGATGACTCTTTCATTTTCGTGGATAACGGGCATGATGCAAAAGAGATAAGGGAAGCCCTTAAAACATTGCCTAAAGCACATTATGTCGTTTTTATGTTGTACCGGAGTCAAATATCGGGAAATAGCCGCAAAGATAAGAGTGTCACTGGGTACGATAAAAAGCCGTATCTTTTATAGCAGAAAAAGGCTAAAACAGTTGCTTTCTGATTTTGCCTGATTAATTAAAATATAAAAAACAAATTATGGATAACAAGTATATTGGAATTCTGACTTCCGGAGGGGATGCTTCAGGAATGAACGCGGCTATCCGTGCCGTGACCCGCGCCGCTATTTTTAACGGATTTAAAGTGAAAGGAATTTATAGAGGTTACGAGGGGCTGATTGCCGGTGAAGTGAAAGAACTCACTACGGAAGACGTAAGCAGCATTATCCAGAGGGGAGGTACCATACTGAAAACAGCCCGCTCCGAGACTTTCATCACTCCCGAAGGACGCAAGAAAGCTTATGAGATCATACAGAAAGAGAACATCAATGCATTGATAATTATCGGTGGAGACGGTTCCCTGACGGGAGCCCGGATCTTTGCGGAGGAGTATGATGTGACGTGCATAGGATTGCCCGGCACCATTGACAATGATCTGTACGGCACCGATTTTACCATAGGATATGATACGGCCCTGAACACCATCGTGGAGTGTGTGGACAAAATCCGGGATACGGCCACCTCGCACGACCGCATTTTCTTTGTCGAGGTGATGGGGCGTGATGCGGGCTTCCTGGCACAAAACAGCGCAATAGCTTCCGGTGCTGAAGCGGCCATCATTCCGGAAGACCGGACGGACGTGGACCAGTTGGAAACATTCATCGGACGTGGATTCAGAAAGACGAAAAACAGCAGCATCGTAATTGTGACCGAAAGTCCTGAAAACAAGAATGGAGGTGCCATGTATTACGCCGACCGGGTAAAGAAGGAATATCCCGGATATGATGTCAGGGTTTCTATCCTGGGCCATCTGCAACGGGGTGGCGCTCCGAGTGCCAATGACCGCATACTGGCAAGCCGGCTGGGTGAAGCCGCAATCCAGGCCTTAATGGAAGGCCAGCGAAATGTTATGATAGGCATACGGAACAACGAGATTGTTTATGTTCCTTTTGTCCAGGCAATCAAAAAGGACAAGCCTATTGACAAAAGCCTGATCCGGGTCCTTAACGAATTATCGATCTAAAATAACCGTTAATATGTCAGAAGTTGCTCCTTTAATATCGGATCTTGCCATAATTCTGATTATTGCCGGTATTGTAACCGTCATTTTCAAGTGGCTGAAGCAACCGGTCATATTGGGCTACATTGTAGCCGGTATTATGGCGGGTCCTTCCGTTTCCCTGGTCCCGACTGTTTCCGATCCTGCCAATATCAAAATATGGGCGGACATCGGTGTCATTTTTCTGCTGTTCGCGATGGGACTGGACTTTTCGTTCAAGAAATTGATAAATGTGGGCATTACGGCTATCGTTGCCACTGTCACTATTGTATGTGGCATGATGTTCATAGGCTATACAGCGGGGAATGCAATGGGGTTCTCCCACATGAGCAGTATTTTTCTGGGTGGAATGTTGTCCATGTCGTCCACGGCCATCGTATTCAAGGCCTTCAATGACATGGGACTTCTCCAACAGAAATTCACCGGCATTGTCTTGGGGATTCTTGTCATCGAAGATCTGGTGGCGGTAGTGATGATGGTTATTCTTTCCACGTTGGCGGTAGGCAAACATTTTGAAGGGAAGGAGATGCTGGAAAGTATATTGAAGCTGGCCGCTTTCCTGATTTTCTGGTCGGCATTGGGTATCTATCTGATACCTACCCTGCTGAAGAAGATACGCCGTTTCACCAGCAACGAGATTTTATTGATAACCTCTCTGGGACTTTGCCTGGGAATGGTGATGATTGCGACAAAAGCGGGATTTTCTGCCGCATTGGGAGCCTTTGTCATGGGGTCCCTGCTGGCAGAGACCGTTGAAGCGGAAAAAATCGCACATATCGTACAGCCGGTAAAAGACCTGTTCGCTTCCATATTTTTCGTGTCGGTGGGAATGATGATCGATCCTGCCATGATGTGGGAATATGCCGTCCCTATTCTTATCCTGACATTGCTGGTACTGTCCGGTCAGGTCCTGTTCGGGAGCTTTGGTGTCCTGCTTTCCGGCCAGCCGTTGAAAATTGCCATACAGTCCGGCTTTTCACTGACACAGGTCGGTGAGTTCGCATTCATCATCGCATCTTTAGGCGTCAGTCTGAATGTCACGGACAAGTATCTCTATCCGGTTATAGTGGCCGTATCTGTCATAACGACTTTTCTTACCCCCTATATGATACGGCTTTCGGAACCGGCATACCGGTTTATAGACATCCACATGCCTGGATTCCTGAAAGATTATCTCGTACACTATACGTCCGGGGCAATGACTGTAAAACACCAGGGCACTTGGCATAAACTGATCCGGTCTATGCTGGTGTCTGTCACACTCTATCTGGTCGTATGCGTTTTTTTCATCACTTTATATTTTTCCTATGTGCATCCTTTGATTAGGAAAAGTCTGCCGGGAATGGAAGGGAACTTGTTGGGCTTCATCATCATCTTTCTTGTCATATCCCCGTTTCTATGGGCCATCATCATGAAAAAGAACAATTCAGCCGAGTTCCGTAAACTCTGGACGGACAACAAGTTCAACAGAGGGCCTTTGGTATCAATCGTACTTGTCAAAATACTGATTTGCACGATTATCATGATGAGTATCATTACCCATCTTTTCAATGTTGCCTTGGGAGCCGGGCTGGTAGTTTCTTCCCTTATCATTGCCGTCATTTATTTCTCCAAGCGGATCAAGAAACGGTCGCTGACTATAGAGAGACAATTTATGGCAAACTTTCAAGGGACGGATGGGAATGGACTTTCTACAGAAAGTGATACAGGCTCCACCCTTGGCAGCAATATCCCGTTCAAGGAATTACATTTGGCGGATTTCACAGTATCCCCTGATTCCATATATGTGGGCAGAACATTAAAAGAAAGCAGCCTACGCACCTTGTTTCAGATAAATGTGATTTCAATCACCCGTGGAGAAAAACGCCTGGATATACCACAAGGGGAAGAGCATCTCTATCCATATGACAAGGTTACGGTCGTAGGTACGGACCGGCAGTTGGAAAGCTTCCGGACATCCATGGAGCAAAAGAAGGTAGAAAGGAACGGGAACGGAACATCCTCGCAGGATGAGATGGAAATAGGGCAATTTCCTGTCGAAGGAGGTTCACCATTGATCGGAAAGACGATCCGGGAGGCAGACATATCGGATAGCATCATTATCGGAATAGAGAGAAGTACCGTGAATATTATGAATCCAGACCCTGATACAATTTTCAAGGAGAATGATACGGTATGGATTGTCGGTAAACGAAAAATAATAAAAGGATTGAATAAAGATTAGAACTTATTTAATTTAATATAAAATGTCATGGAATATTCAAGTTATAATGTAAATACCCCTCAATGGAGGGAGATTACAGTAGGTTCACATCTTCCTGCAGAACTGCGGAAGCTTGCAGAAATCGCACATAATCTCTGGTGGACATGGAATGATGACGTAAAGAAACTGTATTGTGATTTGGACCCGGGACTTTGGAAAGAGGTGGAACAGAATCCGGTATTGTTTCTGGAGCGGATAAATTATGAAAAGCTGGTAGCGCTGGCACATGATGAGAACTTTGTCTATAAAATGGATGCCGTCTATTCCGCCTTCAAAAAATACATCGATGTGGAACCGGACCACCAGCGCCCGTCAATAGCTTATTTCAGCATGGAATACGGCTTGGATGAAGTTCTTAAGATATATTCCGGTGGTTTGGGAATGTTGGCGGGGGATTACCTGAAAGAGGCGTCGGACAGCAATGTGGACCTTTGTGCCATAGGACTTTTGTACCGTTACGGTTATTTTGACCAGTCGCTTTCCATGGACGGCCAGCAGACAGTCAATTATAAAGCGCAGAATTTCGGGCAGCTCCCGATTGAAAAGGTAATGCAACCGGATGGGAAACAACTGGTAATCCACGTCCCCTATGCCGACAGTTTTGTGGTACATGCCAATGTTTGGAAAGCCAGTGTGGGGCGTATCCCCCTTTATCTGCTGGATACGGACAATGAACTCAACAGCGAGTTTGACCGCCCTATCACTCACCATCTGTATGGAGGTGACTGGGAGAATCGGCTAAAACAGGAAATTCTGCTTGGCATAGGCGGGATGATGACGCTGAAAGCTTTGGGTATAACGAAGGATGTATATCACTGTAATGAGGGGCATGCCGCATTGATCAATATCCAGCGGCTTTGTGATTACATAAATGGCGGCTTGAATTTTGGGCAGGCCATGGAGCTGGTACGTGCTTCCTCACTTTATACCGTACATACTCCCGTACCCGCTGGTCATGATTATTTTGACGAAGGGCTTTTCAATAAATATATGAAGGGATATCCTGGCAAGTTGGGTATAACCTGGGATAACCTGATGGATCTCGGGCGTCACAATCCGGGAGACAAGGAGGAACGTTTCTGCATGTCTGTCTTCGCCTGCAAGACCTGCCAGGAGGTAAACGGCGTCAGCAAGTTACATAAATCGGTATCCCAGCAAATGTTTGCGCCGATCTGGAAGGGATACTTCCCGGAAGAGAACCATGTGGGTTATGTAACCAACGGGGTACATCTGCCTACCTGGTGTGCGGCAGAATGGAAAAAGCTTTTCAAGGACAATTTTGATGAGAACTTTTTCTGTGACCAGTCCAATCAGAAAATCTGGGAGGCTGTCTATGGCATCCCAGATGAAGAGATATGGAATACCCGGTTAAAACAGAAAGCAAAATTGCTGGACTATATCAAAAGCAAATGCAGCAAGGACTGGCTCAGGAGTCAGGTTGATCCGGCATTGAGCGTTTCCATTTTTGAGAGATTCAATCCCGATGCCCTTCTAATAGGTTTCGGACGCCGTTTTGCTACATATAAGAGGGCTCATCTTCTGTTCACGGATATAGACCGACTTGCTAGGATCGTGAATAATCCGAAATATCCGGTACAGTTCATCTTTGCAGGCAAAGCCCATCCCAATGACGGTGCCGGGCAGGGACTGATCAAGCAAATCGTGGAAATATCCCGGCGCCCGGAATTTTTAGGTAAAATCATATTCTTGGAGAATTACGACATGGACCTGGCGCGCCATCTTATCTCGGGTGTGGATATCTGGATGAATACCCCTACGCGGTTGGCAGAAGCTTCGGGTACGTCGGGCGAGAAGGCATTGATGAACGGTGTGCTTAATTTCTCCGTGCTGGACGGTTGGTGGTATGAAGGATACCGCAAGGATGCCGGATGGGCACTGACCGATAAAAGTACTTATCAGAATGAACAGTACCAAAACCAGCTGGATGCCGAAGCCATCTATTATTTGTTGGAGCATGACATCCTGCCACTATATTACGAGCATGGGGGGAAGAACTATTCGGAAAACTGGGTCAAGTATATCAAGAACTCAATCGCACAAATCGCTCCCCATTTTACCATGAAAAGACAGTTGGACGACTACTATGACAGGTTCTATAACAAGCTGTCAGAGCATTTCCATATTCTGGCAGCCGACAACTTTGCGAAGGCGAAAATGATGGCTGACTGGAAAGCAAACGTCCGGAGCAGATGGGATGCCATAGAAATCAAATCCATAGAGGCTGGGAATGGGCTGAATGCCACGGTTGAAGCCGGAAAGGAATATGAGGTGACGGTTGTCGTTGATGAGAAAGGCCTGGATGACGCAATCGGAATAGAATCGGTCATTATCAGGCATGAAGGCGGTCAGGATCACATATATGAGGTAATTCCCCTTTCGTCAGTTTCCAAGAATGGGAATTTATATACCTTTAAGGCGACATCCGGCATTTTCAACGCCGGAAGCTTCAAGCAGGCCTTCCGTATGTATCCCAAGAATGCTTTGTTACCTCACCGGCAAGATTTCTGTTATGTACGATGGTTTTAATGAACAGTAAAAGGATATGCAAAAACAACGTATGAGCGGGCAAAATCAAAAAACAGATAAACGGATAGCATGGCCGATCATCATCATGAACTTCACGGGAGTGTATGACTACGAGGCGTTTGCCCGGAACAATAAGTTTATATGGCTGGACTGTCGTCATCTTTATGGTACAGAGGGCTACTGTGACAGGGATGGTACTTTGGCTTTGAAGCGGATGATTGCTGATTATCCGGCGGAGGGAGTCCATTTCATCGATTCAGGCAATTATCATTATTTGACTAAATTCTGGACAGACAAACTCGAAACTCCGTTTTCGCTGATTGTGTTCGACCACCATCCCGATATGCAGCCACCGTTGTTTGACAACATACTTTCTTGCGGAAGTTGGGTAAAGGATATATTGGACCATAACAACAACTGCAAGAAAGTAATTATCGTAGGTGCTTCAGACAAACTGATACAGGCTGTGCCGAAAGGATATGAAAGACAAGTCCGGTTTTACAGTGAAACTACGCTCATGCACGAAGAGGGTTGGCAGGACTTTTCTTCCGGACATATCAACGGGCCGGTTTACATTTCCATAGACAAGGATGTCTTGAATCCGGCTTCGGCAGCAACAAACTGGGATCAAGGTTCTCTCAGCTTATGGGAATTGGAGAAACTGCTGGCTGTTATTCTTCAGAAAGAACAGGTAGTGGGCATTGACATCTGTGGGGAATGCTCCACAACACTCAATCTTTTTGAAGAAAAACGGGAAACCATCATGGATAGCCGGGCAAACAAAGAATTGCTCAGACTTATCCGGTCATCCTCCGGCCTTCAATAGAATTAGTTTTTTCTTGTTATTATAATTTATCATATAAAAATAATTTAGCTTTATGAAAACAATTGTTCGAAGAATTGGGCTTGTTGCACACGATGCAATGAAAAAAGACATGATAGAGTGGGTTCTCTGGAACTCGGAACGTCTGATAGGACATAAATTCTATTGTACGGGTACAACCGGTACACTAATTAAAAAAGCCCTTGAAGAAAAACATCCTGAAATCAAATGGGATATCACAATCCTGAAATCTGGTCCTTTAGGAGGTGACCAGCAAATTGGTTCGCGGATCGTAGAAGGAGAAATAGACTATCTGTTCTTTTTTACAGATCCGATGACACTACAGCCGCACGATACGGATGTGAAAGCATTGACCAGACTGGCTGGAGTTGAAAATATTGTTTTCTGCTGTAACCGTTCGACTGCGGACCACATTATTACGAGTCCTTTATTCACTGACCCAACTTACGAACGTATTCATCCGGATTATACCAATTACACGCAGCGTTTTGAAAACAAGGGAATCATATCTGAAGCAGTGGAGCAAGTGAAAAAGCGGAGGAATAAAAGTGAGAATAACATTTCCAAATGAACTGTAATAAGTAGTAGCATATTTATAAGGCTATCTAAGAAACAAGTTGTTTACATCTTTCAGAACTGGTATCTACTGAATGGTAATCTGCTTCCACCAACCAGAAGGGTTGGTGGAAAGAAACCACTTATAAAATATTTCGCTTCCTTTATGCATCCCAGTCGAAAAAGGACAAGGGCATTGCGGGTGTACATCACTCCTTTCACCTTCTTGTTTAGTCCTTCCAGCAAAGTCTTGCTACCAGTTTTTTCTGGAACTACCTTGTGAAAAATTATGCGAAAATCGCCTTTCTGTGCCCGGATTCATCCGCAGGATCCCATGCCAAAGGGACATGGAACATGCCGGTAGCTTATCCCCCACGACTCCGGAGCATCAGGGGGTAGGGACGGTTTGGCGGCAGGTTGCCGTTAAACCGTACGATTTTCGTTTAACGAAAACACAACTTGCTGTCCGCAGGGGCGGACCATGTTTCTCCAATAATTATTGTGTATCAGACCATTGTGTGGCTATTTTCCTGTGGTTTGTGGGGCTTTTCCATCAGATATTTGCCGGCTGTTCTCCCCATTAAAGGATAGATATATCTCCATGACCATGTGACTTACGCCCATAATTCGGGGATAAGGAGGCGAATATACGGAAAATCTGCCCTTTACATGCCCTATTGTCCATTAATGGATTGCTACTTCTACACTTCTGCAAATGGAGAATGGGCATGTAGCCGTGTACGACTTATGTTTTTTCTTCATTGTCTCCATTAACGGATTGCTACTTCTACACTTCTGCAAATGGAGAATGACATGTAGCCGTATACGCCTTATTGTTTTTTCATCGTCTCCATTAACGGATTGCTACTTCTACACTTCTGCAAATGGAGAATAACAGGTAGCCGTATACGCCTTATTGTTTTTTCATCGTCTCCATTAATGGATTGAAACTTCTACACATCTGTAAATGGAGAATAACAGGTAGCCGTATACGCCTTATTGTTTTTCTTCATCGTCTCCATTAATGGATTGATATTTATACACTTCTGCAAATGGAGATTTTGAGATATCTATATCCGGAAGGATGCGTGCTCCCTTCGCTCCCGGCTATCCCTATTTTGATATCCGGCTATATCGCAATTCTGTGATAGCATTATCCGGATAGCGTATCATACGGCTATATACAAATATGGCTACACTATAATTCATGGTTGTGATGGAGATGGCTTTTCCCATCCGGTAACAGACCATGATGCCACGAGGAAAAAAGCGACAGCCGCAGAGAAAAAACGGATGGCAGGAACCATTATGGAATCTGGTAAATAGAAAATCCGGTACATGCGAATTCAGGCGATCATCCCGGATGGTAACCTGTCAAAGAGGCTTTTGAGACATTTGAAATACCGATAATAAAAAAAACGAGATCAGGTATTTTGGCGGATGGCGGCAGGATTGCCGCCTCCGGCCCTTCCGAGTTTGTACGCGTCCTGCGTGAGGGCAGCTGGTTTGACAGCGGGTGCACCGACGGGGAGTACATGGTGAATTTCTCCGGGCGGTACAGGGAACTGCACGGGGTGACGGTGAGGACCGACACGCCGGAGCATTTCATGGACGACCTGAAAAAGTACGGTTACATCAAGGGCTGAACAGTCCGTTCCTTTATTATTACACTCCCTGCCGGTTTGGGGTCGCTTCCCAGCATGCCTCCGGCTTCGGCCACCTTTTCGGCACCGCCGCGCAGGATCTCCCCCAGCACGTTCAGATCCATGCTCTCGGGGAAACAGACAAGATTCAGTGCCGTTTTGACCTCACCGCCCATGGCGTAGACATCGCTCAGGGCATTGGCCGCGGCGATCTGCCCGAAGGTATAGGGGTCATCGACCATCGGCGGGAAGAAATCCACCGTCTGCACCAGGGCAATATCCTCGGTAATGCGGTAGACGGCAGCATCGTCCCGGCTGTCGTAGCCAACCAGAAGGTCGGGGTCTTTTTCGCCCCGGGGCAGCTTTTCCAGAATGCGACTCAGTACCCCGGCACCCAGCTTGGCGGTGCATCCGCCGCCGGTGCAGAATACAATGGGGCCTTGTTCTGCCATTTCATGCACGCTCCCTTTCATCAAAATAAGTCAACACGCCCTGCACTTCATATTTTTTGCGCAGGAGCGCAAGGGTCTGTTCTCCGGCAGCAATGCGGGCGGGGTCATCCGCCTGATTGAGCACCACAGAAAAACGGCGGCTCCCCACCTGTTTTCGTCCTCCCTGCTCACTGGCCAGCAGCCTTGCCAGCAGCTCCGGGGTCAGAAGCGTTTCGGGGGCAGTGCCCAGCAGGGCGCAGGCCTGCTCCAGCCGAAAGCAGACCTCCCGCAGAGGTCTGAGCAACCTGATCAGGGACGCCGCATACGAAGAACGGGCAACGATGTTCGGCCGTTCGCTGAACCGTGATGGCCGCACAGACCAACAGCTGTTGGACGAGGCGCTCAATGTAGCACGCCATTCGGACATAATCATTGCCGCTTTAGGAGAGTCTTCGGAAATGAGTGGCGAGAGCAGCAGCCGTACGGATCTGAATATCCCCGATGTACAACAGAACTTATTGAAGGAACTGTTAAAGACAGGAAAGCCTGTGGTACTGGATGGTTATCTGAACCATTCTTTTCAAAATGCCGTTTTTGAAGGGATTCGTATGTCTTGC
>ENA-USYR01001159-USYR01001159.1-human-gut-metagenome-genome-assembly--contig:-NODE-1159-length-11110-cov-11.464334_pt1 | contig 11110 bp, 7 predicted proteins | sample MGYA00250064_ERZ773510 | MGnify/ENA primary metagenome ERZ773510 (study PRJEB29103, sample SAMN06112082) | human gut metagenome | biome: human gut; feature: ankylosing spondylitis patient; material... | reverse complement strand
GCGGATGTCGTCGATGGGCTCGGTCAGGGCCTTGTCGGCGTACCAGCCGGTAAAGGTGTAGCCCTCCCGGACGGGCTCCTTGTCCAGCTTCACCAGAGTATTGCGGCGGTACCGCTCGTCCTTGTATTTGGTGCCGCCATTGCTCTCATAGCGCAGGGTGTAGTAGGTGGTGCCACCACCGCCGCCGTGGTCCCCGCCGCCGGACTCCTTCTGATAGACCAGCGCGAAGGGGGAGAAGCTGCCGGTGGCAAACTTGATATACTGTTTGCCGTTCAGGGTTACCAGTGTGCCGTCCAGCTTCTCCGCAGGATTCTCCTTCAGTTGTTCGTCCGCCGCGCCCTCGTAGTCGCGGTCGAGCGCGTCAAAGTGGACGATATAGAAGGGCGCAGAGGTGTCGGCGTCGTCGGGCACCGGCCAGTAGAGATCTATCGTCTGGCCGTCGCCCAGGGTCACATAGGCGTTGCCGTTGCTGCTGTCCACCAGATCCAGGTATTGGAACTCGTAGAGATAGTCGCCGTTGGGGATGCCGGTATCAGACCCGATGATTTCATTGCTGATGTGATCAATGAGCACCTGGTCGTCCAGCACTTCGTCGGTCAGCAGGTGGACGGCGTTCTTGTCGGTGATCTCCACCTGGCTGTCGTTGACGTAGTACGTAACGTCCGCCGGGGCCACCGCGGTGATGGCGTCCCCCGTCACATCGTTTGCCTTGTCCTCCACCGGGGCAGTGACGCCCTCCTTTGTCGCACCGCGAATGGTGAGGGCGCCTTCTTCAATCTTGACCGGGTAGGTAAATGTCTCGTCGGAATGTTCGGGAATATCTTTGAACACCGCCTTTACGAGGTCCTGATCCACCCCGCCGGAGTAGATGGTCATGGAGTAGGTCCTGTTCTGCTCGATGGCAGAGACTTCGAATTCGTCGCTGATCTTGACTTCCCCGGTCTCTGGATCCGTAAACTGGAGCCGAACGGGATCCTGGCCTTCCTTTACCGATTCCATCCGGTAGATATAACGGGCGATTCCGTCCACCGGGTCGGTGGTGCTGGTAGCGCCGCCGCTGTAAAGCTGAATATCCCAGGCCCGGACGGTTTCGCCGGCGCCATAGGTAAAGGTCAGGTGACCGGCGAGGTCAACCGCCTGTCCAGGGCCTTCCAGCATATCGTTAATCTCCTCCGGGACGGTGAGCAGATAGCCTGCCTCAGGCAGGCCGCTGCCGCTGACAATCTGGCCGTTCTCGTCCGTGACGCCGTCATAGCTGTTGCCGCCGGTGTAAACCGTAATGTCCGCCGGGCGGATGGTGACATACTGGGTCTGGTCGACAAACCACTCGTGGGTGATGTCGGACTCGTCTGTTACCGCTCGGTCATCCGTGAAGTATTCCTTGGCCTGACCGGCCTCGGAGACGGCAAAGTCAACCTTTGCAGACGGCTCTGTGTATACTGTTCCCTGCTTGAGGAACACATCGCCCTTGACGTAGTCCGCATCGGCCGCGCCGTTATCCTTAGTGGGGACATAGGCCGCGCCCTCCTGCACGGTGACATTGCTGCCCCCAGTCAAATAGCAGATATCTGCTTCTGCGCTGATCGGCGCAGGCATTTTCAATGTGCCTGCACAAGTGAAGTTTCCGGAAATCTCGTTGCTTTGCAGCAGATCCAGCGCGCCGCCCTCTTGAATGGTGACAGTCTCCACGCCGTCAAACAGCGTCTCGCCGGAGGCGAGATGCTCGCGCAGGATGCCGCCGTCCTCAATTACAACCTCAGGGAACCCGTGGATTCCGGTAGAGGTGTAATCGCCTTTGACGATGACGCTGGCGCCGTTTCCGGTACGGGTGGGGTTATCTTTCTCATGGTTATAAAGGTGCTGGTCCAGCTTGGAATCACCCCGCACCGCGCCGCTTAGCTCGTCAGTGTCGTCCAGGATAATCGTAACCGTATGGTCGGAGGTCACTTCGCCAAACTTGTCCAGTGTGTATACGTTGGCCCGGCTGCCGTGCAGAGTAATGGAGACATTGCCGTCAACTTGGGCCGGGTTATCCTCGTCCTCCCCTTTACCGGTCGCAAAAATGGTCGGGCAGGCGGATTGGGGGCCACCGGATACTGTGATTACGACATCGCCGATCACGTCCGCACCTTCATTGCCTCCAGCGCGGATCTCACCGATCACCTCACTGCTGTCATCCACGGTGATTGTAACACCACCTGTTATGGTGGAATCTCCGGTTCCGCCGCCCCAGACGGTTTCCTCTGAGATAAGGCTGTTCTCTTTGATATGGATAAAGATGTCTCCTGTTACGTCGCTGTCGTACCCGCCGCCATAGATAGCGGCCGCATTATTGTTCATTTTAGTATTTGAAATGTTAAATGTAATATTTCCTACTACTGGAGCGTTTTTCCCATACCCGCCGCCGTAAATGGGCCTGCCAAAGCCATTATTTAGTCCGGACAGATTTATGCAAATTGAACCAGTAACCTCCGCTGAATAGGACGACCGCGCATATCCGCCGCCATAGATAGGATTATCGGTGACTGAGTTGATAAAGTCCAACGTTATATTTCCGTTGACTTTGGCATCTTTTTTATTTGCGTAACCACCAGCGCGCACATGCTGAATCTTACCGCAGTTTTCAATGTGCAGATAAACATTGCTCTCCACGGAGCCATTCACTCCGCCGCCGTATACATAGGTAAGCGGCAAGGAGGTATAAATCTCCACATGAGTGCCGCCGGTGATATCCTCGTCCAGACCTCCGCCAATCACATAGCAGCTGGATGTGCTACATGTTTTACCGTCAACAATGGTGTCTGCGGTATAATAGCTGTACTGCACGCCCGAGGCGATGACCAACGGATAACCGTTGGCAACGATGGTGTAGGTACCATAATATCTGCTAAAAAAATAATCCGTATAGTTGCAGTTAAATTTGATCTCATCTATGGTCAGGGCATCTGCCAGACTGATGTTGTACGCTCCATCCGAGGCCGAACAATACTCAAACAGCAGCTCCGCGTTCTCGTCCCCGCCTCGAAGAGTAGTCTCTACAGTGGGGCTAGTCCAGGTATCTACTGATACCTGTCCTAAGACCACGATTTCGACCGGTTTTTTCCCTTCGTTTGCCAATTCGGTTGCACGGGCCAGCGTGGTCGGCGTTTCGGCGGTCGCGCCGTCGTCCTCCTCTGTACCTTCGTTCGAGACATAAATCGTCCGCCGCTCCGCGCCGGCATCCCTCGGCTTCTCTGCGGGCGCCTCCTGGGGCTGCGCCGGGGTAAGCCCCTCCGTCCGCACGTCTACCTCCGGTAGATTTGCAGCCAGAGTTGAAGGAGAAAAAGAAATTATAATACATAGAGCCAAAATAAGGAATAACAATCGCTTTTCATGTTTTTGAAACTCCTCTCTTATGGATATTGGGGATATCGCGCCTCATGTTTGAAAAATTTTCACTTTTTCAGTCCGTAAAATTACTTGTCGAAAAAAGCTAAAATTGACAACAAGAAAGCGTATATCTCTAGCAAAAGCGCTTGTTATTCCTGGAAAGCTGTGGTATATTATGTAATTACAACGGCGTGTTTGAAAAAGTGAAGGTTTTCAAACACGCCGCCGCTGTTTTTTCAGAGGGATTTTATGCTATAATAAAGAAAACGTTGTGGAATGGTGTTCCATTTTGCCGAAGCCACATAGAGAAAAAGAAAAGGAGGGGAACCAATGGAATGGAAGATCCTATTGTATGCCCGGCGGAAGGAACCGCTGGACATCCCGGACGACCTGTCCAAATACCCGATGAACGACTTTGAGCTGGACTACTGGCGGATTGTCAACAGCGCGCCCTTCCGCCGTCTCCAGGACAAGACCCAGGTGTTTCCCCTGGACAAGAGTGACTTTGTGCGCACCCGGCTGACCCACTCCATGGAGACCTCGGCGCTGGCCAAGCAGCTTGCCACCATGATTACCGCCAATATCCGCAAAAACAAGAGCGGCACCCCCTACGCCATGACGGAGGACGAGGCGCGGGACGCGGCCAACGCCGTCATGTGCGCCGGACTGCTTCACGACATCGGCAATCCGCCCTTCGGCCACTTCGGCGAGGTGGTCATCGGCGACTGGTTCAAGAGCCACCTGGACCGTCTGAGCTACAAGGGCAGGCCCCTGTCCCAGTGGCTGGACCGCCAGATGAAGGCCGATCTTTGCCACTTCGAGGGCAACGCCCAGGCCCTGCGCCTGCTGACCAAGGTGTACCGGGTGGACAGCGCCTTCGGTATGGATCTCATGCCTGCCGTGCTTAACACCCTGGTCAAGTACCCGGTGGATTCCACCCGGGTAGACAAGGCCAGCGCCGACGTGAAGCTCCACAAGCTGGGCTACTACAAGGCCGAGGAGGCGCTTTTCGGCGCGCTGGCCTCCGCCACCGGTACCCGGACGGTGGAGGGCTTCTGCCGCCATCCCCTGACCTATATTCTGGAGGCGGCGGATGACATCGCCTATGCCACTGCCGATCTGGAGGACGCCTACAAGAAGGGCCTGTTCACCCTGGACGAGTTCGAGCGGTTCTTCCGGGACACCCTGGAGGCGAAAAAGGACGACTGGGGCCTCAACGGCGGCCAGGTCAAAAAATCCGCCGAGATGATCGACGAGCTGACCCGCCTGCGCGAGCGGGAGAGCAGCTCCATGGCGGCCTTCCAGCGGTGGATCGCCTATGCCCGCCACTGGCTCATGTATACCGCCGCCTTCGGCTTCGTCCCCTACGGCGCCGGACAGACGGACTCCTATTCCGCCATCATGGAGGGGACGTTCCGGCGGGAGATCATGGAGGGCACCTTCCACGGCGGCTCCATCCGTATTTTGAAGGCGGCCATGGGTCGCTTTGCCTACGACTCGGAGGGAATTCTCACCCTGGAGCTGGCGGCCCAGACCATACTCACCACCCTGCTGTCCCGGTTTGTCCCGGCGGTGCTCTACCTGGATGCCGGCGACGACGCCCCCGAGGAATACCGGCCCACGGCGGCGGAGAAAAAGCTGGTCAAGCTGCTCTCCGAAAATCAACTGGCCTGCTACCGGGCCGACGCAGAGGGAAAGGATGAGGGGTACCGCCTCTATCTGCGGCTGCTGCTGGTGACCGACTTCATCAGCGGTATGACTGACTCCTATGCAAAAAATCTCTATCAGGAGCTGACGGGGATCTATTGATTCCTGCGGTGACAAAAGCAAGCGGTACCGCCCGGATGGGCGGTACCGCTTGCTTCAATCTGGAGGGAATTTGAAAGGGAATTGGGGATCAGTCCAGCACGCCGACCTCTTTGTAATAGCGCTCGGCGCCGGGGTGCATGGGGATCAGGGCGCCTTCGATGCCGCGCTCCGGACAGGTGCCGGCGGCGTTCTTATGCACGGCTTCCAGAGCATCGGCGTTCTCCATCATGGTCTTGACCAGGTTGTAGACGGTCTCCTCGGGCACGTCGGCACGGGCGCAGAGAGCGGTGTACTGGGCAAAGGTGGTGATATCCTCATCACAGCCGTCATAGGTGCCGGCGGGGATAACCACTGTGTGGTACCAGGGCTTCTCGGCCATCAGCTTGTCAACGGCCTCCTGGCCGATGTCGACGACCTTGATGCCAAAGGACATGGCCAGGTCGGTAAAGTTGGTGCCGGGGGCGGGAGTGGCGTACAGGAAGGCGTCGATATTGCCGTCCTGGAGGGCGGTGCACAGGTCGGACAGGGACAGGTTTACCACGCTGCCCAGATCATCGGTGGTCATATCGTAGGCCCACAGAACATCGTCCAGGTAACCGGCCATCATGCCGGCAGTGACACCGAATTTGGTGCCGGCCAGGTCGGGAATGCTGTTAATATCGGACTTCGCAGAAGTGATAACGTGGACCGTCGCGCCGGTGCCGGAGTGGGTGGCCACGTGCATGATCTGTTCTGCGGGCAGGCCCTCAAACTCGCCCTCGGCATTGTAGCAGGACAGGGTCATATCCATGCCCATGGTGCCGAAGTCGGTTTCGTCCATAGCCAGCAGGCGGGCATTCTCGGCGGAGCCGGTGGAGGCCTCAATGGCAAAGCTGTACTTGCCGGGGTTGGCTTTGTTCATCATGTCGGCAATGGAATTATACAGGACGTTCTGATAGCCGTTCAGGGGCCCGCAGCTGATGCGCACAGTTTCGGTACCGCCAGAGGAGCCTCCGCCCCCCTCTCCAGCATCACTGCTACAGGAGGCGATTCCCATCAGCATACCGACTGCCAGCAACAGACACATAAGTTTTGACAGCTTTTTCATAACGATATCTCCTTTTCTTTTTCTCTCCAATGGCATTCACCCGGGGGAAAATGTCACGTGGTAGACTGGGAAACGGTAACGGGGACGAACTTCTCCGAACGCTTAAACATGAACTCGGTGACAAACTCCACCACGATGATGGCGATACCTACCAAATCGGTGACCATACCGGGCACAATCAGCATCACAGCGCCCAGTATCATGAGCGGACGCTCGAACCACTTCAGGCTCCAGCGGAAGAAGAAGCCCTCGAAGCCGGAGGCCAGCAGATAGGCGCCGATGAGCGCGGTAACCAGGCTCCAGAGGATGTCCAGCACGCCGCCCTCCATCAGCAGTACCGGATTGTAGACAAACAAGTACGGCATGAGGAAGGAACAGAAGGCCAGACGGAACGCCTTGTAGCCTGTCTTGTTTGGATCGCACCCGGCCAGGCCGGCGCCGGCATAGGCGGCCAGCGCCACAGGGGGGGTGATGGAGGAGATGCAGCCGAAGTAGAAGATGAACATGTGGGCGGCCAGCGGGGGAATGCCCAACTGAATCATCGTGGGGGCTACCAGGGAGGCCAGAACCAGATAGGCCGCCGTGGTTGGGACGCCCATGCCCATGATCAGGGAGACAACCATCGTCAGAACGAGCAGCAGCAGCATGCTGGTGCCGGCCACGCTGGTCAGGATGGAGGAGATGCGGTAGCCCAGGCCGCTGCCCATGATCACACCGCTGATAATACCGGCCATGGCGCAGGCAATGCCGACGGAAACGGCGCTCTTTACCGTCTGGACAGGAATCTGGAGCCACTGCTCCTTGGTCATACGGGTCTTGGGGTTGATTTCCACCAGGACGAGAGTGACGATGATGGTCAGCAGGCCAGAGCGCACGATGGTCATATTGAACACGGCCATGCAGAAGATCAGGAAGATCAGGGGGGCAAGCATGTAAATCTGCTTGAGCATGCTGCGTACCTTGGGCAGTTGGGAGCGGGGAATGCCCTTCAGCCCATGCTTGGCGGCATAGATATCCACGCCAAAGAGGACGGCCAGGAAGTAGAGAATAGCAGGGATCAGGGCGGCCTTTGCCACGGCGGTATAGGGAATGCCCAGCATTTCCGCCATAATAAAGGCGGTGGAGCCCATGATGGGGGGCATGATGGCTCCGCCGGTGGAGGCGGTGGCCTCAACCGCCGCGGCAAACTCGGGCTCAAAGCCGTTCTTTTTCATCATGGGAATGGTGAAAGTGCCAGTGCCGATGACATTGGCCGTGGGACTGCCGCTGATGGAGCCAAAGAAGCCGGAGGCCACCACAGCCACCTTGGCGGGGCCGCCGCGCATGTGGCCGAACAGGGAGGTGGCCAGATTGGTCATATAGTCGCCGATGCCGGAGACGCTCATGATAGCGCCCAGCAGGACGAACAGGACCACATAGGAGGCCGAGGCATAGAGGGGGGAGCCGAAGATACCGTCTGTGGTCAGATAGACCAAAGAGGTGAACTTCTTCAGCGTCATGCCGGGCTGGTTGAGGAAGCCGGGAATATACTTGCCCAGGAAGGCGTAGGCCACAAAGACCAGGGTGATGATGACCAGGGGATTGCCCATCTTACGGCGGCACGCCTCAAAGATAGCGATAATCAGAAGAATGGCAAACAGAATGTCGCTGGCGTACACAATTCCGGCGCGCAGTTGCAGGTTTTCATCCAGGATGGTGATGTAGGCACAGCCGCCCAGGGCGAAGAGTGCCATAATACCGAGAAAAATTTGCTCCCAACGCTTCTCGCTGTCGACCATTGCATTGATGTAGAAGATCACCAGCAGGAAGCCCAGGTGGATCGACTTCTGCGCAATGCCCGGCATAGTGCCGAACGCTGCGGTGTAGAGGTGAAATGCTACAAAGCAGATGGCCAGGATCAGCGACACCTTTTTTAAGGCGGACTTCATGTGTGATTGATCCTCGCTTTCTGTATTTTATATAACAATTAATCCATTTTACCTTTACTGGCGAGAAATAGTCCGATTCCCATTGTACCGAAGACGCAGGTAAGCATAACGATGGGAGTAACCAGCTTGCCAGGGAGGAAGGAAAGGAGCTGAAGCTTATTCATTAGGACCATGATACCCGTAATCGGGAGGGCGACAAGCGCTAACTTTGGCTTTTTTACAATTTGATTTGCAAAGAGTGCGCCAAACAGAGCCGGGAGCAATAGATTTAACGCATCCAAAACATGCTGAGGCAACAGACTAACAACATAGTTGCCTACAATAACACCGACTGTCAGGAAGGCAATATTGATAAAAATGGAGACAGCAATACCAACAGTGGCTATGATACCGCCTTCGTCACTACCTTCTTCGACGTTAGCAGCGCTCTGAGCGATGGATGCACAGGGAGCTCTCATGTTATTTACATTTCCCGAAAGAAAGCCCATATAAGTGCCTGCAATACCCAGTATGGCAAAGTAGGAGATTGGTTCATAGAAATATGCAGCGACTACTGCGGGGAGCTGAGCGGCGATACCAGCCATTACACCGCTAACAGATGGGAAAATACCCATAACGGCCAATCCAAGGCATGGACCAAAGGCTAAAACGATTCCAAAAAGACTTAAACCACGCCCCCAGCGGATGGCAAAGGGCAAGAAGTCTGTGTGAAAAATCGAGGAAGTGTTTGGTTTATTTTCTGTCATAGAAATACCCCTTTCAAGCGATGGAAGTATTAACCTTACAAGAAAAAGGATCCAAGCAGCATGCCGCTAAACATGGCGATCATCATTCCAAATTTTCTAACCCATGCCACGTTTTTCTTTTTACCATAGATTGCCAAGACAAACATAATACCAAAACCAAAAATAACCGTCATTGTTTGTGCATCGGGGCCGGCGAGAACAATGCCGCGATTAAAGCACTGATAGCCATAAGCGCCCATACCGCCAGCGACACTGATGACACTCATTTTTGCTTTGTTGTTGCCAGCTACCCGGTCACGCAAGTCACCCATTTTGTGTGCAAAAAGGGCAGAAACAAGAATCCAGCCAAGGCAGCAGATTACCATGGTATATACGGCGCAGGCAAATGCTTCCATAGTCATGTTAGAGGTTCCCAAGGTACATCCGACAGCAGAGGCGGCCCGATCAGCGGCAGAAAGCTCAAAGTTGACAGCGCCAATATAGGCTAATCGCATCCAGGCAATAGGGCCTCCCATGGAGCTGAGTAAAGCAATCATTCCAGTTACAATGATTAGGGATGGACCGATTGAGGCCAGAGCGGAACTCCGAATCGCGCTTTTAAACTGACGCTCTGTAATACCCATTTTTCTTCCGGATACAATGGCTCTTCGAGATAATACAATCGCCTGCACGATTACTAACAATACGCCTGGAAGGACGGAAATCCACATAATAGGGTTATTTGCGACTTTCAAATACTCAAGCTCCAAAACAATTCCCCTCTCTCTGTCAATTAGTAGGAAATGCGATAACTAGTCCAGCATCAGCCGTTTTGAAAGCAGAATAAACATTGGCATAGCAACCCTGAAACATTCTTCATCAATATCAAACTTTGGATTATGCCCCCGCGTAATAATTCCTTTTTCGACATTTCTGGCGCCAAAGTAGAACATACACGCATTGTAATTCCTGGTATACCAGGAAAAGTCCTCAACCCCCATTGTGGGAGCAGGGCGGTATAGGACGTTTTCACGTCCAACCAATTCCACTGCGGTGTTCTCAACTAATTGGGTCAACTGCTGGTCGCTGGTCAAGGGAGGCACTTTTGTAACATGCTCCAAGGTATAGGAACAACGACTTGCAGAACACAGGCCAGCTACGATTTCCTCCATCCGAGTCAAAACATAGGTGCGTACATCCTCTTCCAGCGTGCGCACGGTTCCAGCTAACACAGCCTCCTGCGGAACGACATTTTTTGATTCATGCTGTCCGGCCTGAACCGAACAAACAGAAATGACAGCGGCCTTTAATGGATCCAGCTCACGGCTAATAATTTGTTGAAATCCCTCGATAACTTTTGCAGCGAGTAAAATAGGATCTTTACCGGTGTGCGGACGTGCACCATGGCAACCTACACCATGGAGCCAGAATGCCAATTTTTCAAGCCGGTTTTTAAACAAAATGACAAAAAATGGAAAGAGACTTGACAAGTCCGTTTGCGGGAACTAAGCTAGGGGCACAAGTAGAAACGTTCAGGGGTTCGTTTCTGTTTGAATCTTTAAACCAAAAACAGGAGGAACATCAAGATGAGATTGTCCAAGAAAATTGCGGCTGTTGCATTGGCAGCAGTCATGGCTGTTTCCATGCTGACAGCCTGCGGCGGCACCGATGCACCCAGTTCCAGCAATCCTGGCAGCAGCTCCAGCAGCTCCAGCTCCAGCAGCTCTAGCTCCGGCAGCTCCAGCTCCAGCAGCTCCAGCTCTGGCAGCAGCTCCAACAGCAACTCTGATGGCAGTTCCAACAGTGGCACTGAGGACAAGGAAGAAACCGTTGCTTACAAGAACAGCCGGACGGCAAGATTTTTCAAGAAACTTGGAACAAATTATACCATGAGGTGGAAGGTAGATTTCACGGCAGAAGGTGAGAGTGAGACTGCTGATATTCTGATTTCGACCAACGGTAACCGCGCTTATGAGAAAATCATGGAACTGAGCAATGATGGCAATCTGGAAAACGCAATCATTTTGATAGATCAGGCAAAGCGGCAGGGGTGGCTTCTTGTTCCTGATGAAGAATTGAAAAAGGATGGTAAACTTGGCTATTGTAAAGCTGTGGCTCCTTCAGTTACGACGGCAAGCGCGAAGTGTTGAAGCACGTCAATCTGATGGTGCCCAAAGGACAAACCATTGCAC
>ENA-USYR01001137-USYR01001137.1-human-gut-metagenome-genome-assembly--contig:-NODE-1137-length-11290-cov-12.662802_pt1 | contig 11290 bp, 8 predicted proteins | sample MGYA00250064_ERZ773510 | MGnify/ENA primary metagenome ERZ773510 (study PRJEB29103, sample SAMN06112082) | human gut metagenome | biome: human gut; feature: ankylosing spondylitis patient; material... | reverse complement strand
TGGAAGGTGATGTGCTTCTTGATACCGGATGCTTCTATCCAGACTTTCAACGGGCGAGAAATCCAAGAGGCATCAGTCAACCCTTCAAAAACAAGTGCTTCATCATCGTCTGGACGTATGCCGCATAGTTGAAGTGCCTGTTGAATGACTGGCTTGTAATCGGGTCTTTTTGTCTTTTGCTGAATTACGACTGCTTGCCATGTACCCTTGCTTGTTTGCTGAATTTGTTTCCATCTCAAAGTTTGAATATCGCTATGCCGCAATCCAGTGAGAATAGAGAACAAGAACGCACGTTTCAAAACATCATCCTTGCAAGGAGTATCAACCAACATCTGTACTTCATTCATGGTAAGCGCAACACGAGGTTTCTCTATGTTTGTTATCCCCTTTACTTTCGCGCTTATATCAACGGTCAGATATTCATCAATGAATGCCTGTTTCAATCCGGCTTTGAGTATAGAGAAATAAGTCGATGCCGTGTTTTGTGAGATAGTACCTTTCTTATTCCCTCCCATTGGAGCACGGAGAAGGAACATCTTTATATCTTCAAGCAGTTTAACGGAAATCGTCTTGAATGGAATTGGCTGCCCTTGTGAATACATTTTCAATAATTCGCCTACACGCCTCCAGTTGACTATAATCGAATCGGAACTATTGGGATGACGTGTGCTTATAATACGATTGAAATACTTGATAAAATCCTGTTCGCTCCGTTCATTCTGTGCAGCTATTTCGTTTTCCTTATCAGTGTAAAGGATGGCACTATCGTATTCGTGTTGGCGTAACTTCCGCACATTGTCGGCATAGATACAAGCCTCTTGGTCTATCGTTGAACGGCATTGGATAATCCCATTCAAATCACGTTTAGGCTTATAGTTGAATGTTCCATCCGGCAGGATGCGTGCAATGGACGATTTGTCCCAAACAGGCGTGGATATAGTCCGGTTAATGGATTCCACCACACGGCTTGCACGGGTTGAACCTCGTTTGTACACTGGGTACGACTCTATAATCAGATACCACTCTTCTTTGTAGTTCGACCTTCTGAGTTTGACGGTCACTTTGGTATTAGGTAATGCTTTCTTCATTTTACTTCTGATTTATATAGATTATCAATTTCTTGCTTGGGTACATACACATAGTTTCCTATTTGTCTTGAGGGAATAGAGTATTTTCTAACGTGCGCCCATACTGAACTGTCATTAATATGGTACTTCTCACAAATCTCAGTAATGGTATAGCAATCCTCCGGCTCTAAGCTGTATGTTTTAGGAACAGGCTTTTCTTTCTCCGCAATACTTTCCGGTCTGTTTAGAAAAAGCCATTCCATTTCAGAGCGTTTGATACGTGTGAGCCTTGTACCCATATTGATAGTTGGAATACGTCCCAATTTAATCAGGCGATACAGAGTGCTACGTTCCACCCCGAACATAGCGACGGCTTCCTTTACAGAAATGTACTCTCTGATGTCTGATACTTGTTTAGCAATGGCTTCTAACTTCGCGTTTCTATCCTTTGTATCCTTTTTGCGTTTCCAAGCCACTTTACCACATTTAGGGGAACAATAGTGACTGTCAAGTGTTTTTGCGACAAACACTTTGCCGCAGACCTTACACTTCCGTTTGATTTCAAATCCGATTGTTGGCATGTTATCTACTTTTAAGTATGTATTAGTATGTATAAGTGTGATTAAGTACCACATTATCTACTTTTTTGTCTTGTCGCAAACATGTCGCAAATAAGAGATAAAAAAGCCCATAGAAAACACATAGCAACCATGAACTCCATAAACGCAAAAAGCGTGCAACTCATTGAGCTGCACGCTTTTGCTTATTGTTTATTATCTGTATCCTTATCGGAATCATTTGACTTCCTCAAAGATAATTTATATTGAATATCAATAAATTATATATAGTTTGGTACAAATATGAGTGTTTTATATTCAAATGGAGAGTTTACAGGGTAGTTGTTGCGTCCAAAAACCACGCAAATAAAACTTTAACTTTATTTAAGTGCTTTCTTTTATTTGCAGATGTTTTCATTTTGCATTGGATATTTGCTCTTGTTTGGCTTTTCTTTTCATAAGCAATTGATTTGCAAAATCATACCTATTTTTCTCTTTCGTTTTTTATGAAAATATGCTGTATCTTTGTATTGCGAAATAAACAACAATAGGTATGAAGCAAAAACAATATATATTCCACTCGCTAGCAATAGAAATTATTATAGTACTGCTGGCTTCAATGATTGCATTTCAAGTATGCAATATGCTTAGCATACGAATTAGTTTCCTGCCATTAGTTATGGTTGCCGGATATATCATGCTAAAACTACTATACCATCTTTGCATTATCTTAGCAAGGTATATTGTGGATGCTATTCCGACATCACTTTTGGCATCATTCAAAAAATGTGCGAGTAAAAAGGCACATACTTTGGTTGCTTCGCCTATTTCAAACTATGAGGAAATCCAGAAAAAGCGAATGGAGCTATTCCATTATGAATACCAACATGAGCAGCAACAATACCAACAACAAAAAGAACAGGAAGAAGATGCAAAATTAAATGCTACCCTTAGATACACACGAGATACATTTAAACGTTTTGACTTGGATGAAACAGAGATTTACCAGATTTGCGAATCTGTCCGTTATTTTGCGACCAATCGCCAAGTGCTTTCTGTGACCGAAATTCATATCAAGAAGCGTACCTCCCTCACTCAAATCTCGTTAAAGAACTTTGCTTGGAATATCGCTTTTCAATATAATATAGGCAGAGATATGACTACCTCATTTGTAATGGCTACATTCGCTGAATGGTTTGCCAACTCTACATTTGACACTGTCAGGAAGAATCTACGCACAACCACAGGACGACATAAGATTGAAATTGATGAGAATATCTTATCGAAATACCTCATCTATGGAAAATAAATGAAATAAAATCACTATCTTTGCGAATTATAAAAGGATGATATGGAAGATATAAACAGACTGAAGATTGTCTTATGCGAAAAGAAACGAACAAGTAAGTGGTTATCAGAGCAACTGAATGTAAATCCATCAACTGTTTCAAAATGGTGTACCAATACTTCTCAACCAGACTTGGCTTGCCTTTTGAAGATTTCAGATTTACTTGAAGTCGATATAAAAGAATTGATAGTTCGTGAATACAAGACATTTATGTTGTCTCAACAATAAATAGTCCCATAAACACGAATGACAAATAATGCTATTAACTTCCGATAATACAAAAATATAGGAATATATGACACCTGAAGAAAAAGCGAGAATAAAGATTGACCAATGGTTTGCCGATGCAGGTTGGAAAGTGGTTGATAGAGAAGACTACGAACCGACTTGTACAGCAGTCGCTATAAGAGAGGGTCTGCTAAAAGGTAATCTTGAAGCTGATTATTTTCTGTTTATTAACGGAAAGGCAGTTGGGGTACTTGAAGCAAAAAGGGAAGATATAGACGCTTTCTCCAATAAAGTATGTGAACAGGCTGCCTTATATGCCCGAAATGTTCCTAATATCTATCAGACATATCAAAAGCCATTGCCTTTCATTTTTACTTCAAATGGTAAAGATTTATATTTTTGCGATTTCCGTGAACAAGATTCATATTTCAAGCAGATAATGTCTATCCCGACGCCACATGAGTTAGTTAAGAAGTTGGGAATTGAAGATACATTTGCAGGACTACCGACATTGAAAAAGAAAGGGCTTCGTGATTGCCAATATGAGGCGGTGACTGAACTTGAAAAGAGTTTCCGTAGTGGACAAAATCGGGCATTGATGGTTCTTGCCACCGGTGCTGGTAAAACATATACAGCTTGTCTTACTGCCTACCGAATGCTTTCTTATACTTCAATGCGTAGAGTATTATTCCTTGTTGACCGAAATAATCTGGGAAAGCAGGCAGAAGGTGAGTTTGGTACTTTTCGCTTGACCGAAAACGGAGATGCTTTCAATACCATCTTTACCGTCAATCGGCTTCGCTCGTCATCTATTCCTTCTGATAGCAACGTAGTTATCTCTACAATACAACGCCTGTTTTCGTTTTTGAAAGGCGAAGATATTAGTGATAACGATGATGATGACGAGAACGAGCCGATAGAAGAAGTAACCTTGCCACCCAATCCGAACTTACCACACGATTACTTCGATATGATTATCATCGACGAGTGCCACCGCTCGATTTATGGAAATTGGCGCAAAGTACTGGAATATTTTGATACGACAAGATTGGTCGGTTTGACTGCAACGCCTATTCCTGAAACAATGGCATTCTTCAATAACAACCGTATTGTCAACTATACATTAGAAAAGAGTATCGTTGACGGTGTGAATGTGGATTGCCGGGTATATAGAATAAAAACGCAGGTTACAGAAACAGGTGGTGCTATATTAGAGGGCGAGAAAATTAAAGAAGAAACAAGATATACGGGTGAGGTTAAGACTTTAAACAATAAGGAGACCAAAACCTATACAAATAAGGAACTTAATCGGAGCATTATCAATCCGGCTCAGATAAAGTTAATTCTTTCGACTTATCGGAATGTTGTTTATACTGAATTATTCAATGACCCACAAAGAAAAGACAATGAACATTTTGACTATCTGCCCAAAACGCTCATATTTGCTCTCAATGAAGCCCATGCTACCAATATCGTGCAGATTGCTAAGGAGGTATTTGGGAGAACTGACGACCGTTTCGTTCAGAAAATTACCTATTCGGCAGGAGATAGCAACGAACTGATACGCCAATTCCGAAATAACAAAGATTTTCGCATTGCCGTGACTTGTACGTTGGTTGCTACCGGAACAGATGTAAAACCGTTAGAAGTGGTAATGTTCATGCGTGATGTGGAATCATTGCCTTTGTATATTCAGATGAAAGGGCGTGGAGTGCGTACTATTGGTGATGAGCAATTACGTAATGTTACTCCGAATGCCTTCAGTAAAGATTGTTTCTATTTGGTTGATGCGGTAGGTGTGACTGAACATGAAAAGACAATTCCAACAGCCACCGATGAACCGACTACAAAAACTATTACTCTGAAAGAATTATTGGAGCGTATCAGTCATGGTTATATTCCTGACGAATATCTCAAACGGCTTGCAGCTACGCTTGCCCGAATCTACAATAAAGCAGATGATTCACAGCGGAAAGAGTTTGCTCGTTTGTCTAATGATGATATGAAGGAACTTTCCGCTAGAATATACGATGCGCTTGAAAAAGGTATTCTTCCACCGTTTATTACAGCAGAAGAGTCTAATCTGGAGCGCAAAGGTTTGGTTTCTCCACTTGCTAATCATGCTGATGCACGGAGATATTTGCTTATTCTTGCAGCCGGATTTGTCAATACGCTAATGCCCGGAGAAGACACGCTTATCTCAAAAGGTTTCTCCATTGAGGATGCCAAAAACACAACGGAGGCTTTTGAGGAGTTTTGTAAAGAGAATGCGGATGGAATAGAGGCCCTTCGCATCATCTATAACAATGAAGGTGAACCGATAACTTATTCAATGTTGAAAGATTTGGAGCATAAACTTAAAATGGCAAACAACCATTTTACCCCAAAACAAATTTGGAACTCATACGCCATTCTTTCTCCAAGTAAGGTAAAGCGTTCTACAACAAAAGAAGAAAGTGATGCTTTGACAAACATCATACAACTTGTACGCTTTGCTTTCCGCCAAATTGAGAGATTGGACAGTGTAGTCACTACATCCAAGCAATATTTCAATCTATGGTTAGGGCAAAATCAACGTGAAATAACCGACAAACAGCGTGAAGTAATCAGTCATATAGTGGATTACATAGCTTCTAACGGAGCTTGTACCGTCAGAGATATTCGTGAAGATGATGCAACCCATGCAGCCCAAATGATTCGGGCGTTTGGCAATATGCAAAAAGCAGATGAAGTTCTTCATTCACTTTATACATTTGTAGTTTTAAGAAAAGCAGCATAAAATTATGGCAACTATACAAATAATAGATAATATACGTTTGAACCAGAAAGGGTTACAAACAAAAGATTCAAATAACCAATGGGTCAATGTGCATAAGCAGCAAGGTGACTTAGATGGCGCATGTTCTATCTATTCCCTTGTAATGGCTATGCTTTGCCAAGGAATGATAGGGAAAGATGATATTGAAATATATCGTTCTCTGGATAGACGTACTGCTAAAGGTAAGTTCTTATATCATTTTTTCTATGAGCAGGGACTTGTTCAAAATGGCTATAACTATACAGCATTAGCACGTGAAATCAATGAACAATCTTTTGGTGTTCACGCAATACATAAAAGACCAAAAACGAATGATGATAGAATAGAAACAGTAGGGGATTTTATCAATAATAACATTCCTGTGATAATATCGACAGAATTCGATGACGGCGCACATGCCTTACTAGCAATTGGGATAGAAACGAATGATGATGACATTATAACCAAAATTTTCTGCCTTGATCCGAGTGCTCCAGCTCCAAAAGTTTCTTTGTGGAATGGTTTTATTGATGTCTTAAAAGAGGGTAATTCCGAATATCCATTTTATTATATTACAGACAAAGGATATTATAAGGTAACATTGAGTGATATGCTTATAATAGAACATGAAAAAATTGATTAACTATGGCAACAAATAACGCAACAGAGCAATCGCTCACCAAAAAAGTATGGAATCTGGCAACCACTCTTGCCGGACAAGGCATAGGGTTCACCGATTATATTACCCAACTGACCTATCTTCTATTTTTGAAGATGGATGCCGAGAATGTAGAAATGTTCGGTGAGGAATCGGCTATTCCGACAGGGTATCAATGGAGCGATTTGATTTCCCTTGATGGATTAGAACTGGTCAAGCAATACGAAGAGACGCTGAAATTGCTTAGTGAACAGGATAATTTGATTGGTACTATTTATACCAAAGCACAAAACAAGATAGACAAGCCTGTTTATCTGAAAAAGGTTATCACTATGATAAATGAAGAGCAATGGCTCATCATGGATGGTGATGTAAAAGGTGCAATCTACGAAAGTATTCTTGAAAAGAACGGACAAGATAAAAAAAGTGGTGCCGGACAATATTTTACACCTCGTCCTTTAATTCAGGCAATGGTAGATTGTATCAATCCGCAAATGGGCGAAACTGTTTGTGATCCTGCTTGCGGTACTGGTGGATTCTTGCTTACTGCCTATGATTATATGAAAGGGCAGTCGGCTAGTAAAGAAAAACGCGATTTTTTGCGCGACAAGGCCTTGCATGGTGTGGATAATACGCCTTTGGTGGTAACGCTTGCTTCAATGAATCTCTATTTGCATGGTATAGGCACAGACCGTAGTCCGATTGTGTGCGAGGACTCTTTGGAAAAAGAACCGTCAACCCTTGTCGATGTGATACTCGCCAATCCTCCTTTTGGAACTCGCCCTGCCGGCTCTGTGGACATCAATCGCCCGGATTTCTATGTGGAGACCAAGAATAACCAGTTGAACTTTCTCCAGCACATGATGCTTATGCTCAAAACCGGAGGGCGTGCTGCCGTGGTGCTTCCTGATAATGTCCTCTTTGAAGCCGGAGCTGGTGAAACCATCCGTAAACGCCTGTTGCAAGATTTCAATCTGCATACTATCTTGCGCTTGCCTACAGGAATCTTCTATGCGCAAGGTGTAAAAGCCAACGTATTGTTTTTCAGTAAAGGACAACCAACCAAAGAAATATGGTTTTACGACTATCGTACTGATGTAAAACACACGCTTGCCACCAATAAGCTGGAACGCCATCATTTAGATGATTTTGTTTCCTGTTATAATAATCGAACAGAGACCTACGATGCCGAGAATAATCCGCAAGGACGTTGGCGTAAATATCCAATAGAAGATATACTGGCACGTGATAAGACAAGCCTTGACATTACTTGGATAAAGCAAAGTGGTGAGGTGGACAACCGTTCACTGGCGGAGCTGATGGCTGATATCAAGAATAAAAGCCAAACGATAAGTTCGGCTGTAGCTGAACTTGAAAAATTGCTCGCAAACATAAATGAAGATTGAGTGTATGAAAGATAATAAGGTAGCCATATCAATGGAGCAACAGTTTGGAGAAGTCATAGACATCATTCTCCAGCACAAGGGGCGTGCATCGAGAGCTGTAAATAACGAGCTATTATTCACTGCGTGGCATGTCGGGGGATATGTTTCAGCCAAATTGAAAAGCGAAGAATGGGGAAGCAAGGTTGTAACGCAGTTGTCCGAATACATCCGCTCTCAACGACCAGATATAAAAGGTTATAGCCGGAGAAGCATTTATAATATGGTGATGTTCTATGATGAATATTCATCGGAAACATTCAATGCCACTGTAGAAAAGTATTTGAATACTGAATTTGTGCAGCCAAGAACTGCACAAATTGAAGCAAGCCAACTTACACAAGAGGTAACTGTAATTGTGCAGCCAGAAACTGCACAAATTATCCAGCTCCCAAGCATACAAATGCCTAAAATATTGGAATTGACTACACTGACCAATCATGTAGAGATTCTTAGTCGATGCAAAAGTACTGAAGAACGAATGTTCTATATACTCTATGCCAATAAGGAACATTTGATAAAACGGGAACTTCAGCGTTGTATTTCCAATCAAACATATACCGCTTTATTGAGCAGCAAGGATAATATGTCGAAAGGATTACTCAATGCTTATCCAAATGCTCCTATAATGTTCAAAGACACTTTATTTGTGGATTTTCTTAACTTGCCAAAGAAACACAGCGAAGCAAAACTAAGAAATGGTTTGGTGGAACACATGAAACAGTTCATTCTTGAACTTGGCAAAGATTTCATCTTTATGGATCAAGAATACCGGCTCAATATCGGTGCATCTACATTCAAAGCTGATTTACTGTTCTTCCATCGTGGCTTACAAGCATTAGTTGCCGTAGAACTGAAAAAGACAAAATTCCATCCGCGCGACCTCGGTCAGTTGGAATTTTATTTAGAAGCACTTGACAGGGATGTAAAGCGTTCCAACGAAAACCCCTCTATTGGCATTATCCTTTGCCCGGAAGCCGACAAAGTGGTAGTGGAATATGCCATGAGCCGAAGCATGAGTCCCACAATGATAGCAGAATATAAACGCATCCTTATTCCACAAGAGCGGATGCAGCAACAGTTAAATGAATTTTGCAACCTTTTCTTAGATAAAGACTAATCGGTATGGATACAAAGAAATTACGTCAAAAGATACTCGACCTTGCCATTCGTGGCAAACTCGTTCCGCAAGACCCAAACGATGAGCCTGCATCTGTATTGCTTGAACAAATCAAGGCTGAAAAAGAACGATTGATAAAAGAGGGAAAAATCAAGAAGAGCAAGAAGTCGGTAAAAACTTCCGATACGCCCCATTATGAGAACGTGCCGTTTGAAATTCCAGATAATTGGGTGTGGACGACACTAGAAGAAATATGTTTGTTCTTATCTAGAGGTAAGTCCCCAAAGTATTCAGATACGGATAAAACCTATCCTGTATTTGCTCAAAAATGTAATCTAAAAGAAGGCGGTATATCTTTAGAGCAAGCACGCTTCTTAGACCCATCTACAATTTGTAAGTGGAGCGAGGAATACAAGCTAAAAACAGGAGATGTGCTTGTCAATTCAACAGGAACTGGAACAGTTGGACGAACAAGACTTTTCCACGAAAGCTATTTGAAGAATTATCCTTTTGTTGTGCCAGATTCTCATGTCTCAGTTATAAGGACAACAAACGAGATTAAATCTGAGTTTGTTTTTGCTTATATCTCATCGCAACTTATACAACGGCATTTGGAGGATAATCTTGCAGGAAGTACCAATCAAAAGGAATTATATATCGGGGTATTGTCGGATTTATCATTTCCGCTTCCTCCTCTTGCCGAACAACAACGTATTGTGGTAGAAATAGAGAAATGGTTTGCGTTGATTGACCAAATAGAACAAGGCAAAGCTAATTTACAAACAACTATCAAGCAAACCAAGAGCAAAATCCTCGACCTTGCTATTCATGGAAAGTTAGTACTGCAAGACCCGCATGACGAGCCTGCCATTGAGCTATTGAAGCGCATAAATCCAGACTTCACACCTTGTGATAACGGGCATTATACACAGTTGCCTGAAGGATGGGCTATTTGTAAAATGAAACAGATTACAAGTATAACGAATGGGAAGTCTCAAAAAAATGTTGAAACACTTAACGGCATATATCCAATTTATGGTAGTGGCGGTGTTATAGGTAGAGCTAATCAGTATCTTTGCATCGCAGGTTCTACAATAATTGGAAGAAAAGGTACAATTAATAATCCTATATTCGTAGAGGAACATTTTTGGAACGTTGATACAGCTTTTGGCTTGAAGGCTAATGATGCTATACTTGATAAATATTTGTATTATTTCTGCTTATCATTTGATTTTAGCAAATTAGATAAAAGTACGGCTATGCCCAGTTTAACAAAAACATCTATTGGTAATGTTTTAATACCCATACCGCCATATAAAGAGCAAGAACGAATTGTGGCTAAAATAGATATGGTGCTTGATACGATGAATGAAATATTACGGGCTGTATAAACAATCCGTTTTTGTTCTGCCTTCGGTGGTATAGGTATCTCTTATTTTGAGTATTCAGAAATCCAATATCGTTTATGAGTGTAACCAGATTGATATGTGACACTCATAAACATTGCCACATAATCAATCTCAATATCACTGTGCATTTTTAGAATCTTCATTACTGATGATTTTACCTTGAAAGGGAAAACAACTAGTTTTGAATCTGTTGTAAAATCATCAAAGATTATACAAGGAAGATTTGAGCATATCCCTGTCGCTTCATTGGTATAACCAATTATAAAAGACTTACCTGCTGTTAAGACTGGTATTGAGTAGGAATCATCATAAGCCGTTGAATTTATAATATAAGCAGTAGGTTGTTCATAATCTACAACTTATTCAAGCCTGCACATAGCCCATCCTTCAGGCAACTTCTTATCATGTTCGATATATTCTCTTATATTGTTACTGTATTCATTATAAATCAATGTAGTATGGTAACAAAATTCAAAAATCATTTGGCAAAGACTAATCTCGCCAAGAACACCGTTACATCGTATGTGTGGACGGTACAGTATTTCCTCAATCATTATGGAGAAGTAAACAAGAAGAACCTCTTGGCATATAAGGGGTACTTGGTGGAGAACTTTAAGCCACAGACGGTGAACCTTCGGCTGCAAGGTATCAATAAGTATCTGGA
>ENA-USYR01001136-USYR01001136.1-human-gut-metagenome-genome-assembly--contig:-NODE-1136-length-11300-cov-7.083489_pt1 | contig 11300 bp, 7 predicted proteins | sample MGYA00250064_ERZ773510 | MGnify/ENA primary metagenome ERZ773510 (study PRJEB29103, sample SAMN06112082) | human gut metagenome | biome: human gut; feature: ankylosing spondylitis patient; material... | reverse complement strand
GGCATACGAGATATTGGCGTCACTGGAGTTCAGACGTGTGCTCTTCCGATCTTGGATCGGGCTGCTGATCCCGCACTGCGCCCGGATGCTGGTGGGCAGCAACAACCGCTATGTCGTGCCGGTGAGCCTGAGCCTTGGTGCCAGCTTCATGATCCTGATCGACACACTGTCGCGCACCATCAGCATCATTGAGCTTCCGCTTTCCATCCTGACCGCCATCATCGGTGCGCCGGTGTTCATCTCTCTGCTGAATAAGACAAGGAGCAACCTGCGATGATCTTGCAAGTACAGAAAGGCTGTTTCGGCTACCCCGGACAGCCTGCCATACTGGAAAATATCGACCTGACACTGGAAGAGGGACACATTCTTGCCATCCTCGGCCCAAACGGCATCGGCAAGACCACTTTGCTCAAATGTATGATCGGTCTGCTGCCGTGGCACAGCGGCAAGACCCTGCTCTATGATAAGGATATCCACACCCTGAAGCCGAAGGAAGTGTGGAGCACCATTTCCTACATCCCGCAGTCCCACGGGTTTGCCTTCTCCTATACTGGGCTGGAGATGGTTTTGCTGGGCCGCAGTGCCCATCTGGGTATGTTCCAGCAGCCCGGCAAAGAGGAACTGGAAATGGCCGAAGCCATGATGGAGCGGGTGGGCATCTCTCACCTTGCCAACAAGGACTGCAACCGGATGAGCGGCGGCGAACTGCAAATGGTGCTCATTGCCCGTGCCCTTATCAACGACCCCAAGCTCATTATTCTGGACGAGCCGGAGACCGGTCTGGACTTCCACAACCAGATCCTTGTCCTGAACATGGTGGAGCGGCTGGCGCATGAGGAAGGCATCAGTGACTTTCCTCTTTTAATTTCGTATATTTGCAATAACCAATTAGCTAACATCAAAATGATATATATAAAAATAAATACATAAAAAGGGTTTTCAGAAACATAAATATGTTTCTGAAAGAATAGAAACGGGGTGAAATCTATGCAGATTTCACCCCGTTTTGTTTAATATATTCGTGTCTATTTAGTGAATTATCCCGAATATCGTTTATTATAAATGTAAGACCCGTTTATAATAAACTGTTTCATTATTTATTAAAAATGCAAAATGAGTTTATTAGCATCCTGTATAATAAAAAGAAAACAGTTTAAGAGTAAGAATTGTACGAATACAATATTCACAAATATATCTATACATTTGAGGTGATAAATGAGCTTTACACTAATATTCTTTTCTTCTCATTACTCATTACAGCCCAAACTATAACCATCATTGTATTACTCCATATTATCCGTTTTAGGTCTTAAAAAGTATAATTGTAGTCCTAATGCAAGTGCAACGACAATACTAAGCATAGCAAATCCTTCGCCCAGACTTCCACCGTCCGTCCATTTTCCCAATAATTGAGTTACTACAGCTCCTGCAAAAACTCCTGTCATGTTCATAATACCATATGCCGTCCCTCTATATTTAGCAGAAACGAACTGGCATAAAATAGGCATATTATTGGCATCGAAAATACCAAAGCCGATGCCGAACAACAATCCTGCACCTATTACGCTAATGAAACCGTGTCCGAAACCTAACAATAACAGTGCGGGGATGGTCATCCCCAATCCAATTGCCCCTGTATAGACACGTCCGCGGATATTCTTCAGCACCCATCTATCCGACAAGAATCCTCCCAATATTACTCCGACAAATGAAGATAGAGCAATGGTAATCGTAGATATTGGCCCTGCCTGTGACATCGGAATATCCAGATTCTCCGCAAATAGCGTTGGTAACCAGTTTTTTGTAGCCCACCCCGGTAAACTTGGAGCCGCAAAATAAAATAATATCACCCAAAAAGAAATATTTGAAAATAACAGTAATAGCCCTTTTCCAATTGAATTCCCCTTGCTAATGCCATTAGCAACAACCTTTTCTATTTTCATTCGGACAGGATTCTCATGCAGGAAAAAGATAAGAACCACAGAATAAGCAATACCTACAATGCCAAACCAGTGAAAAGTGCTCTGCCAGGAAAATGCAGCAGCTGCCGTAGCTCCAAACCCACCGATTGCCTGACCGACATACAGTCCGGTCATGTGAACTCCAATTGCCAATGAGCGTGATTTGTCCTGATGCCAATCCGCTATCAAGGACAGAGCGGAAGGAATATACAATGCTTCACTAATCCCCATCACTGCACGCAAACCATATAATTGCTCAAACGTCGTGGCATATCCCATCAGGAATGTTACAGCCGACCAAACAAACAAGCTTCCGACAATTAACCATTTACGACTAAGCCTGTCTGCAATAATTCCGGCAACCGGGCTCATAAAGCCGTAAATCCAAAGAAAGACTGCCATTAATGCACCGAAAGCTTCTGCCTTCGTCAGCTCTACAATATCTATTTTCATTGCTTCCTGCATTGTAGAAAGCATTTGTCTATCCATGTAGTTGAGCAACGCTACTACCCAAAGCAACGCAACCACTACCCATGGATAAATATTTTTATTTTTCATGGTAGTTGTATTTAAAAGATTTTTGAGACTGTTTACTTAGACTTTTACTTTAGCTATCAGTTTGCGTATCCAGCCTTTACCGATAGCCGGAGCATGGGGGTCCTCCGGATATACAATGACGAATTGTCCGGGCAAGAGATTGATGAAAGTAGTAGGAACGTCACCATATAGGGCACAATCACTCTTTTTATCATAAGCTTGTCTTTCCACTTTTAATTCTTCCAAGGCTTTCCAGCCAATGGTTTCTTTGCCTTCAAGCAATATGTGCACATCAATATAATCGTGATGCAGTTCTAATAAACGCTTTCCTTCAGGAATACATTCGGGATAGATATTATTGACAATCAGATTATCACCATCCAGTCTGATAGTTCCCAGTTCCTCGTGCAACAGATCGTGCGATTTCACATAATCGAAAAGCTGTTTGAACAACGGGTGAAGTTTCTCCACCCGTTGGCTATTTTGTAAATTGGATACAATCATCTTATTTCTTTTTTTATTTCAGACATTATTTCCTCACAAAGCATATATCCTTTTGTCATCATGCGAGGGATATGAAAAGGTCCTTTAAATAAATTTCCTTTTGCCGGCTGGGCGACTGTTCCATCCCGATGGAGATAGCCATACCACTCTCCGTATTCTTTGTCCGGGAAATGTGTATATGTCCACTCGCTGATTTGTTGATGCATCTTCAGGTATTTCTCTTCTTTCGTCATCAGATAGGCATACAGGGTAGCGATAATTGCTTCTGTTTGCGGCCACCAGAATTTCATATCCTGCGCATAGTCCTGCGAAGGAAGATTCCTGCAATCTTTGAAATTGATAATACCGCCGAATTCTTTATCCCAGCCCCACTCCCATGACCAGTCCAGAATCTTCAGCCCCAGTTCTTTTATGTTTTGATCCCTTCCCCGGAGCTTGGATTCTTCCAGCAAAAACCAAGCTGTTTCGATACAATGCCCCGGATTGATGGTACGCCCCATATTGGAGTCTATAAATTCTCCGTTCGGTCCTACGGTTTCCAATAATGCCTTGAACTCCGGATGTAGGAAATCTTTTTCCAGACAGCTAATGGACTCGTCAATCTGCCGTGTCAGACATTCGTCTTGAATAGCTTCCCTGATTCGGGAAGCTACGTTTATCAATATCATGGTGATGGAATGTCCTTTCATGGGGAGCGTATCTGTATATTTGGGAGCAAGCAGTCCGGGAGTTTGCAGGAAATATTGCATACGTTTGAACAGTTCGAGTGCCTTCACCGCATACGTCTTATCCCCCGACGCTATCGAATATTCGGACATCGCTATAGCTGCAAATGACTCGGAGAAAATATAACGGCGCTTACGTAAAGGGCGACCGTCTGCTGTCATCTCAAAGTACATACGCCCGTCCGAATCAAAGCAATACTTCTCTATAAAGTCTAGTGTGCTTTTTGCGGCTTGCAACCATGCCGGATTCTTTTCTATATGATTATAGGCATAGGAACAAGTAAATGCAAAACGCCCCTGAAACCAAACGGATTTTGTACTATCCATTAATGCACCGTCGCGATCTACACAAGTATATATACCACCATTCACTCTATCCAGTCCATACTTTATCCAAAAGGGCATGATATTATTCTGCATATCATCCTTATAGGTATTAGCCCATTGTTGTATATAGTCAGTAATATTCTTCATACGTCCTCCTGTTAGAATTTATTGCAACGTTCGAAGAAACGGATTTCTTCCAGTTCCGCTTTCATTTGTTTTTCTTCGTCAGCGGTCATGTTTTGGAAAGGAGTACGGTTGCCGCCCAAATCAAGTCCGATAAGCTTCATGATACGTTTGCCACCAACAATATTCCCACGGAAATGGCAGATTACGTTAATCACTTCCTGAGAGAAGTTTTGCAATTCACGGGCTTGCTCCAATTCACCGGCTTTCCAGGCATCAATGATACCTACCAGGTTTATACCGTTATAGTTGGTCGTTCCGCCGATTCCGCCTTGCGCCCCTCCCATTGCGAGACAAGGAAGAATGGTTTCATCCTGCCCGTGAAGCATATCGAACTTGCCGTCTTTATACAAACGACATTGATTGTATTCATACAGGCTTTCGAAGGTATATTTGATTCCCGCAAAATTGGGAATACGGTTTTCAACTGCTTTCAGGAAAGCAAGCATCGATAAGAATGCTCCATTGAATGCAGGAATGTGATAATAATAGAAGGGCAGCTTCGGTGCTCCGGCAGCGATTTCTTCGCAGTACTTTACCAATTCTTCTATTCGTCCTATTTTCGGGAAAGGAGGTGCCATTGCACCAATTCCCCAAGCTCCGATTTTCTGCGCATGTTCCGCCAGCATCCGGCTTGACTTTACGCAGCAACTCCCCACGTGTACAATAACCTTAAAGCCATCCGGTGCAACTTCCATCCAACGTTCTGCCAACTTCATTCGTTCTTCATCAGTCAACATATACCCTTCTCCAGAAGAACCGTTGATGAAAACACCTTTCAAGCCATTTTTTACAAGTAGCTTTGCATAGGCTTCGATTGGTTCATAATTTACTTCTCCATTTTCATAAAACGGAGTAAAAGGAGCATTGATTAATCCTATAATCTTTTCCATAATACAGTTTCTTTTTTTAAGTTTAATATATTTAGTTATTTTTCAATTTATCTATGGGGGTATCTATACCCTTGTCTGATAGTCCCGGTCCTCCACCGCCGGTATATCCACCACTTTCGCCTGTTTGCCATGCCGAAATCCAAAATGCATAGATATCCGCCTGATTCAGATAAAACTTCAACCGGACTGTTTTCCCCACCAGTGATGTTACGCCTGGATGTTTTTCCCATGAAATCATCTGTTTCGTTTTATCCGATTTTTTCATTGATATGCAGTCTTTCTTTGTAAATCCTTCCATTGGCTGACCGTTATCATCCAACACTTCTACCGCTAAAGTTCCCTTCACATCTGCATTTACAAACAAATAGTTTCCATTTGCCGGAATCTTAGTTTTTATTTCTACATATCCTTCTTTTCTTCCTGCCCGCATCGAAACAAAACCATCACGACGAAGCATCGCAAGTCCTGTGGCAAAATTGGAATCATGTTTCGGCTTGCTGTTATAGCGTCCACTGACATAAAAATAAAGAGAGTCTCCGACTATCAGAGGGCTACCCGCAGTAGACTGTACATTGCCTGCATTCCATGCATGAAAGTCCTCACTGACAGGAAGAAATGGTTTCTTGTTTTCCCGGTTCCAATGAAAACCGTCTTTGCTCCAACCTATCAGGACTTCATTCCTTTTTTGAATGTTCAGACTGTCACAAACATTGTTCTCCGGTCCCTGCCAAACGGTGAAGTAGCCTAATATACAGCCCTCATACGGCATTGCTTCATGATTGTATATCTGTGGACGCAGTTCGGGAAATTGAGGATGACGCGGATCGTCGTCATCGGCATTAAACCAATAACGGATAAACTTATCACTCTTGTTGTCATATATCCTATGTGCCAGGCTAACCAGCATTTCCGGATCTTCATGTTCCAAATAATTGCGTGAACGCCTATACACTCCATTTATGGTTTTCAATGACAGGACATATTTCTTGCGAAACGGGTCGTAATAAGCCGCACAACGGTCGTACAATTCTCCCGAAAGAGCTTTCGGCTCACTCCAATGGATTCCGTCAGAAGAATATTTGAGTTTCATGCTGACTGTGAAGCGATTATTAAATTCTACAACAAACATTTTATAACGCTTCGTCCGGTCTTTCTCAAATTTATCAAGCAACACGGAAACGCAATCATGCTCTAATGTATCTACGATATTGGTTCCCGGAACAACGTCCAGCTCCGGTTTTATCCAGACTTTCCCGTCGAACGACTCTGTATAGCAAGTGACGAGCCCTAATAACTTCCCGCCACCGGCAGAATACCACATCTTGAATTTTTGCTCTTCCTCATCATACCATACGCCACCGCTAAAAGGGGCGGCATAAGGGTCACCATTTATATTCAACTCCCATTTTTTATCAGCCTTCAATACAGGATTGCCTGAATAATAGACGGGGGAATGATGTATTCGTTGCAGATTTGTTTTCTCAATGAATGTTGTATCCACAAAAAGGATACGTCCTGTTTGCCCGCATACCGAAACATTGCACATTAATAATAAGAAAACTGCCAATAAAGAATATTTCTTCATAATCGTCTACATTTTAAACTACTTACTTTTGCAAACCTGTCCGTTGCGGATTCTGGCCTTTCATCGGCCATGCAGAAGCTGCATAGGAAGTAGCTCCAGATGAGATACATACCATATCAGATGCACCTGCGACAGCTTCTATGCCGATATATAAATATCCTCTTGAATCCATTACCGGACTGGAGGTACATTTAACTCCTAATTCGGCGGATGCAAGCAAACTACCGTCTTGTTTCACAATATAATAGATGGCTTTGTCCGAAATGATGTGGATATATCCTCTGTTATCGATGATTGGCACGCAGTTGCTAACGTCCTCCGTTGTAGCATAATGCCATTTTAAAGAACCGTCCGAATTCAAAGCGAAAACACCTGCCGAAGCTTCACCGGCAACAGTATTTCCACCGTTGGCATAAAGCGTTCCATCCGTACCAATCACAACACCACCGTTGACAATGGCTCCCGGAGTCTTGTACACCCATTTTTCCGTTCCGTCAGGATTCAGAGCTATGATAGCGCCACCTGATGTCAGTTCGGCTATGGTATAAATGGTTCCATCCGCTCCTATCGTATAAGAATTTCCTTTCAATGCTGTACCACCCAAATCTTTCTGATAGACAAACTTTTGAGTACCGGTAGCAAAATCATAACCGAAATATCCCGTATTCTTGGAAGAGCCGAAATAGACAGTTCCGTCTTTGGACAGAGACATACCGGACAACACTTCTACATCTAAAGCTATTTCTTTGACTATATCACCGGCAGGACTTAATACGATTATTTTCTTTCCTCTATGTCCGAAGTAAATATTACCGGATGCATCAATAGCCGGAGTGACAGCATACAAATTAGAATCGGCAGCTTTGTATGCCCATTTTCTGCTACCATTACTTCCTACAGCAAATAAAAACAAAGCACGGGGGTGTTCAGCAGTAGCTGGCTTCAAATCACGAACCACAATATACACATCTCCATTCGGTCCTACTGCCGGACTTGCATATACCATACTTGCCCCTCCGCCCGGATTCAGTTCATTCATATTGGCAGTTACGTCAAATGCCCATTTCTGTGTTCCGTTTTCTGTATCATAAGCATAAAGTTTCACGTCAAATGCTCCTGTGGAAGTCTGGTCGGTAATCATATAAACCGTTTTACCGTCAGCCGACAATGCGGGTGAGACTGTACTTTCAATAGGTCCGCCCATTTCTTTCTGCCACATTACATTGATTGCTTTAGCCGGGTCTAAGATGGTAAGGTCCTTCTTAGCTGTGGCGCTCAAGCCGTTATCATCAGTCACCGTCAGTTTAATGGTAAATGTACCGTCCGACGGATAAACGAAAGTTGGATTCTGTTCCGTCGAGACGGATTTTTTTGCATCGCCAAACTCCCATAACCATGCTACTATCCGGCTTCCTTCATCGGGTATGGAAGCATCTTTAAAAACAGCAGTCTGTCCCAGTTCATACATATTCTCACCAATGGTGAAGTCTGCCTTTGCCGCAGTGTGATAATATACTTTATCCTCTTCGCAAGAAGAAAATGCAAGAATACAAATCAATGATAATAAATAAGCTAATCTGTTCATAGTATTCATTTTTTAATTGGTTTTATCTATTCCGGAAATATTCAACCCGGGACCTCCGCCAGCGGTGTATCCCATACTCTCTCCATTCGCAGAAGGAGAAATCCAAAAAGCAAATATTTCACCGTTATCAATATAGAATTTCACTTTCAGTTGTTTGTTCTTCAAAGAGGCTAATGAAGCGTTGCCTGTCCATTCTATCTTCGCTTTTACATTATCCCCTTTAAAGGCTTTGCACTCATCTTTTGAGAATCCTTCGATTACTTTATTATTGGGATCTAAAAGTTCCACTTTCATTTCTCCCGTGACATTGGCATTGACAAAGAAGTACGAACCGTCAAATTTCAGTAAGGAAGTTTGCAACTCTCCTGTTCCTTTCATAGATGCAAATCCATCGCGACGAAGCATGGCAAGCCCGGTAGTGGTAATCTCTTGAGTGCCTCTCAAACGACGACCGCTCAGATAGAAATAGAGTTTGTCACCTACTATTAACGGTGCTCCGGCTACGGATTGCAGGTTACCTTGATTCCATGCGTCCGAGGTGGTCGTATTTACGGCATGGAAAGGATTCATATCCTCACGGAACCAACTGTAACCGTCACGGCTATATCCTACCATAACTTGATTTCTCTTGATTACGTTGTCCGAAGCACAAACATCATTTTCCGGCCCTTGCCAAACGGAGAAGAATCCCAGCATAATGCTTTCATAAGGCGTGGCATCCTGATTATATATCGCAGGCGCTATATTCGGATAGTCTGTATGGTGTTGCTCATTAGCCCACGGACCAAACCAGAATGCACTCAATAATGCTTCCGCTTTCTTTGTTCCGGCTTCCGGATCGGTGTTTTCATTATAATCCCTCGCACGTACCAGCTTATTCGCATCCACCCGAACATTATGCCGCATACTATATACCCAAACGTTTCTGAAAGGATTTTTATATACTGTTGAACGGTCGGCAATCGGTTCCGATTGAACTGCGGCACGCCAGACTTTGCCGTCCGGGGAAGTCTTGTAATGGTATCTCCATTTCCCGGATTCACGGGCAACTAAAAACATCTTGTATCTTTTCGAAGCATTACTTTCCTGTTTATCCAGCCAAATAACAGACGCGTCACGTTCTGAGTTATAGTCAACGATATTTGTTCCGGCTACAACGGAAAGAGTGGGTTTTGTCCAGTGAATACCGTCCGTTGATTCCGCATAACAAGTCACTCCTGCTCCGCTAGTTGCATAGGAGCCACCACCTGCCATGTACCACATTTTGTATTTTCCTTCCTTTTCGTCATACCATACCCCGTCGCTGAAAGGAGCGGCGAATGCCGCACCTTTTGTTCCAGTTTTCTCCCAATCCTGTTCTGGTGTCAGTATCGGATTGCCTGAATAATATTCAGGATAATAGAACGTACGTTTCAGATTAGTGGATTCTATCAGGAAATTGTCTACAAATAACTGGCGTCCTACCGAGATATTAATAACAGAAGGTTTATCCGACAGATAAAAAGGTGACATTCCTTTTTCCAGTTCAGACGAAGATGAACGTACCGGCGGCCACTGTTCGGGCAGACGAATACTATTGTACAATAGCCGTGAATCTACCGGCTCTTCGCAAGGGGGAGCCACTACCGGGGGATTATTATCTCCATCCGGAGTATCATCACTGCCACCGCAAGCTATCAGCATACAAGGCAGGAAAAATAGTAATGTATAAAATAAACGTTTCATAGTCATTTATCTTTTATTTGTTTGCAGGAACATCTATGCCACAGGTTGACAGTCCCGGTCCGCCGCCGCTTGTATATCCACGGCTTTCGCCCGTTTGCCACGGAGAAATCCAAAATGCATATATATCAGCGTTATCCAGGTAGAACTTCAAACGGACAGCCTTCCCGATAAGTGATGCTATATTCTGGTGTTTCTTCCATGTAACCAACAATTTTGTTTTATCTGTTTTCTTCATCGGTACACAGTCTTTCCGTGTGAATCCTTCTAATGGCTTTCCATTTTCATCCAGAATTTCTACAGCCAAGCTACCTTTTACATCTGCATTGATAAAAAGATGTTTGCCGTCAAAACGAACCTTCTCTGTCAGCAGATAGCCGTCCTTATCTCCATGCATGGAGACAAAACCATCTCTGCGCAAAGTAGCCAGTCCGGTAGATGTATAGCTATCCCACATAATCTTGTTCCTTTGGCGTCCGCTAGAATAGAAATAAAGTGAATCTCCTACTATCAAAGGCACTCCATTGATAGACTGCATATTTCCCCAGTTCCATGCTCCTTCCGTCTCATTCACTGCCATGAAAGGCTTGAAAGAAGGACGATAGAAATGGAAGCCGTCACGGCTATACCCTAGAAAGATTTCATTCTTTTTCTGAATACCTAGTTTGGCACAAACTCCATTTTCCGGTCCCTGCCATACACTGTACAATCCTAACATAATGCTTTCATAAGCAATGGCATCAAAATTGTAAATACCCGGTTCTACTTCCGGAAACTCCGGATGACGCGGCTCTTTATCGCTCGGAGTAAACCAGTAGACCATATTCTTATCAGGTACTCCTTTTCGGATACGATGTGCGAAACTTACTGCCATTTCCGGGTCTTTATTTTCCGAATAACTGCGTGAGCGGGAAGAAACTGTTGTCCCGTAACGCATACTCAATGCCCACACATCACGGAACGGATTGTAGAATGCGGATGAACGGTCGTATAAATCACCGGACTGGGCGACTCCCTCTCCCCAATGAATCCCGTCCGATGAGTATTTCAAAATAAATTGCCATCTGCGGTCGGTGGGGCGGCGTTCGACATTGAACATCTTGTACCGTTTGGACGGGTCTTTCTCCTGTTTGTCCAGCCAAATAGTAGCTGCGTCACGATTGCAGGTATCTACAATATTGGTTTGGTTCCAAATATCCAGCGCACCGTCGTCGCCCAGGCGTACGCAGTAGTCGTGCCCTTCGCTGTAAAATTTACCGCCGTTCACGACCGCATGTC
>ENA-USYR01001122-USYR01001122.1-human-gut-metagenome-genome-assembly--contig:-NODE-1122-length-11428-cov-6.966611_pt1 | contig 11428 bp, 10 predicted proteins | sample MGYA00250064_ERZ773510 | MGnify/ENA primary metagenome ERZ773510 (study PRJEB29103, sample SAMN06112082) | human gut metagenome | biome: human gut; feature: ankylosing spondylitis patient; material... | reverse complement strand
TTTTTTTTCAAGCAGAAGACGGCATACGAGATATTGGCGTGACTGGAGTTCAGACGTGTGCTCTTCCGATCTTAGCATAGCGATATTTTCCGTCACTTCCGAGAGTTTTAACAAGGCGTAAATCCTTGATATCTCTTGAAATTGTAGCCTGGGTCGCCTTGAAACCTTCTTCACGAAGTCGGGTAAGCAACTCGTCCTGTGTTTCAATGGGCTGTTCGGCTATAATATCAAGAATTCGTGCGTGTCGCCCTGTTTTCATCAAAAATCCCTCTCTTTCAGTTTTTCATTTAGCAGTTTATAAAAATTGCGGTTGTGGAGTAACGCAAGTTTAAGCTTTAAATCGGATTTGCGGATTACAACCCTGTCGGTTGCAAGAACAGGAACATTTTTTTCACCGTCAATTGTCAGCACACAACAGCATTCTTCGGGGATTTTCACATGAACCGAAAGCTCCGATTCTCCACTGAAAAGTACGGAACGGGAAAATAATGAATGGGGACAAACGGGAGTCATAAGAATACATTCCATTTTAGGTGCGAGGATTGGTCCGCCTGCCGACAATGAATAAGCGGTTGAGCCTGTCGGAGTTGCAAAAAGCAGACCGTCCGCTCTGTATTTTGAAATTTCGTCACCGTCAAGCGTCAGGTGCAAATCAATTGTTTTTGAAAGCTGACCTCTTGCGACAACGGCATCGTTCACTGCAAGATAGTGCTTTGAGCCGTCCTCTTTTATGACCTCAACATCAAGCAAAATTCTCTCCTCTGTTGTGTAATCGCCCGTAATAAGCCGTTCAAGCTGTTCATATTCGTGCGGTTCAACATCTGCGGCAAAACCGAGTCTGCCTACATTCACACCGATAAGCTGTTTATCTGCTTTTGCGGCATATTTTGCGGCATGGATAATCGTTCCGTCACCGCCTACTGTAATTGCCATATCGCAGTATTCAAAAAGCTCCGTAATATTTTTTGAATAATGAATGTGGATTCCCTTAAAATACTGACTGCAGTCTTCAATCATAACAATTTCTGCATTTTTATCAAGGAGAAAAAGAGAAATCTTTTTTGCATATTTAATTGCCCGTTCTTTTGAAAGATTGACCACTAATGCAAATTTCATAAAAGCACCTGCTCATTTTTTGTCAAGAGCGGCATGTGAATTTTCAACAAGCTGCTCGGGTGTTACATCTGTGTATGACTTTGGCTCATCACTTTTGCGAAGATGGATAAGGTATTCTATATTACCCTCGGGACCTTTGATTGGCGAATAGTCGAGATTAAGCACATCAAAGCCGTTTTCAAGGCAAAAATCAAATATTTTTCTGACAACCTCAACATGGACGGCAGGATCACGAACTACGCCCTTTTTGCCCACCTTTTCCCTGCCTGCCTCAAACTGCGGTTTGATTAGGCAGACAGCCTGTGCATTTTCGCTCATAAGCTGTCTTGCAACAGGCAGAATCAGCTTTAATGAAATGAACGAAACATCAACCGAGAAAAAGTCAATTTCATCGGGAACCTGCTCCCTTGTAACCTTTCTCATATTGGTGCGTTCAAGATTGACAACACGAGGATCGTTGCGAAGCTTCCAAGCAAGCTGACCGTAACCGACATCAATTGAATACACCTTTTTTGCACCGTTTTGTAGCATACAATCGGTAAAGCCGCCCGTTGACGCACCGATATCCATTGTTATCTTATCTTTTAAATCAAAGTCAAAATTGTCTATGGCCTTTTCAAGCTTTAAACCGCCACGGCTGACATATTTCTGTGTGTTGCCTCTTACTTCAATTTTAACATTTTCATCATAAGAAGTTCCGCACTTATCGGCTTTCTGATTGTCAACATAAACCTGTCCCGACATTATAATCGCCTTAGCCTTTTCACGGCTGTCGGTAAAGCCCTTTTCATATACAAGAATATCAAGTCTTTTTTTCATTCTAATTCTTTTCCTTTAAATTTTTGGTAATGGTGTTTACCATTCCGTCATCATCGAGTTTAAGCTCATGAAGAGCCTCGCTGACAGACATCTGCTTGACAAATTTGTCATTAATAGCCTTTATATGATAATCTCCGCAGAACTGTGTGCAACAGAGTAAATCGGAGAAATTTCTCGCAATACCGCCGTTTTTGATGCCCTCTTCAAAAAACCATACATTATCGAAATCTGCCGCAAAATCAACGGCATTTTCGTCAATCGGTTTAATTCTGCAAAGTTTTAATATGCAAATCTCAACGCCCTGTTTTGCAAGGGTTTCCTTGGCTTTGCAGGCATAAGAGAAAAGTCTGCCATAGGTTATGAGAAGATTTTTACAATTCTGATTTCCGTAAACATCGTAAGAAAGATTTTCTTCACCGAAATTATCGGGTCTGTAAAGCTCTCCGCCACGGGGATAACGCACAACAGCGAGGCTGTCGCAAATGTAAATTGCGGTTGAAAGAGATTTTCTCATACCGTCAAAATATGCCGGAGAAAAAATTGTTGTGTTCGGAATGGTGTTGAGTATCGAAACATCAAACACACCCTGATGAGTTTCACCGTCATCACCAACAATTCCTGCACGGTCAACCCCGATTACGAGGTGAAGCTTTCCGAGAGCCGCATCATGCAAAAGCTGGTCATAGGCTCTCTGGAGAAATGTTGAATACACGGCAAAAACAGGTCGCATGCCCTTTGCGGCGAGTCCGCATCCAAAAGTTACTGCGTGTTCTTCAGCAATACCGACATCAAAAAATCTTTCCTTAAAAAGCCTTGAAAATTCGGTAAGTCCCGTTCCTCCCGACATTGCGGCTGTAATTGCACAAATCTTTTTATCGTCCTCGGCTAATTCGCACATAGTCTTTCCGAACTCAGCCGAAAATCCCTTGTGACTTGAAAGCGGTTCGCCCGAATCAATATCGAACCTGCCTATTCCGTGAAATCCGCCCGGATTGTCCTCGGCAGGCTGATAGCCTTTGCCTTTTTTGGTAACAACATGAACAAGAACGGGAGAATTCACCTTTTTTGCACACTCAAACGCATTTTCAAGCTCATCAATGTTATGTCCGTCAATAGGTCCGAGATAGGTAAAACCGAAGCAGTCAAAAAGAGTGTTTTTGTACACAAGATTTTTAAGTTTAGACTTTCCTCCCTGAAGAAATCTTTTCAGAGGTTTTCCGATAAGCGGAATGTGTAAAAGAATTTTTTCCGTAATTTTCTTGACTCGCATATACCACGGCTGAATTCTTACCGTTGTAAGGTAGCGTGACAATGCGCCTACATTCGGTGAAATGGACATTTTGTTATCGTTGAGAACAACAATAAAGTTCTTGTTGAATCTGCCTGAGTTGTTCATTCCCTCAAAAGCAAGTCCACCCGTAAATGAACCGTCACCAATCACGGCAACGGTGTAGCTTTGGTCGCCCATAAGGTGTTTTGCTCTTGCAATTCCGTATGCGGCTGATATTGATGTACTGCTGTGACCTGTGTTAAAATCGTCGTATTTGCTCTCGGCACGCTTCGGAAAGCCTGAAATTCCGCCTTTTTTGCGGATTGTGTCAAACTGCCCGTAGCGTCCCGTCAACAGCTTGTGGGTATATGCCTGATGTCCGACATCCCATACAATGCTGTCTTTCGGCAGATTAAAGCTACGCTCAAGAGCAACGGTAAGTTCAACAACACCGAGGTTTGGCGAAAGATGTCCTCCGTTTACAGACACGGTTTCAACGAGCTTTTCCCTTATTTCGGTACACAGCTTTTCAAGCTGTTCGTCATTAAGCTTTTTGACATCATGCGGTGATTTAATTTTAGAAAGCAGTTCATACTCACCCATAATTTATTTCCTATCCGTATAATTAATATTTGCAAAGAATTATTTATTTCTCTTTGCAAGCTTGTAAGCAAATTCTTCAAGCTCTTTTGTATCACCGTCAAAGCCATGAAGTGCGTTAACAGCTTTTTCGGTAAGTTCATCAACAAGCTCACGGCACTTTTCAATTCCGAGAAGTGAAACATATGTTGATTTACTGTTTTCTGCGTCACTGCCAACGGGCTTGCCGAGTTCCTCATCGGAGGAGGTTACATCGAGAATATCATCCTGAATTTGGAACGCAATGCCGATGCATTCGCCGAATTCAGAGGCGGCTTTAATTTGCGTATCGTTTGCACCTGCGCTTATACAGCCCAGTTCACAAGCCGCTTTGATAAGACAGGCTGTTTTTTTGTAGTCCATTTCACGAAGGACTTCAATCGGAGCGTTTGTGTTTTCGCTCATAAGGTCAATCACCTGACCGCCTATCATTCCTGTCGCACCTGCGTATTTTGAAAGTACGGAAACACCTCTGCAACACGCAGAAGTTCCGCAGACTTTTACTGTCTTTTCGTTTGTAAGGGTTTCAAAGGCAAGCGTCAGAAGGGCGTCGCCTGCAAGCAATGCGATATCTTCACCGAACACCTTGTGATTTGACGGCTTGCCTCTTCTGAGGTCATCGTTGTCCATACACGGCAAATCATCGTGAATTAGAGAATATGTGTGAATCATTTCAACTGCACAGGCAAATGCCGTTGCAGACTCTTCACTTCCGCCGCAAAGGCTGTTAAACGAGAACACAAGATAAGGACGGACACGCTTTCCGCCTGCCTCAAGGCTGTAAGCCATTGCGTCAATCAGCTTTTTTTCACGGCAATCCGTACTCGGCAGACAGCTCTTTAAAGCGTTTTCAATATTTTTTGCATAATCTTTAGTCATTGTCATCACCCTTTGAAAGCTTTGAAATTCTCTCGTTTATATCAATAATTTTACCCTTGCATTGTTCAAGCTGTTTCATACAATAAGCAAGGAGTTCACACGCTTTTGCGTACTCCTCCATTGTCTGTTCGAGAGTAAGTTCACCGCTCTCCATTTTTGAAACCGTTTTTTCAAGCAGTTCGTTTGCCTGCTCAAAAGTTAAATTTTTATTTTCCATTGGTTTTTACCTCTGTACCTGCATATTCAAGCAGTCTTTGCATACGGTGATTTGCACCGCTTCGGCTGATTGGGGTAGAAAGATTCTGTCCCAAATCACGAAGTGACATATCGGGATTTTCAAGCCTTAAATATGCGATTTCACGCAAGTCCTCGGGCAAAGAATCGATTCCGACTGTCTTTTTTATATGTTCGATTGCACTGAGCTGTTTTGCAGACGCCGTTGCGATTTTTCCGATATTCGCAACCTCGCCGTTAATTCTGCGGTTCACATTGTTGCGAACCTGCTTTATTGCCTTTGTACCCATAATTTCCATTGATCTTATCGGTGAGCCTATGTAGGTAAGCAAGTCACAAATCTGCTCGCTTTCCTTAAAATAGACAATGTAACTGCCGCTGCGGACAACCGTTTTTGGAATAAGGGTACATTCGGTTATTTCGGAAAGAATCTTGCACAAATCCTGAGAAAGATTTTTGTGCGGAACACAGAATTCAAGATGATAGCTTTTCATGGGATCGGATACCGAACCGCAGCTAAGAAAAACTCCGCGCAAAAACGATTGCGAAAGTTCTTCGCTTGAAAGATTTGCCCTGTTGACACGCAAAGTAATCTGACCGTCCGTATGACCGAAATCTTCAAAAATACGCTTACAATCGTTTCCGTCAACCACAATTATTTTGTAAAGATGACTATCGCTTGATTTTGTTCGCAAAGCCGATTGTTTTTCAATTATCGGCATATATAAATTCTGCAAAAGAAATATAAGACGATTTCCCGCATAATTGCTTTCTGTTGTGAAGGTTATTTTGTTCGGAGAAAAATTTCTGCTGAATAAAAGCATTCCGTAAAGCTCCGCTTTTAGAGCCTCACGGTCAAACTGTTCAACCGAACAAATTTCTTTTTTTACATCCGAGGAAAATGACATTTCTGCACCTTACCTGTCAATATCTCTGTGCTGAATAACACACCTATAGCCTTTTTCACGAAAGTGGTCGTTCAGCTGCATTGCGATTGTAACACTTCTGTGCTTGCCGCCCGTACAACCTATACCGACAACAAGCTCGCTTTTGCCCTCTTTGAGATAGAGCGGTACGGAAAAATCGAGCATACTCAAAAGTCGCTTTAAAAATTCGGTTGTTTCTTCACTTTCAAGAACATAGTCACGCACATCTTTGTCAAGTCCTGTAAGATGTTTGAGTTCGGGAATGTAAAAAGGATTAGGCAGACAACGCACATCCATAATGAGATCTGCCTCAAGCGGAATTCCGTATTTGAAACCGAACGACATAAATGTCAGCGTAATGCTTTGTGAAGTGTCCTCCATGAACATTGACATAATTCGCTCTCGGAGCTGTTTGTTTGACATATATGTAGTGTCAATGTTATAATCGGCCGTTCTTTTAATAGGCAAAAGAAGCTCCCTTTCAAGCTCAACGGCAGACAGTACCGAACCGTCCTTGAGTTTATCCGAAAGAGGATGTCTTCTTCTTGTTTCCTTATAACGAACAACGAGCCTGTCCGTCATTGCATCAAAGAACAATACCTTTACATTTTCGTAATGCATTTTGAAGTGTTCAATCTGAGAACACATTTCCTCAAATTTTTCGTTACCTCTTACATCGACAACAACCGCAACCCTCTTCATTGAATCATCTTCAGATTTGAGGCAAAGCCGATAGAGTGTTGACAACAGACTTGACGGAAGATTGTCAACACAATAATAACCGATATCTTCAAGCACATGAAGAGCGCCTGTTTTGCCTGCACCTGACATTCCCGTAATGATTACAAATTCCATAAAATTACACCTTTTTGCTTTATAGAAAAATAAGTTCACATTCAAGCTTGTAGCCTGTTTCATTTTCAACAGTTTTCTGAATTTCCGACACAAGCTGTTTTACATCGTCAGCCGTAGCCTTTGATTTGTTGATGATAAATCCTGCGTGCTTTTCGCTGACCTGAGCACCGCCGACGGTTTTGCCCTTGAGTCCGCATTGCTCAATGAGCGCACCTGCAAACGCACCCTCAGGTCTTTTGAACACACTGCCTGCGCTCGGATATTCAAGCGGCTGTTTTGTTGAACGGCGGTTCATATAATCGTTCATTCTGTTCTGAATTTCTTCGGGATCATCTTTTTTAAGTTTGAATACCGCACCTGTGATTATGCAACCGTTTTTGCGGTAAACGCTTGTTCTGTAGCCAAACTCAAGATTCTCCGCCTCTGTTCTGCCGATATCACCGTTCTGTGTGATGTGAGAAACGCTGTATACAACATCTTTCATTTCACCGCCGTATGCACCTGCGTTCATAAACAAAGCACCGCCGACTGTTCCCGGAATTCCCCATGCAAATTCAAGTCCCGAAAGTCCGCATTTTTGGGCAAACTTACAAAGGCTTCCCAAAGCCGCACCTGCGCCGCAATAGATTGTTGTATCGTCAATTAATGAAATATTCCTGAAATCACCGTCAAGACGGAGAACCGTGCCGTGGATTCCCTCATCCGGAACCAGAACATTACTGCCGTTGCCGAGAAGAATATACTTCTCCTTGCAGGCATCGCATTCCTTTAAGATTTTCATCAGCTGAGAAAGATTTGTCACCTTTATGTAAACATCTGCTTTTCCGCCGATTTTAAATGAGGTGTGTCTGCTCATCGGTTCAAATCGTCTTGCGTCACAATCAAGCTTTTGAGCACAGTTATATATAATATCGGTAGTGTCCATTCAATTACCCTCCGTTGTTAGTTTAGAATATGAAATTTCTGTTCCCTGTATTCCGTTACAAAGCGGAATTATTCCCATGTATCAACAATAACCTTTGGTGACGGCGGAAGATCCTCAACAGCCATTCCTAGATTTTTGAGAAGTTCTCTTGCTGCATTGTAGCCCATTTTCTTCTGTCTGTTATTCATGGCGGCAACCTCTATGATTACGGCAAGGTTACGGCCGGGCTTTACGGGAATTGTAAGAGTAGGCACTTCGACTCCGAGAATCTTCATGTATTCGTTGTCAAGTCCCATTCTGTCATAAACCTTTGAGCTGTCCCATTGTTCAAGGTTGATTACCATATCAATCTTTTCCTGCAGCTTGATAGCACCCATACCGAAAAGTTTTCTGGCATTGATAATTCCGATACCTCGAAGCTCAATAAAGTGACGGATATTTTCGGGCGACTGACCATAGAGTGTAGTCTGGGCAGTTCTTCTGATTTCTACGGCATCATCGGCAACAAGACGGTGGCCACGCTTAATAAGCTCAATTGCGGTTTCACTCTTACCGACACCGCTGTCGCCCGTAAGCAGACAGCCTTCGCCGTACACTTCAACAAGAACGCCGTGACGGGTAATTCTCGGAGCAAGCTCTTTGTTAAGATATTGTACAAGTGACGCAGTAAGATCCGATGTACTCTGCGGGGTGCTGAAAATAGACACCTTGTGCAGCTTTGCACTTTCGAGAATTGCGTTTGACGGTTCAATATCACGGCAAATTATTACAGCCGGAGGGGCAAAGCTGAAAATGGAGTCAATAACCATTTTCTGAGCCTCCGGACCGTATCTGCCGAGATATGAGAACTCTGTATTACCGAGAACCTGAATTCGCTTGTTGTCAAAGAATTCAAGATAACCCGTAAGCTCAAGTCCCGGTCTGTTGATTTCAACAGTTGATATGTTAGTTTCCTTGTAATTTTCAGCGACATAAACTTCGGTGAGGTTCAATGCTTCTGCAATTTGCGACAGCGGAACAGAAAATTCAACAGACATAAATCATCGTCCTATCCTAAATATTTATTACCTTTCACAAATCAGAGCAACCGCTCTGCCGCCTAACGGACAGATGTATGCTCTCAGGCTATATACTTATTGCTATTATACACCATAACGCAGTTTTGATAAAGTCTTTTTGTGAATTATTTTTCAATTTTTAATAAAATTTTCTCATTTTTCTGTTACTGTTTTAACAATGTCTGCTTTTAATTCTTTATCGGAACTAATATAACAAATACTCAAATAGCCGTTGTTTTTACCCTTAAAATTATTGAATATGGATAAAGATGTTACGGAAAGGTTGTTATTATTATTCTTCAACAGAACAATGTGTTCTTTAACTTTTTTCAGTGCATTTTTATCTTTTGAAAAAAGTTGCAAAGTTTTTGTATCCGAAAGGGCAGTATAGGTCAAAGGTGAAATTGCGGTTTCTTTTGAAATATAGTCAATATCGGTTTTGAGAGTTTTTTCTCCGAGATTTGAGTCAATAAGATACAATTCAAGCTTTGAAAGCGTCAGCGCAGGGATATAGGCTTTCTTTGCCGATATTACGGCTTTTTCAAGGCTGTCAGCCTCAACCGAAACACCTTGCACATCCTCGCTGTTCTCAAGCAGATAGAAATTATACACGACTTTGCCCGATTTGTTTTCTGCTGTAATCGTCTGAACAAGCGAAGAAGTATCAATTCGGTTTGAATTTGAGCAGCCGCCTAAAATCAGAACAATTGCCATAATCGGCAGTAAAAATAATTTTTTATTCATAAAGCTTTCTCCGATATACAAAAAGATAGATTATAGGAATCAGAAGTGCGGAAATAAAATTGAGTACAGTCAGAAAAATATTGTTCAATAATAATTCTTTTACGGCATTATAACTATCCGCACAAACAAACAAAACAAACATTATAAGCGCAATTATAGAAACAAAAACAAGCGTTCTTTTTGAAGATGTGTTTACAATGCAGTTTGAAACGCTGATGAAGACAGCCGTTACAAAAACGAAAATACAGGCAGTTACTGCGGCAAGGTAAAAGCTGTCAAAGCCCTTCATATCACCGAAATATGCGGTTTTAGACAATAGCTGAACAGAAAACGGTTGCTGTGCAGAATATGCACCGATAACAAAATCGGTAAAAAACAAAGTCAGCATTAATGTGCCGAATATAATAAGAGTTGTAATTACAGGTTGTTTTATCGACAGATTTTTGGTGCTTGTGGAATTGAATCCAAAAATAACAGGCAGAAACGCAAAGATTAAACAGTCTGCAACATTGCTCCGAATATTTGAAAAATCGGGTGTAACAAAGGTGCTGTTCGGTGCAAATTCAAAAGATTTTATATTTCCGAAAAATATCACGGCAAAAGCAATTATGAGAAATGCAAGCACAAAAATGCTGACTCTTGAAAGCGGATTTATCCCCTTTGACGCACCGTAAACACAAATGCAAAGTATCAGAAAGGCAATCACCTTTGTGTCGACATCGGGATTAACTCCCGAAACAAACATATCGCAGAATCTTATCAGAAAAGAAACGGTTATCACGGTGAAATACATACAATAATATGAAGAAACAAAGAAAAAGCCCGTTTGCGATGTGTTTTTTGCAAAGGCTGAGAAATCAAGTCTTGTTCTGTACTTTATCGAATAAAAAGGAACAAAGCACAACAGCGTGAAAAATATTCCGAATCCGATTGACGCAAGACTTGAAAAAATATTGTCGCTCTGCAAAAAGCTCCGCCCCATTAACAATATCGGAAGCACAGAACATACAAACAGCGAAAGCATAAGTCTTTTTGACGGAAAAGTTACATTCGATTGCATTACATCTCCTCCGTTTCGGGGAATTTCTGAACCTTGATTGTGTGCTTTGAAAGCCTTTTCCAATCTACTCTGACAAAGACATCACGCATACTCCGCCACGAGAACGGTGCAAGCGATGACATATACGGCACGCCGACTGATGTTTTGGAACACATATTGACAAGCACTCCGCAGGTGAGCAGAACTATTCCCCACAAGCCGAACATTCCGCCTGCGATAACGCAGAAAAATCTCAACACCATAATAGGCGGATAGAGTGCGAATGTGACATAACTGCAAATTGCCGCAGTTGCAACAACCATAAGAGTTGACGAGCTGATTATGCCTGCGCTGACGGCACTTTCACCGATTACAAGCGCTCCGACAATGCTGACAGCGTGTCCGAGCGGCTTCGGAATACGCAGTCCGGCCTCTCTCATGACTTCATAGATAAAGGTTATGAGAATAACTTCAAGTGTTACAGGTAAGGGTGTTTGCGACAAAGAATCGGATGTTTTCACGAGCAATCCGGTCGGAAAATATTCGGGATGAAACTGTGCAAAAGCCGTGTATATTCCCGGCAAAAATACGGCTATAAGGAACGAAATATACTTTAAAATCCGTATGAATGCCGCATAATACGGGCGGTTTGAATAATCATCAACGCTTTGAAATTCTTCTGCAAAAAGGTGCGGAATGATTATCACAGACGGTGTTCCGTCAATCAGAATTGCCACTCTGCCCTCCGACAGCTTTCCGCAGACCGTATCCGGCCTTTCAGAAATCCCGACACCCGAAAAAAGCGACTTTGAATTGTTGTCTTCAAGATAACTGCTTAAATATCCCGGTGCAAGAATCATTTTCAGGTTGCAGTTTTCAAGCCGGTCTCTGATTGCTTTAAGAATTTGCTTTGACACGCTGTTT
>ENA-USYR01001121-USYR01001121.1-human-gut-metagenome-genome-assembly--contig:-NODE-1121-length-11428-cov-12.097789_pt1 | contig 11428 bp, 14 predicted proteins | sample MGYA00250064_ERZ773510 | MGnify/ENA primary metagenome ERZ773510 (study PRJEB29103, sample SAMN06112082) | human gut metagenome | biome: human gut; feature: ankylosing spondylitis patient; material... | reverse complement strand
ATGGCACCGAATATAATATTTACATCGTCTCCTGCCAGCTCCTGAACATAGCTTGCCGCATCGGAAGCATCTGCCAGGGTAATGTCACCGGAAATATTGATGATAACATGGGTAGCACCGGAAATCGTAGTCTCTAACAGAGGGCTCTCCACTGCCATCTTGACAGCTTCCATAGCCTTGTCATCGCCCTTGCCTTCACCGATACCGATGTGGGCGATACCCTTGTCCTTCATAACAGTCTGTACATCTGCGAAGTCAAGGTTGATAAGTGCAGGAAGATTAATAAGATCAGTGATTCCCTGAACTGCCTGCTGCAATACCTCATCTGCCTTCTTGAGTGCATCCGGCATTGTTGTACGACGGTCTACTATCTCGAGAAGCTTATCATTTGGAATGACAATAAGTGTATCAACGCTCTCCTTAAGTCTCTCTATTCCTGAAACAGCATTAATCATTCGCTGCTTTGCCTCAAATTTGAATGGCTTTGTAACAACACCAACTGTAAGTATGCCCTGATCCTTTGCTATCTTTGCAACAACAGGAGCTGCACCTGTACCGGTTCCGCCTCCCATACCACATGTGACGAATACCATATCAGCGCCCTTTACTGCTGCCTGAAGCTCCTCTGCGCTCTCCTCAGCGGCCTTCTGACCGATCTCAGGCTGCGCACCTGCGCCGAGTCCCTTTGTAAGCTTCTCTCCAATCTGTATAAGTGTAGGAGCCTTACAAAGCTGTAAAGCCTGCTTATCTGTATTGATACCGATAAACTCTACTCCACCAATATTCTCATCAATCATTCTGTTAACTGCATTGTTACCGGCTCCTCCGACTCCAATGACAATAATCTTTGCGCTGTTATCAGCCTCGTTAGTTCTTATCTCAAGCAAGGTGATTCCTCCTCTTTCTTTCCCAAAATTTAATTTTCTATATAAAAATATCGAATATTCTTAAACTCATTTATTCTATAATATAATTTTTCTCCAAAATAATCAACTATAAAATATGATTTTTTTTATTTAGTTTTACATTATTATGACTTGTCAAACACAATATTTGTGGTTTCTTCCGTCCAGCTCTCTAAATGTAGTGTACCGGACTGTCCCTCAAGCGATGGCATGATAGCCTTAAGCCTCTCTATTTTACGTGTAAGCTTTGTCGTGTCACCAATTATCACACTCACATTACCATACTTGGCTACCGTTGCATTTTGCGCACCATAATCCACAGAATCCGGCACAAGGTCCTGCCTTTTTAATCCCTGGGTAAGCTCAAGGATATCTTTTAGCATAGTCTGCTTTATAGGCAGCTTCTCATAAAGCACTACCTTGTCACAGCTTATGCCGTCTATACATGGCACACCCGGCACCGTGTCTGAGGATGTCTCCACCACAAAGCCATCCTTATCAAAATATGCATTCTCATTAATTCCCGGAATATATATGTATCCAAGCATTCCTTTTTCATAAACTGATATATGAAGAGTATGCGGACTATCCAGGCTTATGCTCATTGTATCAATAAACGGTATTTTTTTAGTATCCTTTACCTTATATTTCAGATAGACATACAGTGAGTTCCATGAGTACTTATCATTAAGCACCGCATCCTCTATAGTCTTTTGGTCGTAAAGCTCATTGCCCTCGACAACTACCCTTTTTACCGTAAACAGCTTAAGTGCAATGAGAAACAGTATCGCGAGCACTGCTATCGTAATTAGCAGTCCCATAAAAAAATGCTTTAATCTCTTTTTATGTTTTCTTTTTTTCTTAATCATTATATTTCACGCCTTAATCTACACATTTTCAAGCCTGATGCCTCTTGACACAGACAAAACAAGCCCTATTTCCGCCATCAGGAATATGATTGACGTACCTCCATAGCTGATAAACGGCAGAATAACACCGGTATTGGGAAGTGAATTGGTAACTACCGCAATATTCAGTATCACCTGGATTGCAATATGACTCATCACACCAATCACTAAAAGTGAGCCATACAGATCCCTTGCATTGTTTGCAATGACCATCATACGCCATATAAGCAGTATAAAAAGCAAAATAAGGCAGATAGCTCCAAACAGTCCAAGCTCTTCACAAATAATTGTAAATATCATATCATTTTGTGACTCCGGCACATTGCCAAGCTTCTGTAAGCTCTCTCCAAGTCCTTTTCCAAACAATCCGCCCGAGCCTATCGCATAAAGTCCCATCATAGTCTGGAATACTGCGTCTGTTCCCGCAGTCTCCGGATGCAGCCATGCCTCAATACGTGTACTTCTATAGCCTGCCAGCATGACAAACGCCACTGCAAACACAACTACCGCCACTGCTACAATAATAAAAGCAGCCCAAAATCCTGTAGCAAGGATATCTCCTACAAACAAAGCTTGCTCATCACTCACGGAATCGGGAATGAGATTCAAGCCTTGATCAGCATAAGGTACGCGAACATACTCCGTCTGCCCCCCATCAATCCGACATCCCAAGGCCCATCCCCCATTAGGATCAGCACAATTATTCACATATCTATGCCGGCAAAAAAAACATTCTCCACAAAAGGTTTCCACATTGACGGTAACTCGATCGCCTGGTTTGACTAATTTAACATCACGTCCTGTCTGCTCCACAATACCCACCATTTCATGCCCCACTGTTATTCCGGGAACAGCACGTGGCACACCACCATGTTTAATATGCAAGTCACTGGTACAAATACTCCCGAGAGTAACGCGCACAATAGCATCACGCGAGTCTCTCAACTCAGGCTTCGGTTTCTCTATCAATTCAAATTTTCCCTGTTTAATATAAGTATATGCCAACATGATATTTCCTTTTCTTCTTTAATGGTTATCTTTATAAAACGACGCAAAGATAATATACAAACATAAATAACAGCCACCATTTGCTGACAAAATGGCTTTCTTTATCACTTTACCTTGCTTCTCAACTGCAAACAAATTTTACAAAGGTTTAAACACATCTCGATATTCATTAAAATTATCTTCACAGATTTAAATTCATTTCATTTCCGGCTGACATTTTGCCATCAGGCATATACTTTGCAAGAACATCAGTGTATTTCCAAAAACGACAAGATAAAAAAATCAAAAAGCAGTCTAGTAACAATTTAAAATATAGGAGATTATAATTATGATGCCGACTAGAAAGTATAACAATCAGAATTGGTTACCAAGTATTTTCAACGATTTCTTTGATAATGAATGGTTGACAAGAGCCAACGCTACCGCCCCTGCAATTAATGTCATTGAAAGTGACAAAGATTATAAAGTAGAGGTTGCTGCTCCGGGTATGACTAAAGAAGATTTCAATATCCACATCAGCGAAAACAACGAACTAGTGATCTCAATGGAGAAAAAGAATGAAATAAAAGAGGACGACCATCACAACAGAAGATATTTACGTCGTGAATTTTCTTACTCTAAGTTCGAACAAGCTTTGATTCTTCCTGAAGATGTGGTTAAGGAAAAAATCAGCGCCAATGCCAGCAATGGTGTTCTGACCATTGATTTGCCTAAACGCACTCCTGAAGAAAAAGCCAAAGTGAACAGAGTCATCGAAATTCATTAATCACAGATTTTGAATATTTACAATCAGACAGTTTATAAGGTACATCTATAACATGCTATTATTTTGCATGATATAAAAGTGTGCCTTATATATTGTCCGATTGTCATAAAATCAACATATTTGCATCAACACTTTCTGCGGATTTCCACCATGCTTTTCAGCGTTTCTTCCCATCTTTCCCCTAAAAAAAGTCCACCTCTATTACAATTGAACTTCAAATTCAGGACAAAACTGAAAAAAGCCAGTTTAAATTTTCCTTCAAAAAATGCTGAACAACATTAAAACAGAAACTAAGATGAGTAGGCTTCTTTTTTATTATACAAGCATTAAAATCACATATTTTTAGTATTTTTGTACCCAAATTCACCATATAAAACAAACCAATAAAAAGAGGATGAAAGCATCAGTACGTTTAGTTCGTTTTGCTACAATAGGAACCTTAAATTACCTTATTACCATGTTAGTGATATGGATTGTGATGAGTTACTTCTCATTCAAAGGAAAATATATAGTAGCAAATATTATGGCATATCTCATCGCTCAAACCCATAATTTTATATGGAGCAAATATTGGATTTTTCCTTCCAGCAATCCCCAAAACAGTCTTTGGCAACAAATAATGCTCTTTTGTACCGCTTTTGGTATTGCCTATGGCATACAACTTCTTTTTGTGATACTGATGATAGAAGCAATAGGAATCAAAGAATTTAAAGCACAATTTATTGGAATAATAATATATGGAGCTGTTAATTTTATGGTAAACAATAGAATAACATTCCGATAAATATATTTCAAAACTTATGGCAGACAATTATATAGAAAGGCAATACGAACAATATGAAGCCCGAAAGGCTGCATGGGAAAAAAAATGTAAACAAGGAAAGAAGAAAACGATTTCCGTCAAGCTTCAACCAAAGGACCTGACAGACAATACAATCAAACTTCCTAGAAAAGCATTCATCACAGGAGGTGCCGATGGCATAGGGAGAAACATTGTGAAAGCTTTCTGCAACTCACAATACCAAGTCGCCTTTTGTGACAAAAATGAGGATTTAGGAATACAGACAGCCAAAGAGACCGGAGCAATTTTTTATCATGCCGATGTAAGTAATAAAGAATCCCTTGAGAACTGTATGCACGAGCTTTTTGAAAAGTGGGGGGATATGGACATCATTATTAACAATGCCGGAATAAGCGAATTTTCTCCCATCACGGAAACCAGCGTGGAAGATTTTGATAAAATTTTGTCCATCAATCTGCGCCCTGTATTTATCACCTCACGCACATTAGCTTTGCATCGCAAATCCCAAGCAGAAAATCACCCGTATGGCAGAATTATCAATATCTGTTCCACCCGTTATTTAATGAGCGAACCGGGAAGCGAAAGCTATGCGGCTTCCAAAGGAGGAATCTATTCACTGACCCATGCACTTGCTTTATCTCTTGCCGACTTTCATATCACCGTAAACTGTATTTCGCCGGGATGGATTCAGACCAATGATTACGAACGGCTACGCCCAGAAGATCATGCCCAACATCCATCAAGACGAGTAGGCAAACCAGAAGACATAGCACGTATGTGTTTATTTTTATGTCAAGAAGAGAACGACTTCATCAATGGACAAAATATCATCATCGATGGTGGAATGACCAAAAAGATGATTTATTTAGAATAAAACGAACTAAAGAAAATATCTATAATGAATAAATAATCACTCATGAAAATACATCATATCGCCATTTGGACATTTCATCTGGAAAAGCTAAGGGAATTTTATACTCGTTACTTTAACGGAACAAGTAATGAAAAATACATTAATTCCCAAAAAGGTTTTGAATCTTACTTCATTTCATTTGAAAGTGGTGCTACATTAGAGTTGATGAGTAGGATTGACGTGCAAAATATCCCGATAGAAGAAAACAGACCGGGATTGACCCATCTAGCTTTTTCTTTTGAAAGCCAAAAAGCTGTCTTATCACTAACGGAACAGCTACGTACTAAAGGATACCATATCGTAGGTGAACCTCGCATTTCAGGAGATGGCTATTTTGAAAGTGTGATACTAGATCCAGACGGAAACCGGATAGAGTGTGTTTACAAAAAAGAGCAGGAATGCCCTCCTGAGGGAAATCATGTAATAGAAACTGAGCGACTTATTTTACGTCCTTTTACAGAGAATGATACGGAAGCTGTTTTTAACTGTTGCCAGAATCCCAACCTAGGAAATAATGCTGGTTGGAAACCTCATGACACACTGGAAGAATCTCTGAAAATTCTTCAAACAATATTTATACCACAAAAAGACACATGGGCCATCACTAGAAAGGAAGACCGGCTTCTGATAGGAGCTATAGGAATTCTACCAGACCCAAAGAGAGAGAATTCAAATGCCGGAATGATAGGTTATTGGTTAGATGAAGCCCAATGGGGAAAAGGATATATGTCTGAAGCCGTCTGTGCTGTCTTGGACTATGGCTTCAACAAACTAGGATTAACCTTGATCAGTGCAAATTGTTATCCTCAAAACAAACGTTCACAACATGTTTTGGAGAAAATGGGGTTTACATACGAAGGCATTCTCCATCAAGCCGAAGTTAGCTATGATGACAAAATATATGATCATTTGTGTTATTACTTAGAGAAAAACAACCTAAAATAAGTTTTTCATTTTTACACAATCTCAAATGCCTATTCTATTTCATCATTAATTTTGTTAATCCCTAACTTCCCCCAAAGGATATATACGTGTCTAAAAAAATCAAAACAAAGCAATCGTTCTTGGGTAAAACATTTATCCAAGAACGATAAAAATACACCTTATTCTTCTTCGGAGATTATTTCTCATAAAATCAATTGAAATAATACAAGAAGATAGCGATGCCTTCAAGTGCCTTCTTCGGTTGGTCTTTTATCTCAATTGTAAATTTAATTTCAGCCTTGGCTACGCCACGCAAGTTCTGTAAAGAATGAAGACTTGCTACCATACGGATACTCTGACCTGCTAGGACAGCCTGTCCAAATTTCATCTTGTCCATACCATAGTTGATCATCATTTTCAGATTATTCACTTCTATAATCTGGTTCCACATATGTGGAAGCAACGAAAGGGTCAGGTAACCATGTACAATAGTACTATGATAAGGACTTTCCACTTTAGCACGTTCTGTATCTACATGAATCCACTGATGATCCAAGGTAGCATCTGCAAAAAGATTAATTCGGTCTTGCGACACTTCCACATAGTCGGAAATTCCAATCTGCCGTCCTAGCAGCTTCTCAAAATCCTCGTACGAATTAACAACAACTTTATCCATTATCTCTTTGTTTTAAAGGTTATACACTAATTGAATACAAAAATAAGAAAAAATAGTCCTATATTTGCACTTTATTCACACGAAAACTTCATTACAGATGAGAATTATCGAAAGAGAACAGCGTACCGCAGAACAAATGATCCGAATTTATTGTCGGTACAAGGAAGGCAATAAAGAGCTTTGCCCAACCTGTCGGCAGTTATTGCAATATGCACATAACCGGTTAAAGCATTGTACATTTGGTGAACAAAAAAAGACTTGCCGCAACTGTCCCATACATTGTTATAAACCAGAAATGAAGAAACGAATACAAGAAGTAATGCGGTATGCTGGTCCACGAATGTTTTTTTTTCATCCCATAACAACTATCAAGCATTTCATTCATCAATAAACAGAATGGACAGAGCACAGTTTTATAAAGAAGTATATAGCATTACAAAAGAAATCCCCTACGGCAATGTTTTTACTTACGGAAAAATAGCACAACTTATAGGTAATCCCCAATATTCACGAATGGTAGGACAGGCTTTATCTCATGCACCAAAAGAAGAAGACCTTCCTTGCCACCGGATAGTAAACAGCCAAGGAAGACTAGTTCCCAGCTGGCAGAAACAAAAAGAATTATTGGAAAAAGAAGGAATCACCTTCAAGCGCAATGGATGCGTCAACATGTCCAAACACTTATGGGACATTACTGGTTCACTCACATCGACAATAGGTATTAGCCCCACAAGTGCAACGTGGCAATAATTGCTCACTCAGTTCGTCCCGATAAAACTCATATAATTCACGATACATCGTTTCATAAAGTTCGGAAATACGATGTTCCAATTCTGTTTCATCCTCATAAATATGCTGAAACGGGTCATCAAAAGAAAAATGCTTCCAGTTTTTCACTTCCTTATTAAAATCACCCTCCACTTCCTTTGCTTCTTCACAAAGAGTAATCACATAGTCCCATGGTTGATGGCAATATATATCCACATCACTAGCTTTCTTACGAGAGCAATCATATCCATTCTGTTCCATCACCCCTACCACTGAAGATGGTACCACTCTTCCCGGCAGAACTCCAGAGGTAAATATCTTTGTCCCATATCCAAAAGAAGATAATATCTTCTGTGCCATACGACTACGACATATGTCACTATTACTCACCAATAAAATATTCATCGCTATTCCTATATTTAAATTCAACAATTATTTTCATTCATCCCTACTAACATAAAACACTCTCAAAGTATAAACTAATATCCGATATCTAGCCCCATTCAAGTGCAAATCATCAATGGGCAAATTAGAGTTCAATTTATCATTCAACAACAATTTATCGAACACGTCTAAAATCACCAATAAATGAGATTTTAAGTTTTCCTTTCATACCTACCTCTTCACCAGTTTTTTTGGAGAGCCACTCCATGAACACCCCAAACAATAAATAATAGTTAAATCAAACCCTTCCATATTCTCTTCCAAATTTTTCGGTACCACTTCCCCTTCATCCGATACATAAACTAACAACCTTTCTTTCTTCTCATTTTTAACGTATAACCCTGCAATTTTGCATTGCGGACACAACAATTTTCTCATATCTATTTTCTCTTTTTATCCAAAACAACAAATTAACATCCAATTTTTCTTATAAATTTGCGGCAAAAATACGAAAAAAAACAGTTGAATAGCATCTGTAATGAATTTGCACAACATAAAAAGATTATTGGAAAGAAAATGCCTATCTTTGCCCAAGAATATAAAATCGCAAAATAAAAGTGTAGCTATGGAAATAAAATTAGACAGAAAAAAAAATCATATTGCGGCATCTGATTACAAAGAACAAACAACCGTCATAAAAACAACTAGCGATTTCAAAATAGGGAACAATGTAGACACGAACAAAATAGAAGGGAATTATATGGTAAAAAGAGAGAAAGAAACGCTTATAAAAATAATAGAACTTCGCAAATCTCAACGCGATATTATCCTAACTTTAAATCGTATCTCTATATTCCCCTTACAGACTGAAAAGCAGTCAACTGAAGTATTACAGGAATTAAACAAAAACTTTATCATTCATTCCGAGTTGTCCGCATAGTGACCTCACAAGAAAAACAAATCATTAGCAACTATATTAAACGAACTATGATACATTTTTTTAAGAATTCCATTACCACTATAAAGTTACCCGATAAGTTCACTTATCCTTTTCACTATACCCCTCATCCACTTTGCATAATAGCGACTAAAGAAGTACAAGCCTATCTGACAAGTCAATCCCAATGGCAAAAAGAATTGCAACAAGGAAAAATGTTTGGTGTCCTAATTGTACAAACACCCGAGAATAAAATAGGTTATTTGGCTGCATTTTCAGGAACATTGGCTGGTAAAAACTGTCATCCTTTCTTCGTCCCGCCAATTTATGATTTGTTACAACCACAGGGATTCTTCAAAATAGAGGAAAAACGTATATCCGCCATCAATGTATGCATTAAAAAGACACAGAACGACCCTCGTTACATAGATCTACTCCGACAAATTGAAAAGCCTGGACAGCCTGGGTGCGTTGCGGGATCTGTACCGCCTTGGCGTGCGGATGATGACCCTGACCTGGAACTTCAAGAACGGCTTGGCCGAGCCCAACATTGTGCCCGGCACCGATGACATGTGGCCCCGCCCGGCCAACACCACCGGAGGCCTGACCGAAAAAGGCTTAGAATTTGTGGAGGAGATGCAGCGCCTGCATATGCTGGTGGATGTTTCTCACCTATCGGACGCCGGTATCTGGGATATTCTGCGGGTGGCAAAGCGGCCTTTTGTTGCCAGCCATTCCAACGCGCGCGCCTGCTGCCCCCATGTGCGCAACCTAACGGACGAGATGCTGACCGCCATGGGCGAAAAGGGCTGCCTGATTGGCCTGAACTACTGCGCTTCCTTCCTGGATACAAACCCCGACCGCAGCCAGGTCAGGAGCCGCATCACCGATATGGCCCGCCACGCCCGCTATATTATGGATAAGGCCGGTGAGGACTGCCTGGCCTTGGGCAGCGATTTTGACGGCATTGACGGCGACCTGGAAATTGCCGGTGCGCAGGACATGCCCAAGCTGGCCGAGGGGCTGAAAAAAGAGGGGATCCCCGAGCGTGTGGTGGAAAAGATTTTTTACGGCAACGCCGTGCGCTTTTTCAGCGAGAACCTGTAACGCTACCAAAATAAAAGGAGAACCATTATGCCGCATCCTGAATTGACTTTGGAACGCCGCATTGATGCAGAGCTGTGCGGGCTGGACGCCAAAATGTGCGTATACGCAGATGACCTGCATGGCCATGTGGTGGAGCGTGGGGCTGATGATGAGTTTGAATCGGCATCCACGATCAAGATTTATATTCTGGGCTGTCTGTACGCCCAGGCGGAAGCCGGCAAAGCCAGCTTGGATGCCGAACTGACCTATGAAGCCCGGCATTTTGTGGACGGCTCCGGCCTGATCCGGTCCTTAGGCGAAGGTGCCAGGCTGCGCGCCCGCGATGTTGCCACCCTGATGATCGTTGTCAGCGACAACATTGCCACCAACATGCTGATCGACTATCTGGGGGTGGATACCATCAATGCGTTTATCCGCAGCATTGGCTGTACCCACACCAAGCTGCACCGCAGCCTGCGCAGCGATAACTGGAGCGAAAAGCTGGGTACCATTACCCCGCGGGATATGGGCCGCTTTTTTGCCCTGTTGGCAAAGGGCGAGCTGGTCAGCCCCCAGGCCAGCGATGCCATGCGCAATGTGTTCCGCCAGCAGCACTACAACACCATGCTGGCGGGCAGCATCCCCCCGTATTACACCGACCCCGAAGAATCCCACGCGGATCCGGATCTGATCTATGTAGCCAGCAAAAGCGGCTCCATGGATGCCTGCCGCAATGACGGCGGCCTGATCCACACGCCTTACGGGGATTATGTTCTGGTAATGATGTGCACCGACTTTGCCAACAAGCTGGAAGTAAACGACCACCCCAGCGTGATTTACGGCAACCGTGTCAGCCGCATGCTGTTTGACCAGTACCTGGCGCTGGAGGGTAGTTTTGTAAAGTAAGTGGAGGGCGTATTCGAAAACGATTTTGACGTTCTTGGATACGGCTTGTACCAAGCAATATTATGGCCTATGCGGCAAAGTTGCGGAACGGTCGAGACCGTTCCCTACAGAGCATTTTGTTGTGCACGACCAACCAATAAACGCTCTGTAGGGCGTGATGCATCGTCCCGCACGCCGGGTCTTGCCCAATATTTCATTCAATCACCCGCCGCACACCCTGCGGGTGCATTTCACCCCAAAACCAAACCGACCGCAAAGGCGATGCTGCTCGCCCCTGCGGTCGGTTTTACTATTTACATTTGTATCTGATTTACCCCTTCACGCCGGTGGTTTCATCAAAATGGTAGGTGGAACCCTCAATGGTGTGCCATACCGGGACCAAAGTTGGTGTAGGTGATGCCTTTCGGAGCAATTGCTTCCAGCATGGTGCGTACGATGGAGTCGC
>ENA-USYR01001119-USYR01001119.1-human-gut-metagenome-genome-assembly--contig:-NODE-1119-length-11439-cov-12.174353_pt1 | contig 11439 bp, 14 predicted proteins | sample MGYA00250064_ERZ773510 | MGnify/ENA primary metagenome ERZ773510 (study PRJEB29103, sample SAMN06112082) | human gut metagenome | biome: human gut; feature: ankylosing spondylitis patient; material... | reverse complement strand
TTTTTTTTTTTTTAATGATACGGCGACCACCGAGATCTACACTCTTTCCCTACACGACGCTCTTCCGATCTGTAAAGCATACGAGCTCTAAAGTACAAAAGTATGGTGAAGATTGTTATTATGAGATGCCTATATCTAAACTTACGGGAAGCATTGATTATTCAGAAAGTTTAATAGCAAGTAAAGATTATGCAAATAAAGTGAACTTGACAGATATGATGTTTAGAAAACCAACAAAGTCAGTTGTTTTTGATGAGCTGTCTAAGAAGGAATGCAAGGAAATAGAAGGAATTCCTTTATTTGCAGATGTTAGAGGATTTACTTCACAATTTGATAATGATGATACAAATCTAGAAGAGATGGCTATTAAGACGCAGAATATTTTAACAACAATGTATGACCTAGTGACAGTAAATCACGGTATACATGTTCAATTTCAGGGTGATAGAGAGTTTGCATTATTTCATAATTATGCAGGATATGAGTGCCTTTCAGATGCAGTAAAAGCGGGATTAAAAATGATTGACGCAGTGCAAACTTATGGTGTGAGCATAGGAGTAGGAGAATCATTTGGTAAAATGTTTGCCACAAGGATTGGTGCACGTGGTGAAAAGGATTATCTTTTAATTGGGACTACTGTTATTGAAGCGGATAGGAATGAAGATGAAAATGCGAAGGCTAATCAATTGGTTATTTCAAATGATGTCTATTTAATGCTTAAGAAAGATAAGCCTAAATGGGCAGATATATTTATAAAGCAAAATGGGTATTATTATACAACGACAAGATATAATAAGTTGATGAACATAATATCACAAGAACAGTTGAATATTAACAATAGAAATAATAACTATAATGGTGCATGGAGAGAATAAGTTGACTGAATTTGATTATAATGAGTATTATAAAAATGCCCAAGAAGATATTATGGAGTTAATACAAGAGTATCCGTTTACAAAAAGGGTGATAATTCCATCTGTTATTCCGGAACCAATTATATTAAATGTTGTGGCTGTGAACAATGGATTAATTCATGAATGTAATGCTCAAGAGAATGACTTTAAGGGAGAGTATTCTAAAGAGTTAAAAATAATTATTCCATATGATTATACGAGAAATGGTTGTAAAATATATGGGGCATCGTGGATTGATTTGGAGAAAATACCACAAAAGGATCATCATTTTAATGGTAAGGAGAATGGCAAATATTTATTTTGTGTAGGGGTACCGCAATCGTTTATACATCTAAAAAATGTTATACTTGAAAATGTTCGAACAGCAGAAAGTATGATGATTGCATATGAAAGTTATCAGCGTGGAATGACAAATAAAGTTGATTTAATTGCGTATTCTCATGGTGAGGAGGGAAAAAATGAATACAGCAGAAACAGAAAAAGATACAGAACTATATGATAAAATAGAGACACACTTTGAGAAGCAACTTGAGAGAACTAATTTTTGGCTGTCTTTTGCGGAAGCAAAGAATGGAGCGATTATTGCAATTAATGTTGCACTTATAGCGGTATTAATTACAATTTTTGATAAAGCACCTATATTTTGTGTGATGGCAATAAGTTTTTTTTTAGCATCTTGTACACTGGGTTTGATTTCATTTATTCCAAACACAAAAAGTAGACCTGATGTTAATACAATGACAAGTAGTGAAGAATTAAACCTATTATTCTATGGTGATGTTGCATCTATAGAAACAACTGAAAGATATATTGAATTAAGTATAAATAGGTATTTTTTTGGCAAGGGGATGACACTTGTAAATAAGTTAGTATATGATCTTGCAAGTGAGGTACTTATAAATAGCCGGATTACTATAAAAAAATATAATTGTTTTAAAAATGCAGTAAAGGTTGATTTTATGGCACTGGTTTTGACAATTATATTTTTATGTGTAGCGTAGTGTTAGGTGGATTGATTGCAAAATGCTTGCAAAAAGTGTCAAAAAGATGAAGAATGCGTAGAATATCAAGAATAATTATACAAAATATAGTGATATAACACTTGACTAGACACGACATATAGTTGCCGAAATCGAGTTTGAATAAGGGAATACACGTTCGAATGCCCAGTAAACAAAGGGAAAGCACAGAATATAAGTCTCTTATGAGAACATTTTGAGAACAAAATCAAGAATAAGAAGAGTTATTTTGACTAATAAGTTGAAATAGCTCTTCTTTTTTGCTTTATAGGAAAGACCGTAGTTGGCGTTCTGGTAAATTGAAAACAGCCCGCCGGGAGGCGGGCATGACAAATAGACGGTTGCCAGTTTAGAAGATGTAGAAACCATCTCCACCGAAATCGTCATCAAGTTCGTCATCATTTAAGAAATAATCCATATCCAGAAGTTCATCCTCGCTCATACGGCGAATGTCCTTGGATGTCATAATAGTTGGTAAAGATTCTTTGTAAGATATTCATATGTCTATTATGCAGAAAAATGAAGCAAAAGAAAAGCCCACCCCTCAAGATTGAGGGGCTCCGTCTGCTCCGGCTGGAGGCGGAGCAGATAGTCTGTTGTCACACCGAAAATATCCGCCAGGGCCACCACTTTGTCCGTCTCCGGCATGGTCTCGTCCCGTTCCCAACGGCTGACGGCCTGCCGACTCACCTGCAGGCGCTCGGCCAGCGCGTCCTGGCTCATGCCGGCTCTCTGCCGGAGGGATTGCAGCTTCTCTCCGAATGTCATAGGCATTCTCCCTTCTCTTGGATGCCTTCAGCTTATCAGGCCGCCCGGTTGCATACCAGCAACCAAGCATGGAAGTTCCGCAATCTCAGATTGCCTTCCTCTCCAACATACCACAACAGGGCTCCCCGCGCAACGGCTCCGGCCCATATTGCAAGAAAAAACCGAGGCACCGGACGTCTCCGCATCCAAGCGCCCCGGCCTATCGGGCGGGCTCCAGCACAATGGGCAGGTCCACGATCTCCAGCCCCCGGCGCATGGCGTACTCCACCGTGTACCGGGTTCCGCCGGGAGACCCGTCAAAGGCGGCGATCAGCAGCGCGGCGTGGTCCACCATATACCGGTCCCGCCGCTGCATACAGGCGGGGGTGTAGCAGGCGGACACCAGGGTCTCAAAGTCACAGGCAGCCACCAGCCGCTCATACCGCCGCCGCTGGTCCGGCGGCCAGGCATCCGCCTGGGAGGGACATGGGACGGCCGCCTCCACCGTCACGTCCGGGTGCGTCTGGCGCAGGCGGAGGACGCACTCGCAGAAATACAGGTCACAGCCCAGGGCCATGCCGCAGAGAAAGTGACGGAATCCCTCCTGATAGGCCGCCTCCACCGCGTCTGCGATGCGGGCCTTGAGCAACACGCAGCGCAGGTCCTCCTCGTTATACCGCCATGGCAGCTTACCGGGCCGGTGCCCGGTAAAGCAGCAGGCCGACTGCCGCCCCCGCATGGTCTCCGCCTCCCTCCTTCTGGTCTTTGATTCAGTATAGAACATCCGTTCTTGTTTGTAAAGACCCACGGGAAATTTGCCGTTTTTTCATTTAGGGACTTGCAATTTCTTCCGCGCTGTCATATACTATGGCCAGAAAGCAACTGAATACTTTGTCTTCAGGGCGGGGTGAAATTCCCCACTGGCGGTACAGTCCGCGACCGCCTGCGCGTATGCACAGGCGCTGACTCGGTGAAACTCCGGGACCAACAGTTACAGTCTGGATGGAAGAAGATGAGTGCGGCGTGGCCGCGCGTTTGTTCGCGCTCCTGCGTTGCGTGGATCACCTTGGAGAAGCCAAAGCGTCCAGGGTGTTTTCAAGCAACGAAAAGGAGTGTATTTTTATGTCTGAACCCAATGCCAACGCCATCAAGAACCCCTCCCGGCCCGCAACAAACGTCCGAACCATCACCTCCCTGGCCATGCTGGCGGCCATCGCCTATGTGGTGATGCTCCTCAGCAAGATGCTGCCACAGGTGTCCGGCTTCCTGCAGATGGACCTGAAGGACACGGTCATCTGCATCGGCGCCTTCCTCTTCGGACCTCTGTCCGCCGCCGTCATCTCCATCGTGGTGGCCGTGGTGGAGATGTTCACCGTCAGCGACACCGGCCCCATCGGCTGCATCATGAACGTGCTGGCCACCTGCGCCTTCTGCTGCACCGCCGCCTTCGTCTACAAGAAGTTCCACACCCGCAAGGGCGCCGTCATCGGTCTGGCCCTGGGCACTGTTTGCCTCACCGTGGTGATGCTGCTGTGGAACTATCTCATCACGCCCATCTACATGGGAATGGATCGCGAGGAAATCGTGGTCCCCATGCTGATCCCGGTGTTCCTGCCCTTCAACCTGGTGAAGGGCGGCCTGAACATGGCGCTGATCCTGCTGCTCTACAAGCCGGTGGTCACCGCCCTGCGGAAGGCCCGGCTGGTACCGGAGTCCCATGCGCCTGTCGAGGGCAAGGGCAAGCTGAGCGCCGGGTTCCTCCTGTTCTCCCTGGCCCTGCTGGCGACCTTTGTGGTGCTGGCCTTGGTGCTGATGGGGATTCTGTAAATTTGAACACCACAGGCGCGGGGGCGGATACCGTCCCCGCGCCTTTTACTGCGGCCCATATCCGTCCCTCCGCCTCCCCGCGCCGGTATGTCAAAACCTTCCCATCCCTTCTCCCTTTTCAGGAACGAACAGATGTGCTATAATAGAAGTGAGAAAGGAGGCGGGGCCATGGACCGCATCATCCTGCACTGCGATCTGAACAGCTTTTACGCCTCCGTGGAGCTGCGGAGCCGACCAGACCTGCAGAACGTGCCCGTGGCGGTCTGCGGAGATCCCACCTCCCGCCACGGCATCATCCTGGCCAAGAATGAACCGGCGAAAAAATTCGGCGTCCAGACGGCGGAAACCATCTGGCAGGCCAAGAAAAAGTGCCCGGAGCTGGTGCTGCTGCCACCCCACCACAAACTGTACCGGCAGGTCTCCAAAGAGGTCAACACCATCTACGAGCAGTACACGGACCTGGTGGAGCCCTTCGGCATCGATGAGAGCTGGCTGGACGTCACCCATACCCTCCACCTCTTCGGCGGTGATGCCAAGGCCTTGGCAGACCATCTGCGGCAACGGATGAAGCAGGAGATGGGACTGACCCTCTCAGTGGGGGTCTCCTTCAATAAGGTGTTTGCCAAGCTGGGCAGCGACTACCGGAAACCCGACGCCACCACTGTCGTCTCCCGGGAGAACTGGCAGAGGCTGGTCTGGCCTCTGCCGGTGGGGGCGCTGCTGTACGTGGGGGGCGCCGCCCGGAAGATTTTGGCCCAGTTCGGCGTAAAGACCATCGGAGAGTTGGCGGCCTGCAAGCGGGATGCCCTGGAGACCCTGATGGGCAAAATGGGCGTCCAGCTCCACGACTATGCCAACGGGCTGGACACCGATCCAGTCCGCTCCCGGTACGAGCCGGAGATGGTGAAGTCCGTAGGCAACGGCACTACCTTCCCGAAAAACCTCACCACCGCAGAGCAGGTGTGGGGCGGCGTCGCCGTGCTGGCGGACTCCGTGGCCACCCGACTGCGGCACAGCGGGCTGTATGCCGGTGGCGTCCAGGTGACGGTGCGGGATCCCCAGTTCCATGACCGCTCCCGTCAGATGCAGCTCTCCGCCCCCACCCACCTGATCCGGGAGCTGACGGCGGCGGCCATGGACCTGACCGGCCAGCTGTGGAAACCCCCGGCTCCCGTGCGGGCCCTGACTGTTACCGCCATCCATCTGGTTCGGTCGGAGGACGCCTATGAACAGGTAGACCTGTTCACAGCCGGGGCGGCGCCCAAAAAGGAAAAACAGGAAAAACTGGAGGCGGCTATGGACCGCCTCCGTGGAAAGTTCGGGACCGACGTCATCTCCTACGGCGCGGCCCGTCCAGAGAAAGAGGAGGATCCCCTGCCATGACAATAGACGAGGAAAAACAGCAGCTCCGGGCTACGATCCGGCGCCTCAGCGCCCAGCTCCCCTTCCGGTACCGGGAAGCGGCAGACCGGGCCATCGCCCGCCATCTCCTGGCTCTTCCGGAGTATCGCAGTGCCGGAGCGGTGTTCTGCTTCGTCTCCGCCGGGCGGGAGATCGACACCCGTCCCATCCTGGAGCAGACTCTGGCAGACGGCAAGATGCTGTGTATCCCTCTGTGTGTGGCGGATGGCATCATGGAACTGCGGGCCATCCGCGACCTGAAGGAGCTCTTCCCCGGCGCCTACGGCATTCTGGAGCCTCCGGCAGACAGCCCTGCCCTCTCCCCGGACCAGATCGACCTGGCGGTGATCCCCTGTGTCACCTGCAGCCGGGAGGGCCGCCGTCTGGGGCGGGGCGGCGGCTATTACGACCGCTTCCTGGCCCACTACCGGGGCGCGGCGGTTCTGCTGTGCCGGGAGCGGCTGCTGCGCCAGGAGATCCCCTTCGGCGTCCACGACTATCCCATCCCCTGGGTGCTGACAGAAGCCGGACTTTTTGAGGACGGCACGCCATCCCGGCTGGAATGACTGGGAAAAGGTCCGCCTCCCACAAAATCGTCAAAATATTCCCACTATCTCTACAACATTTTGTGGGGGTATTACCTCTTGTTCCCTTGACAGGTCCCTGGAACTCTGATAAGCTGGAAAAGGCTTATATTTTCCGGAAGACCGGATCACACGAAGGAGGACCCCTGCAATGATCCAGGACATCATGGACTTTCTCTCCCAGGCCGACCCCGAGGTGGGGGCATCTATTCAGAAGGAATTCGACCGGGAGCAGCACAACATTGAGCTGATCGCCTCCGAGAACATCGTCAGCAAGGCCGTCCTGCTGGCCATGGGCACTTGTCTCACCAATAAGTATGCGGAGGGCTATCCTGGAAAGCGGTATTACGGAGGCTGCTATGCCGTGGACGTGACGGAGGAGCTGGCGCGGCAGAGGGCCTGTCAGCTGTTCGGCTGTGCGCACGCCAATGTCCAGCCCCACTCCGGCGCCAACGCCAATCTGGCGGCGTTCTTTGCCCTGCTGCAGCCCGGTGACACAGTGCTCAGTATGAATCTGGCCCATGGCGGCCATCTGAGCCACGGCAGCCCGGTGAACATCTCCGGCAAATATTTCCGCATCGTTCCCTATGGCGTGTCTGACGACACAGAGACCATCGACTACGAGCAGGTGATGGCCATCGCCAAGGAGTGCCGCCCCAAGCTGATCCTGGCAGGGGCCAGCGCCTATCCCCGCACCCTGGACTTTGCCAAGTTCCGGGAGATCGCCGACGCGGTGGGCGCCTGGCTGATGGTGGACATGGCCCACATTGCGGGTCTGGTGGCCGCCGGTGTTCATCCCTCCCCCATCCCCTACGCCGATGTGGTGACCACCACCACCCACAAGACATTGCGGGGTCCCCGGGGCGGCATGATCCTGTGCAATGACGACGACCTGTACAAAAAGATCAACTCCGCCGTGTTCCCCGGCACCCAGGGCGGTCCGCTGGAGCATATCATCGCCGCCAAGGCCGTGTGCTTGGGCGAGGCGCTGAAACCGGAGTTCCGGGCCTATGGGCGGCAGGTGGCCGCCAACGCCGGGGTTCTGGCGGAAAAGCTGATCGAGCAGGGCTTCCGGCTGGTCTCCGGCGGCACGGACAACCATCTGATTCTGGTGGACACCCGGCACTTTGGCCTCACCGGCAAGGAGTATGAGCACCGGCTGGATGAGGTAGGCATCACGGTGAACAAGAACACCATCCCCAACGACCCGGAGAAGCCCTTCGTCACCAGCGGTATCCGGGTGGGCACTCCCGCCGTCACTACCCGGGGCTTCCGGGAGCCGGAGATGGCGGAGATCGCCCGGTGGATGGGCCTCATGGCAAAAGAGGACTATGCGGACCATGCGGAGCAGGTCCGTGCGGAAGTGGCGGAGCTGTGCAAGCGGTTCCCGCTGTATCAGGAGTGAACGAACAAGGCCCGGAGAGTGCTGGCTCTCCGGGCCTTTTGCAGTTATGCCGCCGGGAATTCGTACCATTGTCCGTTCAACTCCAAGTCGGTTACGCTGTCCGGGTCCAGCAGCCGGGGCGACAGCAGGGACAGGTGGCAGAGCGGTACTCTCTGCTCCGACGCCTCCACGAATTCTATGTGGATGGCATGGGTGCCTCTCTGGATCCGCTGGGTCAAAGCATCCTCCATCTCCAGGGCCCTGCCGTCAGTAAAATGAAGTGTCAGCACCTGCTTTGCGAGAAAGTCCTCCTCCCAGGTGACAGCGGACTGGGGCTCTTCCAGCCACAGGTCATAAGAGGCCTCTTCCACAGGAAACCAAACTTCCGTCCGAAGAGGCGTCACCACCGCCTGGGTGCCATCCGGCCAACTGACCTCCCGAACAGGGATCGTGTCATTCATCCGGACATGAAATGCATAGATCTCAATGGGGTGCATCACGCCAGTGTCCCGGTCGTTCAGCATCTTCACCACCAGCTCCACCTCCCGTCCCAGGTAGTTCTCTTCACAATTCTCCTGAGCGTTCTCCGACACCTGCCCGGTGGCCAGAATAAACCGGGCCGTGTTGAGTTCCTTGCCTTGGTCCACCCGCCAGCAGCTGATGACATCCGCCCAGCTTCCGGCGAATAGCAGGGTGTCCTCCATTACATCATCGATATCGGGGAACGATTCATCATACCGGGCCATTACCAAGCAGTAGATCACCCGGCCGTCGGTGATGGCGTTCTCCAGCGTCAGATCGCAGTGATTCCCCTCCACGGTCTGATCTACCTGGACGGAGCAGGTCTTCAGCATTCCGCCGCTGCCGCCATCATCCACCACTGGGCTCAGCCAGCCCATGCGCTCCGCCGCCACGGCAAAACCACAGGCCAGTACTGCCAGCGCCGCCGCCAGCAACAGCACCCGCTTCCCCAGCCGCCGTTTTCCGGGCCGGTCCAGGGTGCCCTGGCGGATCTGTTCCTCCAGCCCGTCCATAGCCGACTCATAGGCTGCGGGCAGGGCCCAGACCTCCCGCTTTGCCATTGCCCGCAGGCGGGCGTCCAGCTCATCCATAGTCTCCCTCCTTCAAGATGCTCCGCAGCTTCTCACGTGCCCGGCTCAGCCGGACCCGCACCGCCCCCGGGGACGTCCCCACGATCCGGGCGATCTCCTCTGTGGGCAGGTCCTCATAGTAGAACAGCACCACCGCCTCCCGCTGGTCTCGTGGCAAGGTCTGCACCGCCTGCCAAAGGGTATCGTCCCCCGTCTCCCGGCCCGGTATTGCCGGTTCCGTGGGCAGATCATCCAAAGAGACTGTCCGGCCTCGCCGTTGGCAGAGACGCCGGGCCTCATTGGCGGTGATCTTCAGCAGCCACCGGGGCAGCTTCTCCTTTTCCCGCAGCTGAGGATACCGCTCATAGGCCCGGCAGACTGCCTCTGCCACCGCCTCCTGGGCATCGCTGCTGTTCCGGGTGATACTGAAAGCCAGACGGTACAGGCTGGTCCGGCTGTGATGCAGCACTTGGCAGAACCGCTCCCGCTCTTGCTCCGGCAGCGTCATGTCCTTCCCCCCCTTCTCCTGTTCTGCCTGTATGACCCAGCAGCGTGGCAAAATGTTACGGTGTACTCGCAAAAAAGCCGCCTCGCAATGAGGCGGCTCATATTCGCTTCACAGCGGGACGCCGAGGCCCAGCCACAGGACGTTCCGGACCACGCAGTTGGCCAGGAACAGCCCCACTAGGACCATCGGCCAGCGGCGGTCATAGCGCAGGACCCAGCCCCGCTTTCCCCGCAGCCGCCACGCGGTTTGAGAAAACAGATAGATCGCTGCCAGGGCCAGTGTGATCACCACCGGCGTGTGGTACCAGAGAGCCGCGCCTACCCGTCCCTGGGCTAGGGCCATCAGCGCCCGTGTCCCTCCGCAGCCCGGGCAGTAGACATGCCAGTGCTCCCAGACCCAGCAGCGGCTGACAGTGGGTGCCCCCAGCGCAAAGCGCCATAGCAGATATAGCAACACCAGAACCGCTAGGGTGATCCAGGCGGTCGGATAGGCCTCCCGGTCTGTCATAGAACCTCTCTGCATAAAATTTCCTCCCTGTAAACAGCAAAAAGGCCGCGCAGCGCGCGGCCCTTTCTCCTTTACTTCAGCAACCGGATCTGTCCCAGCAGAGGAACTGCCTTCTCCTCTCCATTGACAGCGGAGATGAAGCCCATCACCGCGCAGATGAAGCAAAAAATGCCCCACAGCCAGCCGATACATGGAATGAAGCTCAGCAGCCCCGCCAGCCAGATCACCAGCGCTTGATTCAGATGGAATTTCGCGCCCTCCCGGTCGCCCAGTACAAAGGCAATCACCAGACCGATCCAGGTAATATAAGCGACAATACCCGTCGTTTTTGCATCCATAAAAACACCTCTCTTTGGTTCAGTAGGGTTGTTCATAGTGTACCACGGTTTTGGAAAGAATACAAGCCCGCGTCAGGACTCCTCCGGCAGAAGCGGGCTGTACATCATGATGGCGTCATTTGCAAAGAGGAATTCCTCTTCCAGCAGGCCCCCCTCCAGGTCATAGATGCGGCGGTACAGCTCGTTATGCCGCACATATCCGCCCCAGGATGCCTGGTCCATCCGGTGGTTCCTCTCTACGATCTCATAGCGGCAGACCGGAGGTGCCGGGGCCCGCCACTCTCCCTTCAGAACCTGCTTTCCCACCTGGACACAGAGCTGGAAGGGCTGTTCCGTGTCGTTGCGGATCATCAGATCCCGGTGGGGATAGGCGCAGGTGGCGCCGCTGCCGAAGGGCTGGGTCCGGTTGGTATCCGGAAAGACATCGTGAGAGTGACGGTACCGCTCCACTACCGTCAGCGGCGTGTGGAGAGTCATCCAGAAAATCAGATTGGAGAGCTGGCACAGCCCGCCTCCCACATCGCTGCCGATCCGGCCTAGAAACAGCACCATCCCGTCTCGATAGCCCTTCCGGCGGGTGGGCTTTCCGATCAGGCGCCAATAGCTGAAGGTCTCTCCGGGATACAGGACAATCCCATCCAGCCGGGCCACTGCAAGCCGGAGATTAGCCACCTTGTTTTCCTGGAGTTCCTGATCCTCCCCCCGCAGATGGCGGTACAAGGGTGTGGCGTGTGAAATCAGCATATACGGCAGGCGCTCCGTCTGACGCTGTTTGGCCCAGTGAAACCGGGGCGACATCCACAGAAGACGGCGCCGTCCGCCGTAATAGAGTTTTCCCAGACGCAAACGCAGCCAGCTGCGGTGAATGGGCGGCCGGAGCTGTCGATTATTGGGATCTACCATGGGACCTCCTCCCTATTTCCCAGACCGTTCGCAAATAAAGACGAAATCAGAACCTAAAACGATTTTAAAGTGTTCGGTCCCATAAATCCTCACAAAACTGTTACAAACAATAACAAAAAAGAGACAGTCAATTGACTGTCTCTCAGTGTTGGCGCTACCTATCTTCCCGGGCCGTCGCCAGCCAAGTATTGTCAGCAGGAACGAGCTTAACTGCCG
>ENA-USYR01001118-USYR01001118.1-human-gut-metagenome-genome-assembly--contig:-NODE-1118-length-11442-cov-45.243115_pt1 | contig 11442 bp, 7 predicted proteins | sample MGYA00250064_ERZ773510 | MGnify/ENA primary metagenome ERZ773510 (study PRJEB29103, sample SAMN06112082) | human gut metagenome | biome: human gut; feature: ankylosing spondylitis patient; material... | reverse complement strand
GGATTAGCAATGCGGTCATCTCTTCTTCGTTGGTATTTATGGCTGCCTGTCCGGCGTATTTTGCATGGGCGCCCGTGATCCCTGCGTGGTTCGGTTGCCGGGGCGGGCAGGCTTGGACGTCTACCGGATACGGTTTCGGACGTAAACGAGTTTCAGCTCCTTATTTTCCGACGGGCGCTCTTCGATTTCGACTATTTTCGAAAGGGATTTTACCAGCAGCGACAGTTTCTTGTACCCGTAATTGCGGGGGTCGAAGTCCGGCATCTTCTTGGTGAGCACCCCGCCCACGATGCCGAGGAAGGCCCAGCCGCTGTCGTCGGCGGCGTCTTCGATCGTGTTTGCGAGCAGTGTCTTGAAATCGTCGTCGATCGGACGGATGATCGGCTGGGGCTGTGCCGTATCCGGAGCCGGGGCTACCTTTTTCTCCGCAGCGGCGGGTTCTGCGGGGGCTGCCTCCGGCATGTCTGTTTCGGGTGCATTGCGCCCCTGATGTTTTTTCGCGGTTTTTTTCGGCGTCGCAGCTTTGGCTGCTGGCACAGCTGCCGCTGTTTGTGCCGGTGCCGATACCGGAGCCGGGGCGGGTGCGGGCTGCCCGAGTATCTCGACATAGATGAATTTGTCGCACGATTTGATGAACGGCTTGGGGGTCTTCTTCTCCCCGAAACCGAGTACTTCCCGTCCCGATTCGCGGATGCGGCTCGCCAGGCGGGTGTAGTCGCTGTCGCTCGACACGATGCAGAATCCGTTGACCGACTCTTTGTGCAGGATGTCCATCGCGTCGATTATCAGCGCCGAATCCGTCGCGTTCTTGCCTGTCGTGTAGGCGTATTGCTGGATCGGGGTGATCGAATTCTCGAGCAGCACGCTTTTCCATGCCGCGAACTTCGGGTCGGTGAAATCGCCGTAGATACGCTTGATCGTCGGCGTGCCGTAGTTGGCGATTTCGTCGAGTATGTCCTTGATTTTCCGGTGCGAGATGTTGTCGGCGTCGATCAGCACCGCGAATTTTTTATCGGATAGTTCCATGTCAGGCGGTTTTATTTTCCGAAAGATAGGAAATTTTTTCGGAATCAGGGTGCCGGTTCATCTTCTTTCGCGGCAGGTTCCCGGCTGCGGGTTCCGCCCTTCCCGCTTCAGCTGTGCCGTTTTTGCAGTACAATGTCCGGCAGCGGGTTTGCGGCGGACATCGGGGCGCTGCCGCCGGGATCGTTTCCCGGGAGATACGGGCATACGGGCGCCCTGTCCGGGCCGCTACCGGATCGAGTTCATCCTGATGCTGGCCTTGACCAGCGCGATTGCCCTTATGCGGTTGATCGCCACGTCCTTGTCTGCGTGGTGCGGGTTCTGGCTCACGAGTTTCACATACCCCTCGCGGTCGGATTTCTGAATGTATTTCACCGTCACGTACTCCTCGCCGTCGATGTCGATCGACAGCAGATACATGTCGCCCCAGAAGATATCGTTGATGTCGCCCAGCTGTTTGTAGAGTACGATGTCGCCGCTTTTGAGTAGCGGGTACATCGAATCCCCTACGATATATATGGCGCCGTCGCATTTGGGCAGGTTGGGAATGTGGATGAAATTCACGGGTTTGGCCTGCGCCTGGTCGGCGAACAGCGGTACCAGTCCCGCCGTGCCCTCGATCGAGTAGAGGGGCACGCTCTGCAACGGCAGCGAATTGTCCGTGCGGTGCATGTAAGCTGTCAGGTCGGGTTCGGCGTTGAACATGTTGCCCTTGCCGCTTTCGAGCCATTCGGGATTTACGTTCAATTCCTGAACCAGGATGTTCCGGTTGCGTGCCGAGAGCCCCGCCTTGCCGGTCTCGATCATCGAGAGCGCCGCCTTGCCGATGCCAAGCCGCTGTGCCAGTTGTTCTTGCGTCATCCCCAACTGTTTCCGTATCAGTTTTACCCGTTCGTTCATAGCTTTTGATCGGAAAATTTTATATTAAAAAATTGAATATTTTATTTGGAAATTCAATATTTGAACTTATCTTTGTCCTGCAAAGTTAAACAATTTATTTCTGTCTGCAAATTTATTTGCAAAAATCTTGCTAATTATCAATTATGTATTCGGTTTCACCTGAACTTTACCATGAGGCGGCGGCACGGTTGTCGGACGCCATCGACGGCGGGAACTATTTTTCGGGTTCGCTCGCGTTCCGCTTCGGCGATACGGACTGCCGCCTCACGGCGTCGGTCATCGTCTACCGCGGCCGCCTTTCGCTGCCCGAAGGGGGGCAGCACCCCGTTACGGATCTCGTGCCCGTCTGGTGGGAATTCCACACCACGCAAGCCGGGGGCGAAGTGCTCAACGACTTCGACTTCTCCGAGCTGAAGCGCTGCGTGTAATCCGCCTCATCCGTTCCGGCCATCCCTCCGGGCCCGGCGCAGCCGCCGGAACGGCATTTTCTTCCGAACCTCCCGCCGCGGCGCCGCGCATAGGGTTCAAAAATCAAACCAATGTCTGTTAAAACCGACCCGGCCTCTGCGGAAATTCCTTCCGCAGAGGTTTTCGTACCTGCCGCCATCCTCGATCCCGATTTCCCCGGCCTTCGCGCCGCGCCCGGCCAGCCCCTTTCCTGCGTCCAGTCTGTACTCTCCGGTCAGCCCGATCCCTCGGGATCTTCCGTTCCCTGCGCCCAATCGGTTCCCTGCGATCAGTCCGTTCCCGGCGATATTTCCGTCGCCTCCGGTCAGCCCGTCACACCCGGCCTTCCAGCTGTGTCCGTCCGGCCTGTTTCCCCCGCCCAAGGTGCCATTGCCGGCCGGCCCGCCGTGTCCGGGTACGGGGCGGTCTGCACGGATGGAGCCGGGCCGTCCGGGGCTCTTCCCTCCGTCGCGGGTGTGCCCCCTTCGTTCGGCGCATTCGCGCTGGCGGTCTATCCCTTCCTCGAGCTGCAACCCTTCCACCGGGCGTATTACCGTGTGCTGGAGGCTTTTGCGGCCGGGCGCATCCGGCGTCTGATCGTCACCATGCCGCCCCAGCACGGCAAGAGCGTCGGCGCGACGACACTGCTTCCGGCCTACGTGCTGGGGCTTGATCCTGACCTGCGCGTTGCGATCGCCTCCTATTCCGGGGCGCTGGCTTCGAAATTCAACCGCCGCGTGCAACGTATCATCGAATCGCGCGAATATGCCGCGCTCTTTCCCGCCACGACCATCAAACAGGGGGCGAAGCCGCCCGGTTATATCCGTACGGCCGACGAAGTGGAGGTCATCGGCCGCCGCGGCGGGCTGCTCTCCGTCGGGCGCGAAGGGGCGCTCACGGGTAACCGAGTCGACTGCTTCATCCTCGACGACCTCTACAAGGATGCCCTCGAAGCCAATTCGCCCATCGTCCGCGCCAATTGCTGGGAGTGGTATACCTCGGTCGTGCGGACGCGCATGCACAACGCCTCGCGCGAACTGATCGTCTTCACACGCTGGCACGAAGAAGACCTTATCGGCACGCTCGCCGCGCGTGAACCCGTCGTCGAGTTCACCCGCTGGGCGCAGCTCGACGGGCTGTCCCCCGACACATGGCTGCATCTGAATTTCGAGGCGCTGAAAACCTCGCCGCCTACCGAGGTCGACCCCCGTGTCCCTGGCGAGGCGTTGTGGGAAGGGCAGCAGGGGCGTGAGTTGCTCGAAGCCAAACGGCGGCTCGACCCGCTGCAATTCGAAAGTATGTACCAGGGGCATCCCTCGTCCCGCGAGGGTTTGCTCTACGGGCTGAACTTCGCCGAGTACGACCAGCTGCCGCACGAGATTGTCCGCCGCGCCAACTATACCGATACGGCCGATACGGGCGACGACTACCTCTGCTCGCTCTCGTATGCGGTCGATGCCGACGGGGTGGTCTACATCACCGATGCCGTCTATTCGCGTGAACCGATGGAGGTCACCGAGCCGCTCGTGGCCGGGATGCTCCTGCGCTCCGATACGCGGCAGGCGGCCATAGAAAGCAATAACGGCGGCCGTGGTTTTGCACGCTCGGTGCAGGCTTTGGCACCCTCCGTGCGCATCGAATGGTTCCACCAAGGCGCCAACAAGGAGGCGCGTATCCTCTCCAATTCGGCCACGGTGCTGCACCTCGTGCGCTTTCCCCGGGGCTGGAACCTGCGCTGGCCGGAGCTATACGCCCACCTGACGACCTATCGCCGCCGGTTCCGCGCCAATCGCTGGCACGATGCCGCCGACGTGGTGACCGGTATCGTCGAGCGCGAAGCCCCCGGCCGCAACCGCGCCCGGGTGAGAGGTGTCCGGTTCCTGTAATTCCCGCTCCCCGGCGGCATGACGGGGCGCTGCATCCTCCGCCCGTGCCTTCCCGACGGTTCCGGCGCCGCCCGGCAGAGAATTAACAATTAATTCGTATGGGATATGGTGTGTTCCGTTTTGTTTTTCGTACCTTTGGTGCGGTTAATTAGGTTTGCACTAATCCACAACAAAATGAAAGCATTGAAAATCGGAAATTTGCTCGCTCCCGTCCCCATCGTGCAGGGCGGTATGGGCGTAGGCATATCGCTCGCAGGGCTGGCTTCGGCCGTTGCCGACCAGGGCGGCATCGGCGTCATTTCGTCGGCCGGCCTGGGAGTGATTTACAAAGACTATTCGAAAGATTACCGTACGGCCTCGATCTGGGGGCTGAAACAGGAACTGAAAAAGGCACGCGAGGCCACGAAAGGCATCGTCGGCGTGAACGTCATGGTCGCCATGTCCAATTTCGCCGACATGGTCAGAACCGCCATCGCCGAGAAGGCCGACATCATCTTCTCGGGCGCCGGGCTGCCGCTCAACCTGCCGTCGTTCCTTACCGAAGGAGCCAAAACCAAACTGGCACCCATTGTATCGTCGGCGCGCGCCGCGAAACTGCTGTGCCAGAAATGGTTTGCAGAATATAAGTACATTCCCGACGCCATCGTGGTCGAAGGCCCCAAGGCGGGCGGCCACCTCGGCTATAAGGAGGAGCAGCTTGTCGACGAGCATTATGCACTCGAGAGCATCGTCCCCGAAATCGTCGCCGAAGTACATGCGTTCGAGGCCGAGCACGGCTGCCATATCCCCGTCATCGCGGCCGGCGGCATCTACACCGGCGAGGACATCTACCGCATCATGTCGCTGGGCGCCGAGGGTGTGCAGATGGGCACCCGCTTCGTCACGACCGAGGAGTGCGACGCCGACCCGGCGTTCAAGCAGAGCTACCTCGATGCCACGCAGCAGGATATCGAGATCATCAAGAGCCCCGTGGGTATGCCGGGGCGGGCCATCCACAGCTCGTTCCTCGACCGGGTGAAGGAGGGGTTGAAACGCCCCAAGAACTGCCCGTTCGACTGCATCAAGACGTGCGACGTGACGCACAGCCCCTACTGCATCATGCTGGCGCTCTACAACGCCTTCAAGGGGAAATTGCAGAACGGCTATGCCTTCTGCGGCGCCAACGCATGGCGGGCCGAAAAGATCCAGTCGGTACGCGACCTGATGGCTTCGCTCAAAGCCGAGTACGACAATTTTTCGCTGAAGGGAAAACTCTTCGGCGTAAAATAATCCGGTCTCCGGAAAATCCGGGGATGCCCGGAGGAAAAAAGGCTCCCGACCTCGAAAGGTCGGGAGCCTTTGTGTTGTCCCGAACTGGCCGGATGCTGTCCCGGAATACCCGGGAGCGCTCCCGAATCGATCGTTGCCCTCCCGAAATAACCGCGGTGGCCTCCCTGCGCAGTGCTGAGGCTTCCGGGCGGCTATTGCTTTTTCTCGAAATGCTGGTAGTCCTTCAGGCTTTTCCAGTGGCCGCCCCAGGTGAACCCGTGGCGCAGGAACTCCCGGCAGCAGGGGTCGTCCTCGGCGATCTTGTAGGGGAAATCCCGCGTCCGGTCGGCATATGGGGCTGCTTCCGCGGGGTCGATGATCGTGCGGCCGCCGTTCGTTTTGACATAAGGGTTGTAGCGCGGGTTGATGTCGACGGCCATGCCCCGGCTGTGGTTGGAGAGCACTCCGGTTCCCGCGATGAACCGGAAGTTGAATGCCGAAGAGTTGTTGGCCCGCATCGAAGGGCCGTCCTGTGCGTCGTATTCGTCGATCAGCACCATGCGTTCGATGGGGTAGGCCGCGTCGTAGAGCATCCGGAAGATTTCCAGCAGGTCGCCGCTTATGGCCTCGTTGCAGACCAGTTCGCCCAGCAGGGTTTCGCCTGCGAGGTTGCGGTGCAGCACCCGCAGGTAGCGGAGCTCCGAGCGGGGGACGGTGCAGTCCGGCTTGTAGGATTTGCCGTACATGCGCGCGAAGAGTGCGTCGCCGATCTCCGAACTGGCGAAACAGCGGTCGATGCCGTATTCCGCCACCGCTTCTTCCGAGACCTTTTCCCCGGCGCGCCATGCGCGAAGCCGCTCCGCATCGCCGTCGCCGGCGTATGCACTGCCGATCCCCGCCAGGAGCAGCACGAATGCCGCGAGCCGTTTCATCTTCCCGGCCGCATTACAGCTCTTCGAGCCGTGCCACGGGCGACACGTCGAGCGACGAGAAGTCGCCGTGCTGGTAGTGGTAGTAGCCTGCCATGGCGATCATCGCGGCGTTGTCGGTCGTGAACTTGAATTCCGGCAGGAACGTGCGCCAGCCGCGCTTGAGGCCCTGCTCGACGATGCCGTTGCGCAGTCCCGAGTTGGCCGATACGCCCCCGGCGATGGCGATGTCGCGGATGCCCGTGTCCTTCGACGCCCGTACCAGTTTGTCGAGCAGGATCTCCACGATCGTGCTCTGGAGCGACGCGCAGAGGTCGGCCTTGTTGCGCTCGATGAAATCGGGGTCGCCGGCCACGGCGTCGCGCAGCATATAGAGGAACGAGGTCTTGAGCCCCGAGAACGAATAGTCGTAGCCGTCGACATGGGGGTGTGCCAGGCGGAACGCCTTGGGGTTGCCCTCCTTTGCCAGGCGGTCGATCACCGGGCCGCCGGGGTAGGGCAGGCCCATGACTTTGGCGCATTTGTCGAACGCTTCGCCTGCGGCGTCGTCGATCGTCGTGCCGATGATCTCCATATCGAGCGGCGAATCCACGCGTACGATCTGCGTATGCCCGCCGCTGACCAGCAGGCAGAGGAACGGGAAGCCGGGATGGGGCAGTTCGCGGTCGGGCAGGTCGATGAAGTGCGAGAGGATATGCCCCTGCAGGTGGTTGACCTCGACCATCGGGATGTCGTGCGCCACCGAGAGCCCCTTGGCGAACGATACCCCGACGAGCAGCGAACCCAGCAGCCCGGGGCCGCGCGTGAAGGCGATGGCATCGATCTCCCCGACGGTGAGCCCGGCCTCTCGGAGTGCCGTGTCGACCACCGGGATGATGTTCTGCTGGTGCGCCCGCGAAGCCAGTTCGGGGATCACGCCGCCGTATTTTATGTGCACGGCCTGGGAGGCGATCACGTTCGACAGCAGCAGGTTGTTGCGGATCACGGCAGCCGACGTATCGTCGCACGAGGATTCGATGCCGAGAATTGTAATATCCATCCGGTTTTTCGTTTTTTTTAACTATTTTAGTTAAATTTGCAGGTTATAACGACCTATCAATGCGCAAAGGTATAAAAATATTGGGAAAGGTGTTCTCGGTAGCGGTTTTGTTGCTGATAATTCTGCCCATGGTGCTTTCGTTGCTGCTCGATATTCCCGCCGTGCAGAACTACGTGGTACAGAAAGCCGTGCGCATGGTATCCAGGAAGCTCGAAACCACCGTGAGCATCGACCGCGTGGACATCGGGCTTTTCAGCAAGGTCAAGGTCAAGGGCTTCTACGTCGAGGATTACCAGCGCGACACGCTGCTCTACGTCGGCAGCCTCGACGCCTACATCACGGGGCTGGGCATCTTCGGCGGCGGGGTAGTACTCAGCCGCGGCGAGATCGGCGGGGCGAAGCTCTACCTGCGCGAGACCCCCGAGGGGGAGATGAACATCAAGCAGATCGTCAACCGCATCAGCGACCCCGACAAGCCCCGGAAGGGCAATTTCCGCCTGTCGCTGCGCAAGGCTTCCATCGAAGGCATGGATCTCTGCCTGGAGCGGCTCACGCGGCGCGACCCCGAATTCGGCATCGACTTCAGCCACATGCACCTCTACGGCATCTCGGCGCGTGTCGGCGACTTCACCATCGACGGGCAGTCGATCTACACCACCATCGAGGCCATGTCGGCACGTGAGCGCAGCGGCTTCGTGCTCGACCATTTCTCGGGGCGTTTCTACCTGACCAACGGTGCGCTGGGCTTCGAGGATACCTCCGTCGTCACGCCCCGTTCGAACGTCGACATCCCCTACATTTCGCTCGTCGGCGATTCGTGGGCCGGCTACAAGGATTTCCTGGGCGAGGTGCGCATCGACGGCAAGCTGCGCAATAGCACCGTCTCCACGGACGACATCGCCTATTTCGCCCCGCGGCTCCGCGGGTGGCATACCGTTTTCAGCAATATCGACATCGATGTCGCGGGCGTCGTCTCCGACTTCACGGGCAAGGTCAGGAGCCTACAGGTGGGCCAGGGGACGTGGTTCACGGCCGATGCCGCGGTCAGGGGGCTGCCCGACATCCGCACGACGCATTTCGACCTGACGATTCCGCGCCTGACCTCCACGGCCGAATCCATCGACGCCCTGGCTGCGGGCATCGGCGGCCGTGCGCTTTCCGACAAGCTGGTCGCGATCCTCGGGAATTCGGGCGACATCGACGTCAACGCCCGTTTCCGCGGGCTGCTCTCGTCGTTCGACATGCGGGTGGGTGCCAAGACCGACGTGGGCGGCATTGACTGTAACCTGCAGATGAGCCCCTTGCGCGGCGGGCGCAGCAGCGTCAGGGGCGATGTGGCCGCGCGCAACCTCAGGCTGGGCGAACTACTCGGCCGCCGCGACCTGCTGGGCAACGCCACGCTCACGGCTTTCGTCGACGGCGTCGTCGGGCGGGGGGTCACCGACGCCAATGTAGTGGGCAATGTCACGCAGCTGGGCTTCAACGGCTATGTCTACGATTCGCTGCGCCTCGACGGGCGGCTTCGCAACCGCGAGTTCGACGGCCGTATCACGGCCCGCGACCCCAACCTCGATTTCGATTTCCTCGGCATGGTCGACTTCAACGACTCGGTGCCCCGTTACGACTTTACGATGGATCTGCGCCGTGCCGACCTGGCCCGGCTGCATGTCAACCGCCGCGACTCGGTCTCGGAACTTTCGGCGCATATCGTCGCCAAGGCCGGCGGCCGCTCGCTCGATGACCTGAACGGCCGCATCCAGGTCACCGACGTCCTCTACCGCTATAACGACAAGCAGCTCACGTCGAAGAGCATGACCGTCACGGGCGAGAACTCGGCCCGGAGCAAGTTGGTCGAACTGCGCTCGGATTTTGCCGACGCCACGTTCCGCAGCAAGACCAGCTACCGCGAGGTCTTCCGTTACCTGCGTGCCAGTGCCTGGAAATACCTCCCCCTGTTGCGGCACGGCGACGAGGAGTCGGGGCCCCGCGCATCGGGGATGGCCGTGGCCAACGACTTTTCGCTCCTCTCGGTCGACGTCCGCCATATCGACCCGATCGCCGACGCCATCTCGCCCGGCCTGCAGGTGGCCGACGGCTCGTCGCTGCAACTGCTTTTCAACCCCGCGAGCGACCAGCTTTCGCTCAAGGCGACTTCGGAATATATCGAACGCAAGCGTATGCTGGCCACGCGGCTCAACGTCAACGCTTCGAACCGGGGCGACTCGCTCACGGTCTACGCTTCGGCCGAAGACCTCTATGCGGGTATGCTCCACCTGCCGGGGCTTTCGCTCACGGGCGGCGCCAAGCAGGGGCGCGTGCAGCTCTCGGCAGGCTTCAACGATACGCTGCGCAAGGTATCCGGACTGGTGGGCGTCCGGGCCGACGTCGTCGACGAGCACGGGCCCAACGGCCGCGTCGTCGACCTGCGCATCCTGCCGTCGCACATCACCCGCGGCTCGAAGACCTGGCAGATTTTCGCCCACAAGATACAGCTTGACACGGCGCAGGTCGTGATCGACAAGTTCTTCGTGATGAACCGCGAGCAGGAACTTCTGCTGGACGGTATCGCTTCGCGCAGCCGCGAGGATTCGGTGACGCTGCGCCTGCGCAATTTCGACCTCGCGCCCTTCACGCAGGTCATCGAACGCATGGGCTACGTCTTCGAGGGGCGCACCAACGGTTCCGCGACGATGAAATCAGCGCTCCATGCGGGCGAGATCACGGCCGACATCCTGCTCGACAGCCTTCAGGTCAACGACATACCCGCACCGCCGCTGCGCCTCACCTCGCGCTGGGATTTCCTGCGCAACCGTGCGGGCGTTACCGTCACCGACCGCCATAAGCGCGATACGCTGGTGCGGGGCTTCTACGCTCCGTCGCAGGTGCGCTACTATGCCCGTCTGGATGTCGACAGCCTCGACATGGGGCTGCTCGACCCGATCCTCACGGGCGTCATTTCCGATACCCGGGGGCACGCCTCCGCCGACCTGGTGCTCCAGGGGCAGCGCCGCGAGGCCGACCTCACGGGCGAAATCCGCGTCACGGGGCTGTCGACGCGCGTCGATTTCACACAGGTGCCCTACACCATGCCCCGGGCGGTGCTGAGCGTCAAGGGCAACCGCTTCCGGGCTTCGAACGTCCCGATATTCGATCCCGAGGGCAACGAGGGGCGCTTCGACATCGACCTGAGCCTGCAACACCTCTCGAACATCGCCTACGACGTACGCGTCGCACCCCGGCAGATGATGGTGCTCAACACCACCCCGCAGGACAACGACTCTTTCTACGGCAAGGTCTACGCCACGGGCTCCGCCCGCATTTCGGGCGACAAGGGGCTCGTGAAGATGGATATCGCCGCCACGACCGACGACCGTTCGTCGTTCTTCATGCCGTTGTCCAGCAAGTCCAATATATCGAGCGCCGACTTCGTGACCTTCAGGGAACCGGCCAGGGTCGATACGGTCGACAACCTCGCCCGCAAGAAGATGATGTTCGAACGCAAGCGGCAGCAGAAGTCCGATGCCGGCAGCCGGATGGATATCTCGCTGGCACTGAACGTGCGGCCGGGCGTCGAGGTCGAACTCACCGTCTCGGGCAACACGCTCCGGGCGCGCGGCGACGGTACGCTCAACCTGCAGATCAACCCCCGTTCCAACGTCTTCGAGATGTACGGCGACTATACCATCACCGAGGGGAGCTTCCTCTTCTCGCTGCAGAACATCATCAACAAGAAGTTCGTCATCGAGGATGGCTCCACAATCCAGTGGACGGGCTCGCCGATGGATGCCATGCTCAACATCAACGCCATCTACAAGCTCAAGGCGTCGTTGCAGCCCCTGTTGCAGGGTACGTCCGACAACCTCGCGGCTGACCGTTCGGTGCCCGTGGAGTGCGTCATCCACCTCGGCGAGCGGCTTTCCAACCCGGCCGTCACCTTCGACGTGCATGTCCCCGGCACCGACCCCGAGAC
>ENA-USYR01001116-USYR01001116.1-human-gut-metagenome-genome-assembly--contig:-NODE-1116-length-11465-cov-51.161661_pt1 | contig 11465 bp, 4 predicted proteins | sample MGYA00250064_ERZ773510 | MGnify/ENA primary metagenome ERZ773510 (study PRJEB29103, sample SAMN06112082) | human gut metagenome | biome: human gut; feature: ankylosing spondylitis patient; material... | reverse complement strand
GGTGGACACCGCCGATGTTCGCTTTGACGGGCTGAATATCGCTTTGGACTGCGCCAACGGCTCCGCTTCCGTTTGTGCCAAACAGATCTTTACCGCTCTGGGTGCTCGGTGTTATATGCTTTCCGACACGCCGGACGGTGTGAATATCAACGATCATTGCGGCTCCACCCACCCGGAGGAGCTGATGCAGTTTGTAACGGACAATGGGCTGGACTTAGGGCTGGCATTTGACGGCGATGCAGACCGTATGCTGGCGGTGGACGAAAACGGCCAATTGGTGGACGGCGACAAGGTGATCGCCATTTGCGCCAAGCGGATGCTGGATGAGGGCACTCTGGCTAAAAACACCGCCGTGGTAACGGTGATGAGCAATATGGGCTTCTTTAAGTTCTGCGAAGAGAACGGCATTGCCTGTGAAAAGACGGCAGTGGGTGACCGTTACGTGCTGGAGCGTATGCTGCAAAAGGGCTATAACATCGGCGGCGAGCAAAGCGGTCATGTGATTTTCCTGGATTACGCCGCCACCGGCGACGGTGAGCTTAGCGGTGTGCAGTTGCTTAAGACAGTGGTGAAAAGCGGCAAAAAGCTGTCTCAGCTGGCAAAGATTATGACCGTTTATCCGCAGGTGCTCATCAATGTGCAAGTGACACCGGAGGGCAAGCAGAAATATAACAACGACGAATATATTATCTCTGCCGTTCAACAGGCTGAGATGGATTTGATGGGCGACGGCCGCGTGCTGGTTCGGGTCAGTGGTACAGAGCCTTTGGTGCGGGTGATGTTAGAGGGCAAAGATCTGGAAAAGATCACCCGACTAGGCAATCGAATTGCAGATGTGGTACGGGAGAGATTGAGTTAATGCGTGTAGCCAGTGACTGGAAAGATTATGAACTGATAGACTGCTCTGCCGGCGAAAAGCTGGAGCGTTGGACCAGAGAAATCCTGATTCGTCCGGACCCCCAGGTGATTTGGAATAGCCCGCGGGAGAACCGCTTGTGGGCACAGTGCATTATCATAATCAAAGTCGGAGAGTTTGGCTAACGTAGTCCTATTCTTTACTGCCGCAGTGTTCAGACCTGCACCATTAGAACCTTTATACTCATCAGATTTCGCTGCATTTATAGAATACAGACGAGGCTCTGAAGGAACGTCCTTACCTTTTCCCATACAATAGAATTTCAAATCAACATTCTTCGCATTGTCTGCGCTGGTTAATGCATAATCAATAGAATAAGTTTTCAAATCTTTGAAAGATAACAAGCCATAAGCATCCGGATATTTTTCGTGCGCACTATTAGCAAAAGTCTTACTGGATATATTCACAGTAGCAACGTCCATATTTACATATGCTTTCACAGTTCCGACAGCTTCTTTTCCTACTCTCCCATCAGAAACCACCACTTTAATTTGAGACGTAGTTTCAGTAAAATCAATTTCCGGAGTGTAATCCAATTGTTTCTCACCATTCTTCTGTTCCCGTAAGACTTCGATTTCCTGTCCGTTTTCAATACGGTAAATAATCACTTCGTGAACTCCACGTACAGATTCCACCTTTACCGGCACTCCTTGTTTAGCATCCGTTGTAGCAAAAATAGGCAATTCAGGCAAGGTCAATACAGGTATTGGCACTGTTCTATATTCCACTGGTAAAGTTGAAATGGTCACATTATCATATATATCCACTGCTTTTACTTTGAAACCTTTATCGCCTTCTTTGTAATTAATCATCTCATCATACGAGAAATCCTTCTTCCCATTCAGTTCCACGCTTCCTTTCGATTCCTGTCCGGTCGCAGATACCAAATAGACCTCCACTACCTTCAAACCGGCTTCTGAAACAACTTCGAAAGTAGTACGGGGAATTACCGGGTTTTCATCCATTTCATCATATATAATCTCTTCCGGGTCGAATGTTATGACAGGACGTGCCATTACATCGGTAACAGCAATTGGTAAAGTTCCGCTCGTAACATGATTCAATTTATCCGTAGCCTCAATGATAAAGGCTTCGTAATTTGCATTGTATTCCAGATTTTCAGACAAGCTGTAAGAATTGGGATTAAAAAATTCAGTCACCGTTTTATATTCGGTCACCCCCTCCACTGTCTGCAATTTCATTGTCACACTCTGTAGTCCGGCCTGCGACTTTATGACAGCCACTACCGGCAGATTATCTACTTTATTTAAATCCACATCCAGTTGTTCCATCGGGAATTTAATCACAGGAGCAGCCGCATTAGGATCCAGACCATCATTATCATCGCTACAGGCAGCAAAGCCCAGGCAAAGTCCTAGTATTAATAAGGTATATATTTTACGAATCATAATTAGTTCTCTTTTTAATTAACTGTGGTTATTTGGAATATTTGCAATAGTTCTCAAATATATGAATCACACCGTTCGTCGGCAGAATGTTGCTAGTCTTAGCCTGACGCTGTGGAGATTTCCCGTTGCTTCCGGTCTGATTCACCAGAATCTTACCTACTGCAGCCTGCCATGGGTTTTTCCATACAGACATTGTCATCAGTCCATTCTCTCCTTTCAGCATCGTCAATACGAACATCGGTTCCACCTGCAACTGTCCATAAGAACTATATTCACCGTCTACAATGTGATAAAGCAACATGTTCGTTACTTTCTCTTTATCACAATCGGTAATGGATGCTGCACCTGCAAATTCATTTTCACGATACAACTGCATACCTGCATTATTCAAAGCCAGAAAAGTATATTTATTGTCAGTCTGGGTATAATAGTCCTTCAGACCTGTATACTCAATAGCTGCTATCAACTCCGAGAACATATCTTTGTGATCTTGGAAATATTCCCACGCTGTCACTTTTACATACGGATCATCCACCGAAGGCTCATAATCATAATTCTTCTGCAAGTCCAGGTCACAGCCGGTCAATGCCAATATCGCCCAACAAAAGAAAAGGGTCTTATATAATATTGTCTTTTTCATTGTTTCTACCTTTTTTAGTTGTTAGTATTACCATAATACGTGTTCTGCACAATCTTCGGATTTTCCAAGATATGTGAATAGTGAATCGGGAAGAGTTCGTTTCCGTCCTGTTCCATTCCGTTAATCGGTTTCATCACTTCCTTCCACTTTCCGGTACGCAACAAGTCAAACCAGCGGCGTCCTTCGCCGGCTAATTCCACTTGCCGTTCACGCAATATATAATTAACGACTTCGTCTTCAGAAGCAAAATCATTTTCAGTCAACGTGTTCAATCCGGCACGGTCACGTACAGTTTTTACTAAATCCAAAGCTTCACCCCATTTTCCCTGATGAGCACGAGCTTCTGCTTGCAACAACATCATATCTGTGTAACGATAAATTGGATAGGCTACTTCGCATGTCTTATTCAAAGAGTTACTGATGTCACCTGCCATATATTTACGCAATTCATTTCCATTCTGGTAATTCTTCACCGTATAATCTTTGCGCAAATCACCTTTCATATCCTTTTCATCAAAGATGCTCATAAACTTGTCGGACATAACTGCCGCACGGTTTCCTGAACCGGAAAACCATTGATACATATAACTGTAACCATTCGTGCCGACTTCATCCATGTTGAAATGAACAAGGAATATTAACTCTCTGGAGTTATATTCATCATTTTCGGGCGTATCATCCGAAGGCTTATTGTTCAGTTCTTCTGTAAACATGGTATGCCAAGTAGCAATGTTAGGTTCGAAGTCTACAAAGCGTCCACCCTTTTTGGAGGCAATAGTTGCCATTTTATCAATGGTTTGGTCAGCCAGATTATATTCTTCAGCCCACATATAAGCGTCCGCCATGATAGCCCATACGCCACAGATAGAAATACGCTTGCGTTCGTAATTCTTATTACGGTTAATCAGGCTTTCCGCCTTTTTCAGGTCAGGAAGAATAACATGTTCCAGAATATAATTCTTATCTGTACGTTCCTTATAGATAGCCTCCGAATACTTTTCAGTAGGTTCTATAAACAAAGGTACGTCTCCCCAGACACGGATAGCATAGAAATAAGCCAGAGCACGCAACGCATACGCTTGTCCGAGGTAATCATTACGGTCTGCCACATCAGGCATACTGATATTAGGAACATATTTGATGGCCAGATTGGTCTGGTTAATCATCTGATACAAGGTCGTCCATTTCGCACATTTCTCGTCCGTAGACATCAGGTTATTAATCACACGTGCCTGATCGGCCATCACCGGTGCTCCGGGAGCTACATTATCCGAACGGAACTCACCCCAATAAAAATAATTCTCGCGTAAAGTGGAACGCAACAATCCATAGATTTCATTTATACCTGCTTTAGCGTCACGGGCGGTCTGCCACATGTCACCTGCCGGGATTTCACTCACCGGTTCCTCATTCAGAAAGTCTGAACAGCTATTCAATGATAGAGCCAGGCATATAGCTCCAACAAAATATTTTATATTCTTCATACGATATCTTCAATTAAAAGTTTGCAGAAAAACCAATACCATATTCTCTCTTTCTCGGATAGCGGTAAGAGTCTTTACCTACCTGCAGAGGATTACTTGTAGAGAATTCAGGATCGAATCCCGAATAGTTGGTCCATGTCAATGCGTTGTTTACAAAAGCGTAGATATTTATATTCTTCAACATCAGCTTCTTTATCCAGTTTTCTGGAAGATCATAGGCTATACGTACGTTCTGCAGACGAATAAAGGAAGCATCTTCCAGATAGAACGAGTTACCCATACGTGCATTGTTATAATCATCATTATACGGACGCGGATAGATAGCCTGGTCGCCCGGATGCAACCACATATTATGAATTACTTCCGGTGAAGGAGTGGTTCCCGTATATTTGAACATGTTACGATTATGTTCAGCGGCATTATAAATCTGTCCTCCCAAAGAATAATAGAATCCCAAATACAGACTTACGTTTTTCCAGGTCACGGTTGTATTCAAACCACCGGTCACATCAGGCATGGCATTACCAATCACCATACGGTCGTTATCATCAATCACACCATCCCGGGTTCCTTCCGGTTCTTCCCAGTTGTAATCTCCGCCACGGAACGGTTTGCCGTTCGGTAACGTTTTCTGGCGAATATCACCTGCATATTCCTTTCCATTCAATAAATACTTGTATTGGAATACACCATTTTCAAACACCGGAGTCAGTTGCTCCCATTTATCTGTAAAAGCATTCGATTCGTCATAAGCAAAGACACCGGCACTTTTAAATCCATAGAAGTCACCTACGCGACCGCCTTCCTGCATCCACCAGATATCACCTTCCATATATGCCTTACCTTCAGACAGTTTCTCAATGCGGTTGATATTTCTGGAGATATTGAAAGAAGCATTCCACTTCCAGTCCTTTGTGCGGATAATATCACCGGTAACGGCAATTTCAAAACCGCGGTTGCTCATCTCACCGACGTTTGTCTTCATATATGCAAAACCGGATTCTTTAGGCAGTTGGTAGTTTGCCAACAAACCGTCTGTATATTTATCGTAGTAATCAGCAGTGATTGTCAAACGGCTATTCCAGAAATTCAAGTCCAAACCAAGGTTGAATTGTTTGGTTTCCTCCCATTTCAGATTGTCTTTACCGATACGGGTCGGAATAACGCCGCCCACTCCGTCATAGATAGAATTCGGAGAATAAGAATAAATATAATCATAATTTCCGATCGCTTCATTACCGGTGATACCATAACTTACACGAATCTTACCATCTTCCAGGAATTTCTTCGAGAACTTCATGAATTTTTCATCTGAGAAACGCCATCCCACTGACACTGACGGGAAATTACCCCATTTGTTTTCTTTCGCAAAACGAGAAGAACCGTCACGACGCATATTCGCTGTAAACAGGTATTTCCCCAGATAATCATACGTCACACGTGCAAAAACGGAAGCCATGGAGTGATTACTCAATGTAGATCCCGTAGAGGATAAATCCAGATTGGCAGCAAACGCGTTCATTGTATAAATAAAGTCGGTAGAGGAATTCAATCCCACAAAAGTTTCATTTTCATAACGCCATTGTTGAGCACTGACACCCACCATCGCGCTGAAATTATGTCCTTTTATCTTGCGTGCATAAGTGATGAAATCTTCATTCATCCAGTTCCAGTTGAGGTAATTATAAGAATACCCTTTATTCTGTTTCTGCCATTCATCAGTAATAAGACTAGGTTCGAGTTTTTTGCGCTTGTCCAAATAGAAGTTGGCATTTATATTGGCTCTGAACTTCAGGTACTTGTTGAATTTGATTTCAAAGAACTGGAAGAAGTTAGCCTTATAAGAATCCGTAAAGTCAGTGGTATAATTGACCTGTGCAATAGGATTCTTCTGACCATTAAACACCCCGACCAAAGAGCCATCCGGATAATAAGTATTGAAATAAGGACGACGAGTCAACACTGCGCTCAATAACGTACCTTCATTCAGACCTTTCTTTTTAGAATAAGTAAGAGAAATACGGCTACCCATATTCATCCAGTCTGTCGGTGAATAATCGGAGTTGATACGAGTATTTAATCTTTGGAAACCAGTATTGGAAATAATACCCTTCTCGTTATAATAACCGGTATTGATGAAATATTTCAGTTTCTTTGTACCGCCACCTACGCTGATATCCACCTGATCTTTCTGCGCAGTACTTGTAATCATGTCCAGATAATCATTGTCTACATTGAAGAATGAATTCAACGGATCATCCAGAATATCAATACTTTCATCCGGATTACCTCCGCCGTATGTTTCAAAATACTCTTTACGGTACTGGTCGTACAACAGACGCTCTTTACGATTTGCCTGTGGCACCTTATGAGACAATGTACCCCACGAGTGATTATACTTGATATCAATACGGGCTTTACCCTCCTGACCACTCTTGGTAGTGATAATAATCACACCGTTAGCCGAACGGGAACCGTAGATCGCTGCAGAAGCCGCATCCTTCAAAATTTCCATGGAAGTAATATCATTGGTATTGATACCATCGATACTTTCCAAAGGCACACCGTCTACAATATAAAGAGGAGTAACTCCTTCGGCGGAGAAAGTGGATGTACCACGAATTTTAATAGAAGAAGATTCACCGGGTTGTCCCGAGCCGGACACTACCTGTACACCGGCAGTAGTACCTTGCAGTGCTTCAAAAACATTGGTAGCCATCTTCTGCTCAATAGCCTCACTTGAGATGGAAGTAATAGCTCCCGTTACATCACGCTTTTTCATCGTACCATAACCCACCACCACTACTTCGTCCAACAACTTAGCGTTCTCTTCAAGCGTAATATTCATTGTTTTATCTTTCACTACCACATCTTTAGGGGTATACCCCATGAATGAGACAGTCAAAGTAACTCCCTTCTTTGAAACATTCAATGAGAAATTACCATCCAAATCCGTAATTGTCCCATTAGATGTTCCTTTCTCCATCACATTGGCGCCAGGCAAAGGAAATCCTGTTTTATCTACAATAACTCCCTTCACTGCAAACCCGCCTTGAGCATAAGCCGGATTAACAAGGAAAAAGAGACTCAAGGAAATCAAAAGGAACGACTGAAACAACCGCACTTTTGTCCTACTCTGCAAATTTTTCATAACTAGAATAAAATTAAATTGGTTAATTATCAAGGTTTTACTCACTACTTAATTAATTAGGAGAAATACATTGGCTCTCTCCCGTAAGATGTTATCTTTTATTTATCACATAAATAATCGTCTTTCATAATACTATACAATAATTATTATATTAGAATAAAGATTACACAGTACCTAGTCTGCTAATTTAAAGTGTGTGCGTACACACCTAACCAAAGAAAACTCAAGTACAAGCTGGCATGATCCAACGCCACAAAAGTATCGGATTTGAGCATATTGCACCCTATCGAATTGTTCGTTTTATCTAGTCTAAAAATTCAGATGACTTATTTTAATCACTTTACAGAGGGATCGGAAGGGGCATCATGAGATTTCCTATACTGTGTAGGAGCAATATCAAAAAGTTCTTTAAAGCATTTATTGAAGTATTGAGGGTTTCCAAATCCTAACCGGTAAGCAATATCCGAAATGTTCATCTCCGGAGCATTCAGTAGAAAATATGCTGCTTTTTTCAGACGAAGATTCATGATAAAATTATTTGGCGTACTTCCCGTAATACCTTTTATCTTCTGGAATAAGACGGTACGTCCTACTCCCATCTCCCGTGAGAAAGTATCTACACTGAATTCGGGATTTTCCATATTATCTTCCACCACTTGAGTAGCTTGTTCGATAAACTTCTGGTCGAGTTCATTCGTCGCAATCTTCTCCGCTTTGCTATCCAGTTGATGGGCATATTTATTCTGTAAGAGTCTGCGGGTATTAATCAGATTATTGCATTGCATAACCAACCGCCGCATATTAAATGGTTTTACCACATAAATATCCGCTCCAATTCTCAATCCTTCCAATTCACGTTCCGGCGCACTAAGGGCAGTCAGAAGAACGACAGGGATATGGCAGGTTTCTATATTGTTCTTGATCTTGGCACATAACTCTGTTCCGGGCATTCCGGGCATCATGATATCCGAAATAACCAGGTCGGGTTGCATTACCTTTACTTTCTCGTACCCTTCCTTGCCATCACTTGCAGTTTCAACCGTATACAACGGAGAGAAGATATCTACAAGGATATTTCTGATTTCTTCATTATCATCAATCACCAGTAATTTACAGTCAGTAGTCCCGTTTTCACTTTGGGCTGACTGCACCTCTTTAACCAGCAGTTCTTTGTCTTCCGAATAATAAATATATTCCTTATCCTGCTCCGGTTCAACCCGGGCGACAGAAGAATCAAAGTGAGCATCCCCTTTTTTCAGAGTGACCTTAAAACAAGAACCTTTTCCCAGCTGACTTTCTACTGTTATATCTCCCTGGTGGGCTTTCACAATACCCTGACTCAAAGCCAGCCCGATACCAGTTCCTCCATACTGTCCTATATTCTCAACCTGATAGAATCGTTCGAATATCTTAACATAGTCTTCCTCGGATATTCCCGCACCATTATCGGAAACGGAAAACATACATTCCTCCGTTCCATCAGCCAATTCCATACGGATAGTTCCACCGTCTGAAGTATATTTAAAAGCATTAGATAGCAAATTATTAACCACCTTCTGTATTTGCATCCGGTCCCCCCACACGAGGCATTGCTCGCAGTCGGCATGCAAAACAAACGAAATATTCCTGTTAGCAGCCAACTCCTTAAACAATACATAATGCTCTTTGAGCAAAGAATATAAATCAAATTGAGAAACTTTCAGTTTCAAAAGTCCCTGCTCCTGTTTCCGGAAATCAAGCAGCTCCGTAATCAATGATTTCAGGTTACCTGCATTTTTATGTATATTCAACAGTTTCGAATAAGCATAGGTAGACAATTTGCCGGAATTCAGCAACAGATCAACCTGCCCCAAGATAAGAGTGATCGGAGTTCTGATTTCATGCGAGATATTCGTGAAGAAACGAAGTTTGGATTGATTCATCTCTTCAATGTATTGTTTCTCGCGAAGTTCAAAATCCAATGAAGTTTTCAGGAACAGACGGATTCTATATTCTCTCACAATGAAGAATAAAATAGTCAGAATCACGCATACATAAATAGTATAGGCCCACCAAGTGGCATAGAAAGGTGGCGTAATCGTTATATCCAATGATCTGATTACTTCCGGGAAGTTTTTCAGCCTGATCTCAAAGACATAATCACCCGGAGAGATATTCGTATAAGTAATATCATTTCCCAAACGGTTCTCGCTCCATTCATCATTATACCCCATCAACCGATATTCTACCTCACCACCGCCTATATGCAGAAAATTATCTGTTGAGAAACCGATAGAAAACACATTTTGCAAGTAATTCAATTTGATCCGGCCGGTATAGGCAAAGGATTTATTTAAAATACCGGTTTGATCGCCTGTTGTTATCTCTTTGTTGTTGACATACAAATGAGCCAACTCCAGATCGTATATTTTCGGAGGATAATACAGACTACTTTCACGAATGGTTACCAATCCGGTAGCTCCTCCCATATAAATATCATGGTTACGGGACACATGCATGGATTTCCGGTTCACAAGAGTCAGCGGGAATCCGGTTTTAGAATTGAAGTTGATTACCTTCCCCTCTTTCTGTTCCAGCATTGACAATCCATGCCCGGTACCAATCAGCAAATTCCCGGAAGGGGTTTCCCCCAGTACTCTGATATTTTCTCCCGACAACACACTTTCAGGAGTATGTAAACGAAACAAACGTTCTTTCTTATCCAGCAAGAAAAGTCCGTTGCCATGTGTCCCTACCCAAATATTTCCCTTTCGATCTTCATAGATAACATTGACCAACTCTTTTTGAGATCTGACCCGTTTCTTCAGACTTATCCTATAGGTTTCAAACCGCTTTTCATCAATCACATAAGCTACACAACCGTCATCGGCAGCAAACCATAATCTGTTTTTCGAATCAAGTAATAGGGTGTTATAATTATGTGTAAACAGTTCCTTCTGATGAAACAACACCTCGGATTTCAAGGTCTGTTTATCCAAACTCACAATAGCTGATGTTGTCCCGACATACAATTTACGAGGCGTATCTGCCAAGGCAAACAGGGCCTCTCCTACACTTTCCTCTCCAAGCGGTTCAAGATTATAGATGTCGTTCCGATAGTTATTAAGATGAAAACAATTTACTTTATTTGTAAAGTCTGCAGCGATCCACAAGCAGTTATTAGCCTCATCAAAAACGACATCTTTCAGATAATCCGTACTGAAATGATATCCGGTATGCGCATTAAAATGCTTGAACTTCCCTTGTCCCGGTTGATATAAATCCAATCCTCCTCCTTCAGTACATATCCATATATTCCCGGATTTATCTTCTGCCATAGCTCCCACCACCGGAAAAGACAGTCCGGTGTCCGAAGCATGATAATGGACAAAATGCTGATATTCCGGAGAGAAAAAGTTCACACCACCCCAATAGGTCCCCACCCAGACTGTTCCTTGTTTATCCGTATAAAGAGACGTCACCGAACGATTGGACATAGCACCCACCCGGTTAGGATCAGCCTGATAATGGAATATTTTCCCAGTAGCCACTTCAATCTTACTCAATCCACTTCTGTAGCCTACCCATATATTCCCTTCCAGGTCCTGACATAACGCTCTCGCCATATCATTCCGAACCGTGTAAACACTCTTATCATTATATTCATAGTGATGTATGATCGTACCTTGAGGTGAAAAACAGAAAACGCCCTGATCCTGCGAACCGATCCAGATATTCTGGTCGTTACTTTTTATCAGTTTCATCACTTTAATTCCAGGCAAGTGAAGTGATATTGATCCACAAGTATCTACACGCATCACCCCACCCTCTTTCAAAGCAATCCAGAGACTTCCATCGGAACCTTCCACCATCGTCGGGCCACTAT
>ENA-USYR01001115-USYR01001115.1-human-gut-metagenome-genome-assembly--contig:-NODE-1115-length-11469-cov-45.770716_pt1 | contig 11469 bp, 9 predicted proteins | sample MGYA00250064_ERZ773510 | MGnify/ENA primary metagenome ERZ773510 (study PRJEB29103, sample SAMN06112082) | human gut metagenome | biome: human gut; feature: ankylosing spondylitis patient; material... | reverse complement strand
GGTGTGGCTTCCGCGAGGTAACGGATGTTTGTGCAGTCTTTTCTCCATTCGTGCAGCATTGAAATGGAATAGTCCGTGTCGTTGTATCATAAATCATTCCACGGAGCACATTCTGTGGATGTGTTCCGAAGTTTGAGCCGTTTCCGTCATAGCATGCAATAAGGTCACGTGAGAGATGTGGAATTGCTACGATTCCGCTATCCTCTTCCTTATTTGCTGCCGGCGCATGTGTGTTCTGCTTTGATGGAATCCATGGTGCCCATGGGCCTCCGTCGAAGAGTGTGTACCATGAGTTGTTACATGTGTGGTATGCCTTAGGACCCTCCTCCCAGCATGTTGCAACTGCACATTTTACCATTGGGTATTTTTCTTTTATGTAGTTTGTAAGGTCTGCATCCATATAGTAAGAGCCTGTTGACTCAGGATAGAAACCGAATCTGTCATGGAATTTCTCGAAAACATCATTTACGATAGCTTTCTTGTCCTCCATTGAGAACATCCAGATACAGAAATCCTTTGTCTTATACTTCTCTCTAAACTCCTCACATGGAAGTCCAAGGAGTGAAAGTGCTATCTCATCACCGTATTTCTCGTGATCCTGCTTTGCAAGCTCTACTGCCTCATCATTAAAAAGTGAAGCATATGTCATCTGGATTGTTGTTTTGAGTCCCGCCTCATGTGCAAGTCTCTGCTGTGTCTTGAAGATGTCGAGTGACTCTGTGATAAGCTTCTTATCTCCAATATCCTCTTCTTTTCCCTGTCCTGTCACTGTTGCTGAGTACTCAGGCACCATCTCAGGGCGGTGAATGATGTTAACAATAAATTTGTCCATCCGTTGTTTCCTCCATTTGCTTGTAATTTGATTTATTTCTTAGGTGCGTTTTTCGCGCAACCGCTTGTTCTGAACTTAGTATATTACAGTATTATGATTATGTCAATGTGCAATTTCGACATTTTTTAACTTTTGTTTTCAAGCATTTTTCACAAAAAGGGTTTTATGTGCGCGCTTTTGTGCGCAACTTTTGCGCGTTTTGTATGTGTCGGTACGTAAGCCCCAACGGACAGTTTCGTTTGTTTTTCCACTTCTTTCAATGCCTCGATAACCGATATATTTTTCTTATGGATCGTAATCCGGGCACTGCTATTTTGAGCAAAAGTGGATGTAGAAAGGAGCAGACAGCACAAAAAAAGCATAAATACTCGGCTGAATGTCTGCTTATTGGCTATAAATTCATAAATTTGCTGCATCTTCTTAGTATTAGTTTATACAGATAAAGTTAGATTCTCGAATTTAGTAGCGTCTGGTTAACGCTAATAGTAAGAATTCCGATTTCACATCCGGGGGAAGGTTGCAGCTTCCCCCGGATATTTTTTCCGCATAGGCTCAATGTGTTTTAAGGTTAATATCAGTATATCTTATTTTTTATTTCGTTCTCCGATAATGTAACGTACCTTCAGCGATAGCGGAAACATAGCATTTGTCTCCCACAATCTGATAATTCAGATTCCCCGTTACACGAGCAACGATATCCATTATTTCTTCTATAGAAGCATTTTGCCCGAAAGTAAGATTGAAACGGTCACCTTTCAGACTACGGAAACTGTAAACAAATGTGTAGGGGTATTTACGTTCAAGACGGGTGAATATTTCCTCTAGCGTCATGCTGCGAAATACGATTTCACCACGTTGCCAGGCTGTGATATCCTGCATATCAGGACGAACTACGTTTCCGGAACGAGTGCGCTTATTATATGCCAGCTGTTCGTTCGGATTTAAAACTTCCTGATTCTTCTGTCCGTTATACTCTACCAGCACTTTTCCCGAAATCAACGTTGCCGTCACTTCGTCTTCATCCGGATAAGCGGTCACATTGAACTCTGTTCCCAATGCGGTCACCTGAAAATCGGAGGACTTCACAATAAAAGGATGCTCTTCGTCACGCTTCACTTTAAAATTGGCTTCTCCTACCAGATAAACACATCGTGTATCACCCGTGAATTGCTGTGGATAAAGTAAAGTACTTTGAGAATTTATCAACACTTGTGTACCGTCCGGCAAAGTTATATTTCGTGTCTCGGCTGTAGGAATATATGCTTGCAACAGGTCCGGAGCCTGGCGGTTCTGCAATGCCAGATAGATAGAAATAGAAGAAACAGTTATCAATAAAGCTGCCGCTACCCGCCAAACCACTAAACGGGTACGTAAAGAATAAATCCGTCGTCTTGATCCGATTCCCGTAAGTTCATGCATCCGTTCCAGAGAATCACGATAACCGGGAGTTGTGACAGCTTCGGTCGCCTCCCAAAGTTTATTTAGTTCATGTTCTTTTTCGTCGGCACGCTCTTCGTCAGTCAACCATGTACGAAAATCCTGATTGACTTCCTCCGGATAGTCATGTTTAATATAGCGGTCGATTACGTCTCGAATATAATTCTTCATAAAGTGATATTTATTATTGTATTTTAAAACGCTTACATAAATATCACTATCCAGAAAGAAAAACTACGGGAAGATTCGGAATAGAATAACAAACATTAACATTTTACGAAGTTCAGTCAATGTTTTATAGATATGATCTTCTACTGTACGTAAGGGGATTTGTAATTTATCTGCTATTTCTTTATGAGAAAGCCCCTCAAAACGACTCATCTCAAAAACCTGTCTACGGCGGTCAGGCAACTGACTAAGCGTCATTTTGATAAGCAGCAGCACTTCTTTATAATATAGATTTTCTAACAGGGAGGAATCTTCATCACAAAGTTCACCCAACAACTGTGCTTTCAAAACTTTATCTTCATATTCCTGTTCTACCTTCTGATGCTTGAACAGATTGAATATTTCATTCCGGGTCACGGTATAAAGATAACTAGTCATGGTTTCCTGCCCCTCCCACAATTCAGGACGGGTCCATAACTTAAGAAATATATTTTGGGCAATATCTTCTGCATCCTCCTCCGACTTGGTCAACAACCGCGCAAAATTCTTGACTCGGGGGAAATTAGCGGCATAAAATTGCTCAAAACGGGCATCCATGTCATCTCTCTTTCCATTCATTCATTAAGTCTTTTTACAATGAAAGCTGGACAAATATAGACAAAATTAGGAGAAGACAAAGAATATAAATAAAAAAACATCCCACCTTCTAACCCCAAACAGGTCTAAAAGGTGGGAGTATAAATATGATTCAAATAATTTCAGAAGTTATTCTTCATCCATTAGGATTTCCAGAATCTGACAAGCAGCTTTCGCTACCGGAGTACCCGGACCGAAGATAGCAGCTACACCTGCCTTATACAAGAAATCGTAATCTTGTGCAGGAATAACACCACCGGCAATCACTACAATGTCTTCGCGACCCAGTTTCTTCAGTTCTTCAATAATTTGCGGAACCAATGTCTTATGTCCGGCAGCCAGTGAAGAAACACCTACTACATGAACGTCGTTTTCAACAGCCTCGCGAGCAGCTTCCGCCGGAGTCTGGAACAACGGTCCCATATCCACATCGAAGCCACAGTCAGCATAACCGGTTGCTACGACTTTAGCACCACGGTCGTGACCGTCCTGTCCCATCTTTGCAACCATGATACGAGGTTGACGCCCCTCTTTCTTCGCGAACTTCTCGGCCAGTTCACAAGCACGTTTGAAGTCGCTATCGTTTTTACTTTCTGATGAATACACGCCTGATATCGTTCTAATTATTGCTTTATAACGTCCTACTATCTGTTCGCAAGCATAAGAAATTTCACCCAATGTTGCGCGAACACGAGCTGCTTCCACAGCCAATTCCAACAAGTTACCCTTGCCAGTCTTCACACATTCGGTAATTGCTGCCAATGCTTTGTCCACTTCAGCCTGATTACGTCCATCTTTCAAACGTTTCAGGTTTTCAATCTGTTCAAGACGAACGGCTGTATTATCAATTTCTAGAATATCAATCGGAGCTTCTTTTTCCAGACGATACTTGTTCACACCGACAATTGTCTGCTGACCACTGTCGATACGAGCCTGTGTACGTGCAGCAGCTTCTTCGATACGCATCTTTGGAATACCTGTTTCGATAGCTTTCGCCATACCACCCAGTTTTTCAATTTCCTGAATATGCTCCCAAGCCTTGTGTGCCAGTTCGTTCGTCAGAGATTCTACATAGTAAGAACCACCCCATGGGTCAACGTTCTTGCAGATGTAAGTTTCTTCCTGAATGTAAATCTGTGTATTACGTGCAATACGTGCAGAAAAATCTGTTGGAAGAGCAATAGCCTCATCCAATGCATTGGTATGCAAAGATTGAGTATGCCCCAAAGCTGCAGCCATAGCCTCAATACAGGTACGTCCTACGTTATTGAACGGATCCTGTTCGGTCAGTGACCAGCCGGAAGTCTGCGAGTGAGTACGCAACGCCAGTGATTTCGGGTTCTTCGGATTGAATTGTTTCACAATCTTTGCCCACAACATACGTGCAGCACGCATCTTGGCTATTTCCATAAAGTGATTGGTTCCAATCGCCCAGAAGAAAGACAGACGCGGTGCAAATGCATCAATATCAATGCCTGCTGCCGTTCCTGCACGAAGATATTCCAAACCATCGGCCAATGTATAAGCTAACTCGATATCCGCGGTTGCGCCTGCTTCCTGCATGTGATAACCGGAGATAGAGATAGAGTTGAACTTAGGCATCTTCTGCGAAGTGTATTCGAAAATATCAGAAATAATCTTCATAGAGAATGCAGGCGGATAAATATAAGTATTACGCACCATGAATTCTTTCAGAATATCATTCTGGATAGTACCGGCCATTTCTTCGAGTTTAGCACCTTGTTCCAGACCGGCATTGATATAGAATGCCATAATCGGAAGTACAGCTCCATTCATTGTCATAGACACAGACATCTTGTTCAATGGGATACCATCAAACAGCACTTTCATATTTTCCAATGAACAGATAGATACACCGGCTTTACCTACGTCACCTACTACACGTTCGTGATCGGGGTCATAACCGCGGTGAGTAGCCAAGTCGAATGCCACTGACAAACCTTTCTGACCGGCAGCCAAATTACGGCGATAAAATGCATTTGATTCTTCGGCGGTAGAGAATCCGGCATACTGGCGGATGGTCCAAGGACGAAGAGTGTACATAACTGAATACGGACCGCGCAGATAAGGAGGAAGTCCGGCAGCATAGCCAAGGTGTTCCATTCCTTCGAGGTCTTCTTTTGTATAAACAGGCTTCACTTCAATGTGTTCCGGTGTTTTCCAGTCAGCGGAGATACCGTTAGCCTTTTGCCATTCAGCACCATTAGTCGGCTGAAATGCGGCATATATATCGATGTTTTTAAAATCTTTTCTCATCTTACTTCAATAGTTTAGCGTTAAACTCTTTCAAGGTATCCAATACATTGACACGAACATGGATGAAGTTTTCGATACCTGCAGCTTTCAGGTCGTCCATACAAGCCGGAGCACCGGCAACGATAAACATAGCACGACCATTCAGTGCTTTGAAAGCAGGAATTGCATATTCAGCATATTCATCATCGCTGGAACAGATAACAACAATATCAGCTTTTGCAGCTATAGCTGCCTCTACTCCTGCTTCTACTGTCTCAAATCCCAGATTATCAATTACTTCATAACCGGCACAAGCCAGGAAGTTACAAGAATATTGAGCACGTGCCTGACGCATGGCCAGATTACCAATGGTTAACATGAACGCTTTCGGACGTTTGCCTGATGCTTCTGTTTCGAGACGCAATGCTTCAAACTGACTGGCAGCACGATCGAACACCAGAGTATCCACCTCTTTTTCGCAAGTGTGAGAGTCACCTCCGCAACAACACTTACCTTCAACAGGTTGCTTATTGCCAGCCTTTTCATTGAAGTTCGGGAATTGGTTGGTACCCAACAGCACTTCACGACGCTGTGCAACTGCTTTATGACGAGCTTTGTTGCTCTCATTCACAGCAGCCTGAACAGTTCCTGCTTTCAATGCCGCATAGAAGCCACCTGCTTCTTCTACAGCAAGGAAGAGTTCCCAAGCCTGTTTTGCAATAGCCACAGTCAGATTCTCGATATAATAAGAACCGGCAGCAGGGTCGATCACTTTATCAAAATGAGATTCTTCTTTCAGCAGCAGTTGTTGGTTACGAGCCAGGCGTTCTGAGAACTCGTCCGGAGTCTCATAAGTCTTATCAAACGGAGTTACCGTCATAGAGTCTACGCCTCCTAATGCAGCACTCATGGCTTCAGTCTGTGTACGAAGCAGATTTACATGTGCATCAAACAAAGTAAGATTGAAAGTAGAAGTTTCGGCATGAACCGCCATTTTTGCTGCGCAACGACATTCTCCGTTAGGACCTTTATTCTCGCAATCACGCACACATTCGGGATTGTAAGAAGCTACAATATTTGCCCAAAGCAAACGTGCCGCACGGAATTTCGCTATTTCAAGGAAATAATTGGAACTGATACCAAAATTAAATTTGATTTTCTTGGCTACTATGGCAGCAGGAATACCGGCATCAGTCAATTGACCCATATATTCATTTCCCCAAGCCAGAGCATAACCCAGTTCCTGAGAAATATAAGCGCCTGCATTATTCAATGATAAAGCGTTTACATTCAGCACACGATAGAAAGGAAGCGGCTGAATGGCTTCAATCAAAGATTTGGCTGTTTGTACCATATCACCTTTCTCCTTGCCACGAGTCAGCATCTTGTTGAAGAAATCATAGTTGATAGAACCTTTCAGTTTCTTCACATCATAATCTTTCTTCTGGAAATAAGCTACCAGCAGATTAGCCAACTCAACCACATGCCCCTGACAGGTTGAGAAATTCAGTTCAACACACCCTGCCTGAATATCACTTAACAGTGTTTCAATATATTCCGCATTAAGTTCTTTTGCTTTCACATGGAAAGAAAGTGAGTCAACACCCTTATTTAGGATATCCAGTGCTTTCGCATTGGCTTCTTTCGGACATTCTACTCTAATTTCCTGACGAACCAACCATGCATTGTTGTCTTTTTTAGTTCCTCTTAAATAAGGGAACTCTCCAGGAAGTGCATCAGTAGTTTTTAAATCCTCCAGATCTTCCATCCGGTAAAAAGGTTTCACTTTAAACCCTTCGTTTGTTTTCCAAACGAGCTTCTTCTCAAAATCAGCACCTTTTAAATCGGCTGTAACCTTCTCCATCCATTGTTCGGTGGAGGCAGGAGAAAAGTCTGAGAAGAGTTTTTCTTTTTTGTCTGCCATAGTTTATTTAAAATTAAAACAAGATTAATATTGTCTTTATTTTTATCTATCTCTTTCTAAATGTCAGTCGTTCGACCTGCAAATATAACCAATAAGTTAAAACGAATCTCTTTTTTAGGGAAAATTCGCACAGGACGCCCCGATTCGTCAAGTGCATACAATCTGCATAGAAATTCTTCATTTTTAGTTCTTCTTTTATTTGATTAGCTCCAATGTTATGAGTAATTTTGCACTCGTTTTTAGAAAAACATTATAAAAACTGCTATATTATGGATTGGTTACAAAGTTTATTATGGGACCCCAGCTCCGTAGCTCACATCGTGCTCCTCTACGCATTTGTAGTGGCTGCCGGCGTGTATCTTGGTAAGATAAAGATATTCGGAGTTTCTTTGGGCGTCACATTTGTTTTGTTTGCCGGCATCCTAATGGGACATTTCGGCTTCACAGCCGATACACACATCCTACATTTCATCCGTGAATTCGGATTGATCTTGTTCGTATTCTGTATCGGTCTTCAGGTGGGGCCATCTTTCTTCTCCTCTTTCAAAAAAGGAGGAATGACATTAAACCTGTTGGCTGTAGGCATCGTAGTGTTAAATATTGCTGTCGCACTGGGGCTTTATTACCTCTGGAACGGCCGGGTAGAACTGCCGATGATGGTAGGTATCCTTTACGGAGCAGTGACAAATACTCCGGGACTTGGTGCTGCCAATGAGGCTCTGAATCAGTTGCATTATACCGGTCCGCAGATTGCTCTCGGTTATGCATGTGCTTATCCCCTCGGTGTGGTAGGTATCATTGGTTCTATCATTGCCATCCGTTACATCTTCCGTGTCAATATGGCGAAAGAAGAAGAAAGCCTGAAAATCCAAAGTGGAGATTCACACCACAAACCTCACATGATGAGCCTGGAAGTTCGCAATGAATCAATTAGTGGAAAAACGCTGATTGAAATCAAGAATTTCCTGGGCCGTAAGTTCGTTTGCTCCCGAATTCGCCATGATGGTCATGTAAGTATTCCCGACCATGAAACAGTGTTTAATATAGGCGACCAGTTATTTATCGTCTGCTCGGAAGAAGACGCTCCTGCAATTGTAGTATTTATCGGAAAAGAAGTGGAGCTCGACTGGGAAAAACAAGACCTCCCAATGGTTTCCCGTCGTATTCTGGTTACCAAACCGGAAATCAATGGTAAAACATTAGGTTCTATGCACTTCCGTAGTATGTATGGGGTCAATGTCACTCGTATCAACCGTTCCGGTATGGACCTGTTTGCCGATCCGAATCTGATACTTCAGGTAGGTGACCGCGTTATGGTGGTAGGACAGCAAGATGCAGTGGAACGTGTTGCCGGTGTACTGGGTAATCAGTTGAAACGCTTGGATACACCGAACATTGTTACGATCTTCGTTGGTATCTTCTTAGGTATCCTTCTGGGTAGTCTTCCGATTGCATTCCCGGGTATGCCGACTCCTTTAAAATTAGGTTTGGCAGGCGGACCGCTGGTAGTGGCTATTCTTATCGGCCGTTTCGGTCATAAGCTGCATTTAGTGACTTATACAACCATGAGTGCCAACCTGATGCTTCGTGAAATCGGTATCGTTCTCTTCCTTGCCAGTGTCGGTATAGATGCCGGTGCCAATTTCGTGCAAACGGTAGTCGAGGGAGACGGATTACTATACGTAGGTTCCGGTTTCCTTATCACCGTTATCCCGCTACTTATCATCGGCACCATCGCAAGATTATATTATAAGGTAAACTACTTCACCCTGATGGGATTGATAGCCGGTAGTAATACCGACCCACCGGCATTGGCTTATGCCAATCAAACAACCTCCGGAGATGCTCCGGCAGTGGGATACTCTACAGTTTATCCGTTATCAATGTTCCTCCGTATTCTAACGGGACAGATGATATTATTAGCAATGATGTAAATCAAGTTTAGCATATAAACAATAAAGCCGGCTATATCCAAATGGAATATGCCGGCTTTATTTATTTTTTCAATCTGCTTTTCTATCCTGTCATACAAGCTGCAGTTTCTTTACTACAAATTCTTCAATGAACCGCACTGTCTCTTCAATTCCCAAAGAAGAAGAATCGATGCACAAATGATAAGTAGCTGCTGCTCCCCACGTTTTATAGCTATAATAATTATAGTATTCCGAACGTCTCTTATCCGCTTTTTCGATCATTTCTTCTGCAGCTTCCGCATCAATATGATGCATGCCACACAACCGCGCTATGCGATCTTCTTTAGAGGCTGAAATAAAAACATTAGCGCAACGAGGATGCTCTCTCAGAATATAATCTGCGCAACGTCCTACAAAGACACAAGATCTTTCTGCTGCCAGATGACGGATCACATCACTCTGTACTTTGAACAAGGCATCATTGCTCAAGCAGTTGTTACATGGCATAGCTCCCTCACTGATAAAAGGGAAACGCATACCGAACAGTCCGCCAATAATACCCTGCGAGGCTTTTTCATCAGCCTTTTCAAAAAACTCCTTACACAATCCACTTTCCTCCGAAGCCAGATTAATCAGTTCCTTGTCGTAGAAGTTGATTCCCAAACGGACTGCCAACTTCTCTCCTATTTCTTTTCCGCCGCTACCTAACTGACGGCCGATATTGATAACATAATTACCGCTCATAGTACATTTTGTTTTATGGTTCTGTAGCAAACATACGACTTTTTTCTAAAAATCACATCATCAAACGAAAGTTATATTTGAAAGTGACTATGAAATATCCTTTTATTTCCTGGTTACGGAACTCATAAAAACCATCAGAAGAAGTCGTACGGCCGAAACTTTTCCTCTTCCCGAGAATATCCGCCCAATAAGCAGACAGTTCCGCTTCTTTCTTTTTCAAGAACCGCCAGCTGGCACTTGCATTCCACAACATCTGGTCATCTTCGCCTTTACGGATATTCGTACCATTACGGAAAGAATAAGCCCCGTCAGTCCGTAATTGCAAGCCAAAAGGAAGATCAACGTACCCTTCAAGACGAAAACTATAATTACGCGTATAGGTATCGTTATCATTGATAGAATTAAGCGAATACTGATAATTCCAGGAAGTAGAGAAATCAATACCTCCCCAGGTGGGCTGATAAGATACATTCGCGTCACACCCCAATCCGGTATCACGTGTCGTACTTTTCTTCGGTTCGAGGCTCTTGTCTTCATTAATCATACTGACACGATTGCTATGATTACCGTTCATATCCAACCGCAAGGAAAAATGTCCCAGACGCTTCCACCAGTTGGCACTTCCATATACATTCCAGTTTCCGTTAATATTAATAGGAGATGTCTCACGTCCGCCGGTTTTTGCATCATATAGCACTACCTGCGTCACACTGTTCTGTTCCATCTGCCCACCGATATTCGCAGATATACCTTTTTTTGAATGTTGAAAGCTCACACGGACACTATGAGAAAACATCTGTTTCAAATCCGGATTTCCCCGGGTGATATACAACGGATTACTGTTATCCGTCAGCGGCATTAAATCTGATAAGGAGGGTTGCCGGGTTCTACCGCTATAATTGAAAGTGATCCGGGCCTCTTTCTTTTTCCAATTCACCCATATCATAGGCTGAAAGTCGATAGTATGCATGGTAGTGTCCGCATAGAGCTTTCCCATTTTCCGTTCAATGGCACGTTTTTGCGGAGTCATCCCTAATGAGGCATTAAACATCCAGGTATCATCAGAGTAATTAAGCCCCACATCCAGATTATGGCCATTCGTACGACTATGACTCCGATTACTCAAACTATCCACATACCCTGCTTCATAGTCGGGAGGTAGTTCACCAAAGACTTCCGACTTCGTCAGAGAAGATAATTCATACGTATCACGATTATCACGCTCATAGTTAGTATCCCAGTTATATGCTACCCGGAAATGCATCTTCTTACCAATAGGCTGGGCAAAGGTAATCCCGACTCTCCATGAATTATTTTTTTGAGGCGACTTCAAATACTGGTTACGAAAAAGCACCGAATCATTTCCCAATTTATCTTCAAGACGGAAATAAGTAGTTTTAGAAAGCGAAAAACTTTCATTATCTCCCCACGAATCCGAGTTCAGGATATTCAATGCCAGCGTTGTACCTTTTTCATTCAGACGTCTCATAATACTCATCATCCAGCTATAACGGTTCGACTGATTCTCCGAACGCGACCGGTTCTCGCTACGATTCACT
>ENA-USYR01001114-USYR01001114.1-human-gut-metagenome-genome-assembly--contig:-NODE-1114-length-11481-cov-7.319537_pt1 | contig 11481 bp, 6 predicted proteins | sample MGYA00250064_ERZ773510 | MGnify/ENA primary metagenome ERZ773510 (study PRJEB29103, sample SAMN06112082) | human gut metagenome | biome: human gut; feature: ankylosing spondylitis patient; material... | reverse complement strand
TTTTTCAAGCAGAAGACGGCATACGAGATATTGGCGTGACTGGAGTTCAGACGTGTGCTCTTCCGATCTGGCAGCTTGCGAGACTTTTTGATGATGTGCTTGATGGTAACGCAACAGAGGAAACTCTTGATGTTATCAGGCTTACAGCAGAGGGAATCTATTATTCCGCTGACTGTGCAATCGGATATGAGGCAGCTAAGCTTGTATTAAAATGTATTGATGGCTGCGAGGATGATTTCAGGTCACATATTGAGAGAGGATTTTGTTCATGTAACAGTAACCAGCCGGTTGCATGTGTGAAGTCATGTCCGGCAGGAGTAGATATACCGGGATACATAGCACTTGTGCATGAAGGCAGATATGCAGACGCGGTTCGTCTTATAAGAAGAGACAATCCAATGCCTACAACATGCGCATACATTTGTGAGCATCCATGTGAAAACAGATGTAAGAGAACACTTATTGACGCGCCAGTCAACATCAGGGGACTTAAGAAAATGGCAGTTGATAATGCCGGTGCTGTTCCGGTTCCGGCATGTAATGAGCCAACAGGTAAGAAGGTTGCAATAATCGGTGGTGGTCCGGGAGGACTCAGTGCCGCATATTATCTGGCTCTTATGGGACATAAGGTTACTATATTTGAGCAGAGAAAGCAGCTTGGTGGAATGTTAAGATATGGAATTCCTAACTACAGACTTCCTAGAAAAAAGCTGGATGCGGAGATTAACGCTATATTGTCTACAGGAATAGAAGTTAAGAAAAATATAAGCGTAGGAACAGACATTACGCTTGAGGATATTAATAAAGAATATAATGCAGTATACATTTCTATCGGAGCACATGCAGACAAGAAGATTGGAATTGATGGTGAGGATGCTACAACAGGCGTAACATCAGCAGTAGAAATGCTTCGTGCAATTGGTGATGATGAAATGCCTGACTATACTGGCAAGCGAGTGGTTGTTATTGGCGGTGGAAATGTAGCAATGGATGTTGCCCGTTCTTCTGTAAGATTAGGTGCTGAGAAAGTAAGCATTGTATATAGAAGAAGAAAAGCCGACATGACGGCACTTCCGGAAGAGGTTGAAGGTGCAGAGGCAGAGGGTTGTGATGTTCTTGAACTTATGTCACCAGTTAGAATAGAGAAAGATGAAAATGACGCAGCAGTTGGTTTATGGGTTCAGCCACAGATGATAAGCAGGATAAAAGGTGGCAGACCATCACCTAAGACTGCAGCTAAGGACGAGGTTCTTATTCCTTGCGACCTTATTGTAGTTGCCATCGGACAGGGTATCGAAACAAGATATTTTGAGGAGCATGGCGTTACAGTCAAGAGAGGAACAATTGAGGCACTTGATACAAGTGAGATTAAAGAACGTAAAGGAATATTTGCAGGAGGAGACTGCGTAACAGGACCTGCAACAGTAATCAGGGCTATAGCAGCCGGAAAGGTTGCGGCAGCCAACATTGATGAATATCTTGGCTACCATCACGAGATAACTTCAGATGTAGAGATACCTTATGCCGGATATGAGGACAAGATACCTTGCGGACGAGTTGAGGTTGCACTGCGTGATGCCGCAGACAGAAAGAAAGACTTTGAACCTATTGAGTATGGATTTTCATGCGAGGAAGCATGTCAGGAGTCTGGACGCTGCTTAAGATGTGATCATTTTGGATTTGGTTCATTCAGAGGAGGCAGAGAGAAACAATGGTAAATTTAACAATTAATGGTAAAGCTGTATCAGTAAAAGAAGGAACTACCATTCTTGAAGCTGCCAGAACAATAGGAGAGACAATACCTACACTCTGCTATCTCAAGGAAATCAACGAAATCGGTGCATGTCGTGTGTGTGTTGTTGAAGTAGAGGGTACTGACAGATGTGTTACAGCATGTAATAACTTTGTAGAAGAAGGCATGGTTGTCTACACTAATTCAAGAAAAGTGCGTACAACAAGAAAGACTAATGTCAAGCTCATACTTTCACAGCATGATTACAAATGTGGTACATGTATAAGAAGTGGTAACTGTGCGTTACAGTCAATTGCTAATGAACTTAATATATCAGAGATGCCATATGATTCAATCTTAGAAAAAGATAATTGGGATAAAACATTTCCACTTATCAGAGATGCCCAGAAATGTATCAAATGTATGCGTTGTGTGCAGGTGTGTGATAATATTCAGGGAATGCACATATGGGATGTTGTAAATACAGGTTCGCGTACAACTGTAAATGTGCGTGCAAACAAGAACATTGCGGAGACTGCATGTACACTTTGTGGTCAGTGTGTAAGCAACTGTCCTGTAGGTGCACTTACAGAGAGAGATGATGTCGGAATCGTACTTGATGCGATTGAAAATGAGGATATCATTACAGTAGTACAGATTGCACCTGCAGTAAGAACAGCATGGGGCGAAGATTTTGGTATGTCTAAGGAATATGCGACAGCACAAAGACTTGTTGCAGGACTTAGAAGAATAGGATTTGATTATATATTTGACACAACATTTGCAGCAGACATGACAATTATGGAGGAGGGAAGCGAGTTTCTTGAAAGGCTTCCAGAAATCAAGGAGTCAGGACTTCCAATGTTCACATCATGCTGTCCAGGATGGGTGAAATTCGTAAAGAGCGAGTTCCCTGAGATGGCAGGCAGACTTTCAACAGCAAAGTCACCACAGCAGATGTTTGGTGCAATAACAAAGTCGTATTATGCAGAAAAGCTTGGGGTTGACCCGGATAAGATATTCTGCGTGTCAATCATGCCTTGTCTTGCAAAGAAGGACGAGTGTACATGGGACGGCGGCAAGGATGTTGACGCGGTTCTTACAACAAGAGAAGTTGCAAGAATGTTCAAAGCATTTTTCATAAAGCCGGAAGAACTTGATGAGGACGAGTTCGACAATCCTTTAGGTGAAGGAACAGGCGCAGGCGTTATATTTGGCGCAACAGGCGGTGTTATGGAGGCGGCGCTCAGAAGTGCTTACTACCTTGTGACAGGAAATAATCCTGATGCGGATGCGTTCCAGTCAGTGAGAGGTCTTGAGGGATGGAAGGAAGCAACATTTGACCTTAATGGAACAAGTATAAATGTAGCTGTTGCCAGTGGACTTAGCAATACAAGACACCTTATGAATGCAATAAAGAAGGGCGAAGTTCACTACGATTTCGTTGAAATAATGTCATGTCCGGGCGGCTGTATCAACGGTGGCGGACAGCCTTACAAGGAAGACGCTGTGATGGTTGAGGAGCGCCGTCATGTGCTGTACGGGCTTGATAAGCGCGATAATATTAGATTCTCACATGAGAATCCATCGGTTAAGCAGTGCTATGAGGAGTATTTTGGGAAACCGTTGTCACATAGGGCTCATGAAGTGTTGCACGTTAAATAGAATCATTTTTCGATAAGGTATGTGAGCCCGGTCTGCGGCTGGGGCAGTACAGGGTGTACACCTTCGGGCTGTCTTCGCTTAGCAGTAGTAAATGCCGCCATCTGCAGAGTTTTTTACAGGGTGCGAAAGCAAACGCGCTTCGCTTGAACGAGCTTTCGCACCCTGAACTTTTGCAGATGGCGGCATTAACTTCTGCACAGCTTGTCAGACTCAGGCGTACACCCTGCACTGTCCCAGCCGCAGTGGCTATATATGCCGGATTGGAAATATGATTTTATTCACGGTGCGTGTTCGGGGCAGGTGTGGCAGACGGACGCACCTGGTCGTTGCACTTCAGGTGCTGGGCTGGCTGTGATGTGTTTATTTGATTTAGGAGGCTTTTTATGAAGTTAAATGAATTGTCACCTAGTGAGGTGTTTTCTTATTTTGAAAAAATATGCTCCATTCCACATGGTTCTGGGAATACCGGGATGATTGCGGATTATTGTCTGGAGTTTGCTAAGTTGCATGGACTTAAGGCAAGGAAGGACGCGGCTGATAATGTTGTTATATTTAAGGCTGGTTCTTCTGGATATGAGGACTGTGAGCCTGTGATTTTGCAGGGACATCTTGATATGGTGTGTGAGAAAGAGCCGGACTGCGATATTGACATGAGTGTGCAGAGCATTAAGGCCTGCACCGATGGTAAGATGGTATGGGCTGACGGCACTACTCTTGGCGCTGATGATGGAATTGCTGTTGCATTTATACTGGCAGTGCTTGCTTCGGATACAATTGCACACCCTCCGATACAGGCAGTGCTTACAAGTGATGAGGAGATTGGAATGCTTGGCGCAAGAGACCTCGACACTTCTGAACTTACAGCTAAGAGGCTTATCAATATTGATTCTGAAAGTGAGGGAATATTGTATGTAAGCTGTGCTGGTGGTGTGAGAGCTGAGTGTGACATTCCAGTTGTGTATGAGGACGCAGTGGGCTGGGTGTCAGGTGGAGAGCAGGATGACAATGCATCAGATGCTGCAGGAAATGGCCAGGTCTGCTTTGAGGTTAAGATAAGCGGGCTTGCCGGCGGTCATTCCGGCGTTGAGATTCACAAACAGCACACTAATTCTATAAGATTGCTTGCTTCATTACTTTCACATGCCAGCGGGGCAGCAGATTTCCGTCTTGTGTCGCTTTCAGGTGGCGGCAAGGAAAATGCAATTCCAAAAGAAGCAAAGGCAGTTGTAAGTGTCAGAAGCTGCGATGCCGCAACATTTGAACAAAGCATCAAAGAGAGTAAGGCTGTGTGGATGCAGGAAATCAGCGCGACAGAGCCACATGCTAAGATTGAGGTTGGCAAGGCAGACGCTGCAGCAGACAAAGTCCTAGATTTCCATAGCACTGAAAATGTAATATATGCCCTCTGGTTAAGTCCTGATGGTGTGTACAGAATGAGTCAGGAAATCAACGGTATGGTGCAGACTTCACTTAATCTGGGCACAGCGTATCTTGAAGATGACAAGCTCGTGTACAAATATCTTATAAGAAGCAATACAGCGGCTGGAAAGAAATTATTGCTTGAGAGAGTTAATACATTTGTAAAACATTTGTCAGGAAATGTAGTCACAATGTCGGACTATCCTGCGTGGGAATACAAGAGTGATTCGCAGTTAAGAAAGATATGTGTTGAGAGCTTTACAAATGTGTACGGCCATGAACCGGAAGTGACTTCAATCCACGCCGGACTCGAATGTGGCATACTCGCCGGGAAAATGCCGGGAGTAGATATGATATCATTTGGACCGACACTTGAAAGTGTGCATACGCCTGATGAGTGTATGGATGCGGCTTCAGTGGAGCGGACTTGGGAATATCTGATGGAGATACTTAAAAGTTTATAACTAAATTTGCGGGAGTAAGTGTGTGACGACAGATTACATCACATTTACTTCCGCAAATTTAGTTATATACTACAGAAAAATGGGTAGAATATGCTATATATTAACCATAAGGAGAATTAATACATGATAAAAGATGGATTTTTATACCTTGCGGCACTTATATTTGCAGCTGCAGTATTAGTAAATCTACCTAAGATTTTTAAAGGGAAAAAGGCACAGGTGTTCTTTAATTTTGCACCGCCAATTGTACTTATATACCTGGGGCTTATGCTCCTTTGCACAATGGAAGTGTGGGACCTTAGTGCAACAAGCGCTGTGTACAAATCAGTCAAGAACCCGATATTATATGCGATGCTTTTCATAATGCTGCTTCGATGTGATTTGAAGAAAATCATCAAGCTTGGACCTAAAATGCTTATCGGTTTCTTCGCAGCAACTTTGTCAATCGGACTTGGATTCTTCGTTTCGTATGCAATATTCCACCAGCTCTTAGGCGCAGGTTCATGGAAAGCGCTCGGTGCACTGTGCGGAAGCTGGATGGGCGGCGGCGGCAATATGCTCGCAATCCAGGCAGCACTTGACGTTGACGAAGCAACAATGGCTTACGCCCTTGTTATGGATTCAATCTGCGCGACACTTTATGTAATGTTCCTTCTGTGGGCAATCGGAAATCACGAGAAGTTCAACAAATGGACAAAGGCAGACACAAGCATAATCGACGGCGTTGGAGCTGCACTCGAAGAGGAAGCAAAAGCCAACACAAAGCCTCTTGTATGGCAGAACATCATTCTTCTGCTCGGTTCAGGACTCTTAGTATCGGCAGTTTCAATGGAACTTGGCAGCATGATTAATGCACATTTATCATTCTTTGACAGCACAACATGGACAGTCCTTATCGTATCAGTGCTTGGTATCGTATTCGCCCTGACACCATTTGGCAAGATTAAGGGAACTGAGGAGATTTCAAATGTAATGCTTTATATAGTCATTGCCTTAATCGCTTCAAGAGCAGACCTCGGAGCAGTCGGAAATGCCCCAATATGGCTTCTCACAGGATTCGTAATCCTCCTTATCCATGTGGCAATAATGATTGCACTTGCGAAGATATTGAAACTCGACATCTTTACATGCTGCGTTGCTTCCCTCGCCAACATAGGCGGAACAGCAACAGCACCGGTCCTTGCCGGCGCATACTCAAATGCCCTCGTACCAGTTGGTATCATGATGGCGCTTCTCGGCTATGTCATCGGAACCGGCGGCGGCCTGGTTGTGGCTAATCTGATGAGTATATTTGGGTAGATTTTAATGGAATAATTGATGGAATGGATAGCACTTCGGCAGTAGATGGGTACTGTTGAGGTGCTGTTTTTTTATATTAGAAAATTGAAAGTTGAGCGGGGAATTTTATTGTTTTCGACAAAACTCGACAAATATTTGGTGATAAAATATTAATAAACTTAAATAAAAGAGGATTAAACATGCGATAAATTATGTGGGTAAAGTTTGACTTCTAAATATAAAAAATTTAAAATTATAGATAATATCAGTGATATTATTTTTGTGGAGTAATAAAATATGGGAATTTCAAAGATTAAAATAGAGAATTTTAAAACTATAAGTAGGTTGCAGCTAAAACTAGAAGAAAATGGAATTATTTGTTTATTAGGGAAAAATGGGGCGGGTAAAACTACCGTAATTAATGCAATTAATTATTTATATAAAATTGCAGAAGAGCCATATAAAATTGAGCAAGTAATTGATAAAAAAAATCCGTATGTGCAAAAAATGATAATCGAATTATTTTTTGACTTCTCTAAACTACAAAAGAAGACAACCAACCGATATATAGAAGAAAATTTATTAGAGTTTGAAAAATATATAAAGAATTATCAATTGCCATTGAAAATGATTCAATATAAAAACGGATTAATAGAATGGTATCCTATCAATGATGTTTATAAAGTAAGAAAACTTTTAAAAATATTTCCACTATATTTTATAGATGTAAGAAGAATACCTTTACATGAATGGTCTGATTTATGGGAAATTGTATCCGATTTAGCAATAAGTGGAATAGAACAAGATTCTACATATATAAAAAATAATTTAACAAATTTATTTAAAGAGATATATGGAGAAAAATACACAAAAGCAATTAATATTGTTGAAAAAATTTTTCAAGAAGAAAACATAACTATAAATGATAGAGAATATAAAAAGAGATTCAAAAATGCTATCATTTCCAATTTTGGTGGGGAAATTTTTAAAATTAAAGAGCAATATATAGATTATTATTCGGACGGAATGAATTCCCTCAAATATATGACTGTATTTTTAAAATTAGTTATTAATCTTTCTAAAACAGCATGGAAGGATATTACAATAATTTTTGATGAGCCTGAAATTAGTTTGCATCCTCAGTATATCGAAGAGTTATCAGATAATATATGTGAACTAAGTTGTAATAATGCAATTATTTTATCAACACATTCAAATCATTTAGTAAGTTCTTTGATAAGAAATTATGCTAATATATTTTTTTTCCAAGTTTACAATAATAATGGCTATGCAAAAATAAAAAAAATAAATGATTTTTTTGAAGAAAAAGACAAATATTTAATTGGTAGTGAAGAATCATCTAGTTATTTTTCAGATTTGACTGTTTTGGTTGAAGGACAAACGGAAATACAATTATTTAAAAATAAAAGAATAAATGATTTATACCCATTTTTGAGGAAGGTTACTTTTTATAATACTAAATCTAATGATAGTGTAACTAAATTAATGCTAATGAATGCAAAATCAACAGTAAATTTTTTGAATATTATTGATATGGATAAAATTTTACAATATTCAAAGAATAAATTTATTTTTAGGTCGGGAAATAAGACTGTTAATCCAGTTAGAAATTTAAATAATGATAAGTCAGAAAGGTATCTTTATTATGGGGAGAGGAAAAAGGATACCTACATTCAAAAAAAGAAAATTGACGAACTTGTAGAAAGGGATATTGCTGTAGAAATAAAAAATGTATGTTTAAGAGGAAATAATTATAGTTCTTTAATATATAATATCAAAAAATATTGCAAAGAATATAATTGCTTTCCATTTAGAACAACAGTAGAAGGGGCAATTATTTGTTCTCGTAGTATAAATATTATATTAGAATGGTTAGAAATTAATTGGGAGCAAAAAAAATATAACGAATTTATAGATATCATTTCTGTATATAACAAAAAAATACAAGAAGTAATTATAAGGTGTATATTTCATGGGAAAGTAGATATTTTAGAAAAAAAAATTAAGGATGATAAAATATGTAAAATTGTAAATCAATATTCTAAAGGAGATAAAGTAGATGGGTGGATTTTTGATTTTTTTAATTGGTATTTTCAAAAATATATGATTAATGATATTAAAACAAATAAAGAAAAATTTGCATATGATTTTCCTGAAATAAATGATGTTTTGCAAATCATAGAAAGTATGTTAAAATAATTATATTGAGCAGTGACGATCCTAAAACATTTTTGGGAGTCTCGTGAATTTTTGATTATTACAACACAAGTAATAATCATATAAAAATAATCCGAGATGTTATAAATATCAATATGATATTTACGATTTTATAATCAGATTACCCTTTGTGCGGTTATTCGCAAAGCGTAAAATGAGAGGTGCTCAATAAAAAAGCTTCTCTTATGTAGAAGCTTTTTTTATATGGAGATTAGCTATGAAAAATATATGGAGAATTGAATCTTTGTCAGACTTATTTGATTGTATAGGATACGATGAAGAGAGTTTAGAAAAGGCTATTAAAGAAAAAGACAAGTATTATGGTGTTAAAATAAGTATTCCTAAGAAAAATGGCTATAGACATATATATAAAGTCAATAAAACATGTCGTTTATATGACATTCAAAAAAATTTATGTCATTACTTTTTGGGAAATATTATGATTTCAGATAATGCTTTTGGATTTAAAAAAGATTGTAATTATTTTGATTTTTTAGAAGAACATAAAAATTTCTATGGTAATAGCAATTATTTAAGGTTAGATATTAGTGACTTTTTTGGCTCGATAAGTAAAGAACTTTTAGAAAATGTGCTAAATTATTATGTGGATATTTCTGAAGATAAAGAAAAAGAGAAAGTTGTAAATTATCTTTTAGACATTATATTATATGACGATAAATTGATTCAAGGAACCCCTATAGCACCAGTTGTGTCTAATTTGGTTTTTCGTTCTCTTGATATAAGAATCGATAGATATTGTTGCAAGCAAAAAATTGTTTATAGCAGATATGCAGATGATTTACTATTTTCTTCGGAAAAGAGAAATGTTTTTAGTAAAGATTTTGGTAGGACAATAAAGCGTATCTTAAAAAGTAAAGGATTTAATATAAATTATGGTAAATTAAGAAAAGCAAGTAATAGAATGGCTTTAAATGGATTTGTTGTAGACGAAAATGTTAGGTTATCACGGAAAAAGCTTAAGCCTATAGGTAGAATTTTATTTTATATGGAAACAAATTGTTATGAAGGGAGTGCTAAGTGGGTATGTAAATATAATATGGAAATGGAAAAATACAAAAAAGAAAAAGATGTAACAATTAAGAATAAAAATGATTTAATAAATTTATTGGCTGGGTATAGATCATTTTTGTTAAACGCTAAAAAATACTCTGAAAATCCTAAATATGATGATCATATAAATAATATTATAGAAAGAATACAAAAACAAATTGATAAAATTGAACAACAATAATGATAAGTTAAGATAAAAATTGAAAAACAGTATGAATAATTGCATTATACTATAATAGAAACAAGGTATTGATATAGACAAATGTTTATATCAATACCTATATATTAGAGTTAACTATACATTTTCAGTATATCTGCATTTAGGAAAAGCAGAGCATCCCCAAAAACTCTTGCCAGCATTATTGCCTTTGGAAGCTTTACGCAATATGAGTTTAGAACCGCACTTAGGGCATATTTTATCAGAACATTCTGAATTTGTAGATGTGTGTATGTCTTTTTCATCTGTATTATTGGAAATTGTTATATTAGATGACTCTACTGCCTTTACATCAATATTGGAGTTATTTTGTTGTTCAATATTTTGCGTATTTTCTACTTCTATTAACATTTCTTCATATTTTTTTGAATAATCGGAACGCTCTGGTTTGTTAGCGTTAAGATAAAAATCAGCAAGTTCGCGCATTTCTTTTTCTGTATAAGAAGGATCTTTTGATTCAGAATTAAGCTTTTTAATTGTAGCAACTAATTGATCTGCACGAATAACCGTATTTTTTAATTCTTTTGGAGCAAATCTGTAATTAAAGTAGGTCTTAGGATTTGCAAGAACAATTAGTGATTTGTGGTTATCATCAAAGTAATGTTCAAAAGCCATTTTTGTTATAAAATTGCCTTTTGCTTCTTTTCTACAAGCCTTCAATACATTTAAATGGTGTTGATTTTGTGTTACAGGCGAATATATACCTTCTTTTACCTTCTTTCCAAACATCTCATATGTTCGAATGAAATTTCCCTGACTATCTATTTCTATATTTCCAATAAGATTCTTGCACTCTATTATAAAGATTTTCTTTCTTGTAATTATGATGTAATCAATCTGTGCAGTTAGGTCTTCATGTTCAAGGCAGATATCATGAAGTATATACATATTCATACCACTATTTTTAAGTTCATAAGCAATGTTTTGTTCACCTATTGCTCCATATGATGCGAGTTTAATCTGTTTTTGAATTTCTTGCTTGAGTTCTGGTGAGGTTGCTTTGCTTTCTAATTGATGCATTTTATTTATAAAAACAGTAGCATCACTGTTTTCTTTTAAGAAAACAGGACCTATTTTTTTCTGAAATAATTCCATGTAAATCTCCTTACCTGTGATTGTGAATTAATAAAAAATTATTGATTTAAAATAGTATACAACATTAGGAGACGGTATGGCTATAGTGTTTAGATGAATAATTGTGTTTGTGTTTTACATTTATTGATAGTTATTTATGATTTTGCTATAATAAAATAAATTAAATTTATAAAATAATAGATAAAGTGAGACTTATAAATGGGTAAAGCGTTTCTAAAATGGGCAGGAGGAAAGCGTTGGTTAGTAAATTCAGAAAGTCATAGATTTCCGACAGAATATAATAGATATATAGAACCTTTTTT
>ENA-USYR01001113-USYR01001113.1-human-gut-metagenome-genome-assembly--contig:-NODE-1113-length-11501-cov-43.584909_pt1 | contig 11501 bp, 9 predicted proteins | sample MGYA00250064_ERZ773510 | MGnify/ENA primary metagenome ERZ773510 (study PRJEB29103, sample SAMN06112082) | human gut metagenome | biome: human gut; feature: ankylosing spondylitis patient; material... | reverse complement strand
GGCAGGCTTTGAATTGGAATCCATCAATACACAGTATTGCGCCATGCTGTATCCGCGTGTGGAACACCAGGCGGTGCTGGCTGTCGTAGTGGTAGTGGTGGGTCCGCTCGTCGTCCGTCCGTATCACACCCGTCGGGATGCGGTCCGTCTTCTCCGTCAGTCTGCCGTTCGCCCGTCAGACGGCCTTTATCGTCATAGCCGTAGTGGACCGCCACACGGTGGCCTTCACTCAGGTGGCTGATTTCTGTCAGCCAGCCGTGGTCGTCATACTGCCACTGCTCCGCCGGTTCACCGTTCACCGTGCGCCGGGTGATACGGTCCGACGCATCGTAATGCCAGAGGGTGATAAGCCCCTCATCTTCACTCTGCGTGAGTTTTCCGGTCAGGTCATACTGGTAACGTTGCGTCCGGCCGTCAAAACCGCGCTGTTCAGTCAGCCTGTCCACCGGGTCATACCGGAACGTGGACTGGCTGCCGTTCTCGTTGGTCAGCACGGTGATGCGCCCGGCAGCGTCATACCCCATGCTGCGCGTAAGACCGCCTTCCGTCACACTCACCGGACGCCCGCGTTTATCATATGCGATGGTGCTGCGTTTACCGTCCGGTGATATCGTTGCTGTCAGGTCGCCTGCGGCGCTGTACTCATAACGGATTTCACGCCCCTGCGCATCCTTCTGACTGACCAGTTGCCCACGCGGGTTATAACTGCTGTAAGTGCTGATGCCTTCCTCCCGGTGAACGGCGATTTGTTGACCGTACCGGTCGTACTCATACCGCGTCGTGTACCCCGAGCAGTCCGTGAAGGCCAGCAGTTGACCGTAACGGCTCCATGCCATCTGTTTTGTACTGCCCGTCGCGTCCTGTATCCCTGTCGGCAGCTCACTCGCCGGGTCATCATAGCTGTACCGCGTTGTCTCACCGCTGCGCGAGGTCTCCGCCGTCAGCCTTCCCTTCTCATCATACTCCCGGCTGCTGCGAAGCCCGTCCGGGTACGTCACCGACGTCACCTGCCGCTGGCTGTTATAGCCATACCGTACCGTCCTGCCGTCCGGCCGGATAAAAGATAACCTCTTCTCTTCTTCTGCAAATAAAATAGCTGTATTTACTAATGCTAGATGTGAATATGCCTGCGGGAAGTTGCCCAACTGTTCTTTGGTTTCGAAATCAATATCTTCACTAAACAATCCGAGGTGATTGGAATATTTCAGAACTTCGTCAAACAGGCAGCGTGCTTCTTCTTTATGGCCGGTTACAAACAATGCCCGTATAAGCCAGAATGTACAAATCGTAAAAGCAGAAGTAGGCAACCCAAAATCGTCTTTGCTGTTATAGCGATACATAAGTCCTTTATGGAAAAGGGCTTTCTTGACTGCTTCCACTGTTTTATGATAGCGTATATCATCTGCTTCTATAAATCCATAGGGTTCCATCAATAGTAATGAGGAATCCATTGCTTGATTATTATATGTCTGTGTGAAGCTTTGAAGTTCCTTATTCCAGCCATATTTCATCACATCTTTCTTTATTTTTTCGGCTTCCAGTTGCCAACGTTCGCTATAATTATATTTGTTAAGCATTTGAGCGATTTTAGCTCCGCGATCTAAAGCTACCCAACACATCACTTTGGAAGAAACAAAGTGTTGTCCTTCTCCCCGGATCTCCCAGATTCCCTTATCGGGCTTTCTCCAGTTTTCTACTACTTTTGCTAAAATGCTCTTTACCATCTCCCACATATCTTCAATTTCGTCCAATGTACCGGGCATGAGGCGATAATATTGGTAAATCAGGTCCATCAGGTAACCAAAAGAGTCGTTTTGTTTCTGATGGTATGCATCATTTCCTATTCGTACAGGTTTGGAGTTCTTATAACCGGATAGATGGTCGAGTATCACTTCGGTTAGTTGGTGCTCGCCCCGGATGCCATACATAATTTGATAATCATGTTTGGAAACGAATGTGGATTGGATAAATTTCATAAAGCGTTTGGCTGCACCGGTATGTCCGATTTGAAACATGGTTTCGATGGACATGGAAGCATCCCGAAGCCAGCAGAAACGATAATCCCAGTTGCGCACTTCTCCTACAGCTTCTGGAAGGCTTGTCGTTAGTGCTGCCAGCACAGCTCCGTTGTGGTAGGACATTAGTTTCAGAACCAATAAACTCCGTTCGATTACGTCATTATATAGAGTGTATTTCTTGCTTCTGTCTGTCCAGTTCAGCCAATATACCAGCGTACGGCAATATTCTATTTTCTCCCTTTCTATGTCGATTGGGATCACTTTCTCGTTATAGGAGAGCAGGAGAAATTCGTCTTTCTCAAGAATGATTTCTTTTTTCTCTTTGATGTCCTGAAGAGACAGGGAAGCATATAAATATTGTCTGTCCTTGTTGTCAAAGGAGCAGTAGGATTCGATATACTGTGGAGTGATATTAAGGATCACTTGTCCCTGCGCATAGTTCGGGGCCGGATGATAGTTGATCTTGAAACGCGGTTTCCCTTTTATCCAATGTATGTAGCGGTATAATTCGGCAGGTAAATAATGCCCTGTTTCGTCTTGTGAACGATAGCAGGGCATATAGTCGAGCACTACGAATTCTCCTTCATCGGAGGAGAATTGGGTAGAAAGAATATTGGTGTGGGGGACATAATTTTGTGTGATGCGATAGTCTCCGGAAACTTCGAATCCGAAAGCTCCTCCTTTCTCCCGGTCGAGCATACTGGCAAAAATAGAAGGAGAATCGAAATCGGGAAAACAGAGCCATTCGATATTTCCGTTCTGCGAAATGAGAGCTGCCGTTCGGCAGTTACCTATCACTCCATAATTTAAATTATTCATATTGATTGCTTTTTATTGAGTTTTTAATAGATCTTTGAGAAAGTCGAAAGCGAAAGTCAGGCGATTCTTAATACTTCCTTTTTTTGTGGCAGTTTTTTGTTTGCCTAGTAAAGACCGTAAGAAAGGAAGTACGTCAGATTGGGCAGACAGGTGATAGTTGGCGGCTTCGGATACGCTACCTATTTTAATGGCGATAGCGCTCTTCGGTAATGCCTGAAACATATCTTCATCTGTAGTGTCGTCTCCCATCGCTATAACAAAATCATAACGTCTGTTGGCTAGCAGACGACCCACCTCGGAACCTTTATTGCAATCCGGTGATTTGATTTCGATCACTTTATTTCCTTGTAGAATTTGTAGTTTCTGCCGGGTACAGAGCGAAATCAGTGTGTTGACGAGTTGTTGGGCTCTTAATGTGCCGAGCCATGCGTCACTTTCACGATAATGCCATGCCAGGGCAGTTTCCTTCACTTCCAGATGGGAACGGGGAGTACGGTCTACAAACATTTGAAGAATAGAGAGAATACCTGCTCCCCATTCTTTCTTCTTTATGTTTTTATGCCAAACCCCGTTCTCTTTGTAGAAAGCCCCATGTTCGGCAGCCATAGACACAGGAAGGGAGCCAAGCCATTTTTCTAATGTAAAGTGATCCCGCCCGCTATTGATAACAATATGATTGGCGGGATCGCTAGCCAGTTGTTGTAGAATAGAAATGAGTTCCGGTGTAGGTTGTGCATCCTCGGGACGTGGTTTGAGAGCCGTCAGTGTACCATCATAGTCCAGCAGAATCAGGCGTTGTTTGGCTTGGTTATACTTGAGCTTGATTTGTGCGATGGTGGCAGCTACGATGCGTTTTTTCCGTAACATATCATTTTTCATACATGTCGCGTTCAGTTCATTGACAAAGTCGGCTGCCCATTTGTTGACTGTCTGTACGGACAGAATGCTTTGCATACGTTGCAGGCGTTGTTTTTGTTCCTCTTCGGGCATTTCAAGTGCCTGGCAAATAGCATTTTCTATTTGTTCTGTATCGTTCGGGTTGATTTGGATAGCGTCCGTCAATTCTACGGCGGCACCTGCCATTTCGCTAAGGATAAGTACACCGGGATTGTCGCATTTGGTAGCTACGTATTCTTTGGCTACCAGATTCATTCCGTCCCGAAGTGGAGTGACGAGGGCTATGTCGGCCACATAGTACATGGCAGTCAGTTCTTCCAGTGAAAAGCCATGATAGAAATAACAGACGGGAGTCCAGTTCATTGTGGAGTAACGTCCGTTGATAGAGCCGATTTCTTCGTCAATTTTTGTTTTTAGTTCCGCATAACTGCCTACATGGTCGCGTGAAGGGACAATGACCATTGCCAATGTAACTTTACCGTGATATTCAGCATGATGTTCGAGGAAGGTGGCAAAGCCACGAAGACGGTGCAATATGCCTTTGCTGTAATCCAGTCTGTCTACTGACAGGATCAGTTTATGCTCGCCGAAAAGTTTCCGGGTACGTTCAATAGCTTGGTGCACTTCTTTATTTTCCGAGGCCTTATGATAAGATTCATAGTTGATTCCCATTGGTAATGCCTCTACTCTGGTCACCCGGTTGTTGATCTGTACTTCATCCAATTTAAAATCGAGATGTAATACACGTTCTACAGCACTGATGAAATGACGCATATAGTCGTGGGTGTGGAAAGCAATGAAGTCGGCTCCTAATAAGCCTTTCAGTATCTCGGCGCGCTCCGGCAGAATACGAAAAAGTTCGTAGGAAGGGAACGGGATATGATGGAAATATCCGATACAGAGTTCCGGATATATTTTCCTCAACATTCCCGGAAGTAGCATCAACTGATAATCCTGTATCCATACTTTGTCGCCGGGACGTACCAGTCGGCAAATCTCCTCATAGAAAAGACGGTTGACTTGCTGGTAGGATTGCCAAAAACAGTTCTTATATAAGGTATAAGCATAAAAGTAATGGCATAAAGGCCAGATAGTACTGTTACTGTATCCTTCGTAGTAATTTTCAATTTGCTTTTCCGACAAGAAGACCGGATGAAAATTCATTTCCTGTAGTTTCTCGTTAATCTCCTGTTGGTCCTTTTCTTCATTGGCACATATTCCGGGCCAACCTATCCAGTGCTTCTCATAAGAAGTCTGAAGAGAATCCAAACCTGTTGCCAGTCCGCCTTCGCTACGCGAAAATGCGAATTTACCGTTTGTGCCGGCTACTTTGACAGGTAATCTGTTTGCAATAATATAAAGTTTCATATCTATCTCTTTGCAAAGCATATACCAATAGACCTATATTAGTTGTTAATCTCTTATTATCAGTGTATTATAAGTATTATGTTTCCTTCTCTTGCCTTTTCAAAATGAAAATCCCCCTTTCAAAGTGATAATTTGCTTATTTTTTCTCTTCTGAAATTCTGGAAAAGTACAAAGCTTTTCAAAATAGAATCCTTTTTTCAAAATGGAAGGGTATGTTGGATGGATAGAAAGTTTCTGGTGATGTGTATTTTGTTGAATATTAGTCTGTTATCTGCTGTGTGTTTTTTGTGGCACGCATTTGGCATGAAGGGTGGCGAGTAAAAAAATAATAGTAATCATTTAAAAGGTAAAAACATGGGAATAACACTATCATTTATTTTCTGCCTGTTAAGCGGTTTCGCTTGTTTCTGGCTATTTTGGAAATGTGTAGACTGGTTTGAAAATATTTAAAGAAAAAGGAGAATTGATTATGTACACAGCATTATTCGTATTAGGTATTGCGATCTTCGGTTATTTGATGTACGTGCTCGTCAAACCCGAAAAGTTTTAAAGTAACACACACAGTTTAAGGTAAAAAGTATATGAATACAGAAATTTTAGGCGTGGTTGTTCAGATAGCCTTGATGGTGATTCTGGCTTATCCACTGGGAAAATACATTGCTAAGGTCTACAGAGGAGAAAAGACCTGGTCTGATTTTATGGCTCCTATCGAAAGAGTCATTTATAAAGTTTGTGGAATCGACCCCAATGAAGAAATGAACTGGAAACAATTCCTGAAAGCATTGTTGATTTTGAATGCTTTCTGGTTTTTCTGGGGAATGGTACTCTTGGTTTCACAAGGATGGTTGCCCTTAAATCCGGACGGCAACGGACCGCAGACTCCGGATCAGGCATTTAATACCTGTATTAGTTTTATGGTGAACTGTAACTTGCAGCACTATAGCGGTGAAAGCGGACTGACTTATTTTACTCAACTGTTCGTCATCATGCTATTCCAGTTTATTACCGCAGCAACAGGTATGGCTGCTATGGCAGGTATTATGAAGAGTATTGCTGCAAAAACAACCAAAACAATTGGTAACTTCTGGCAATTTCTGGTAATAAGCTGTACACGTATTTTATTGCCTCTTTCTCTGATTGTAGGTTTTATCTTGATTCTCCAGGGAACCCCGATGGGATTTGACGGTAAGATGAAGGTAACTACGATGGAAGGCCAGGAACAAATGGTTTCTCAAGGTCCTACGGCTGCGATTGTTCCTATCAAACAATTGGGTACAAATGGTGGTGGTTATTTGGGTGTAAACTCTTCTCATCCGTTGGAAAATCCGACATATCTTACTAATATGGTAGAATGTTGGTCTATTCTGATTATCCCGATGGCAATGGTACTTGCGCTGGGATTTTATACCCGCAGAAAGAAGTTGGCTTATAGTATATTCGGAGTAATGCTTTTCGCTTTTCTGGTAGGCGTATGTATTAATGTCAGTCAGGAAATGGGCGGTAATCCACGCATTGATGAATTGGGAATTGCGCAGGATAATGGTGCGATGGAAGGTAAAGAGGTCCGTTTGGGAGCCGGAGCAACGGCATTATGGAGTATTGTAACTACTGTAACCTCTAATGGTTCTGTGAATGGTATGCATGATTCCACTATGCCGCTGTCCGGAATGATGGAGATGCTGAATATGCAGATTAACACCTGGTTTGGCGGTGTAGGTGTAGGATGGATGAACTACTATACATTTATTATCATTACAGTGTTTATCAGCGGTTTGATGGTAGGACGTACGCCGGAATTCCTCGGTAAGAAAGTGGAAGCCCGCGAAATGAAAATCGCTACGATTGTAGCTCTGCTTCATCCGTTTGTCATTTTGGTATTTACAGCACTTTCAAGTTATATTTATGTGCATCACCCTGATTTTGTGGAAAGTGAAGGTGGATGGTTGAACAACTTGGGATTCCACGGTTTAAGTGAGCAACTTTACGAGTACACTTCTTGTGCTGCCAATAACGGTTCCGGTTTTGAAGGTTTGGGAGATAATACTTATTTCTGGAATTATACGTGTGGTATTGTTCTGATTTTGAGCCGTTTTATTCCTATCATCGGGCAGGTTGCCATTGCCGGATTACTGGCACAGAAGAAATTCATTCCGGAAAGTGCCGGCACATTGAAGACCGATACATTGACTTTCGGAGTCATGACATTTGTGGTTATCTTCATTATTGCTGCGCTGTCATTCTTCCCGGTACATGCATTGAGCACAATTGCTGAACATTTAAGTTTGTAATACTGAATTAGAGAAGATATGAAAGATAATAAATCAGCTTCTTTGTTTCCAAAGGAGCAAGTTATAGAAAGTTTGAAACAGTCATTCGTGAAACTGAACCCCCGGATAATGATAAAGAACCCGATTATGTTTACAGTAGAAGTGGCTACAGTAGTCATGCTGCTCGTAACGCTCTACTCCATTGTAAATTCTTCACAAGGTTCGTTTGCTTACAACATTGCCGTGTTTATCATTCTGTTTGTAACCTTGTTGTTTGCCAATTTTGCCGAAGCTATTGCCGAAGCACGTGGTAAAGCACAGGCCGACAGCTTGCGTAAGACTCGTGAAGAGACACCGGCTAAGAAAGTGGAAGGCAATAAAATCGTTACTGTCAGTTCTTCACAGTTGAAGAAAGGAGATGTATTTGTTTGTGAGGCTGGAGACGTGATTCCTTCCGATGGTGAGATTATTGAAGGCTTGGCTTCTATTGATGAAAGTGCTATCACCGGCGAGTCTGCTCCGGTTATTCGTGAGGCAGGTGGCGATAAGAGTTCTGTAACGGGTGGTACGAAGGTATTGTCCGATCATATAAAAGTAATGGTGACTACTCAACCGGGAGAAAGTTTTCTCGACAAGATGATTGCACTGGTAGAAGGTGCTTCCCGCCAGAAAACCCCGAATGAGATTGCGTTGACTATTCTGTTGGCAGGTTTTACGCTTGTTTTCGTCATAGTGTGTGTTACCTTGAAACCGTTTGCCGACTATAGTAATACGGTCATCACCATTGCTTCGCTTATTTCTTTGTTTGTGTGTCTGATTCCGACAACTATCGGTGGACTTCTCTCTGCTATCGGTATTGCCGGTATGGACCGCGCGCTTCGTGCCAACGTGATTACTAAATCCGGTAAAGCAGTAGAGACTGCCGGTGATATTGATACGTTGTTGCTGGATAAAACAGGTACTATCACAATCGGTAACCGTAAAGCAACTCATTTCCATACGGCTCCGGGTGTCAATTTGCACGATTTTGTGGAGACTTGTCTGTTGTCTTCCTTGTCCGATGAAACGCCGGAGGGTAAGTCTATCGTAGAACTGGGACGCGAGTCGGGCATCCGTATGCGTAACCTGAATACAACGGGAGCGCGTATGATTAAGTTTACGGCTGAAACTAAATGTTCGGGAGTAGACTTGGCAGATGGAACACAGATTCGTAAAGGTGCTTTCGATGCTATCCGTAAGATGGTGGAAGGTGAAGGAAATGAATTTCCGAAAGAAGTGGAAGAGATCATCTCTTCTATCTCTAGCAATGGTGGTACGCCGTTGGTAGTATGTGTAAACAAGAAAGTGACCGGTGTCATTGAGTTGCAGGATATTATCAAACCGGGTATTCAGGAACGTTTCGAACGTCTGCGTAAGATGGGAGTGAAGACGGTCATGGTGACAGGGGATAACCCGTTAACTGCAAAATATATTGCTGAAAAAGCCGGTGTGGATGATTTTATCGCTGAAGCTAAACCGGAAGATAAGATGGAATATATCAAGAAGGAACAGCAGGCTGGTAAATTGGTTGCAATGATGGGAGACGGAACGAACGATGCTCCTGCTCTGGCACAAGCCAATGTGGGTGTAGCCATGAATAGCGGTACACAGGCAGCAAAGGAAGCCGGTAATATGGTCGACTTGGATAACGATCCGACGAAATTGATTGAGATTGTGGAAATCGGTAAACAATTGTTGATGACACGTGGTACGCTGACTACTTTCTCTATTGCCAATGACGTGGCCAAATATTTCGCAATTGTTCCTGCCTTGTTTATGATTGCTATTCCTGAACTGGCTGCTCTGAATATCATGCATCTGCATAGTCCTGAAAGCGCCATTCTTTCGGCAGTCATTTTTAATGCGATTATTATTCCGATTCTGATTCCGCTGGCTTTGCGTGGTGTGCAATACAAACCGATAGGTGCAAGTGCTTTGCTTCGCCGTAATCTGCTGATCTATGGTGTGGGTGGTGTGATTGCTCCTTTCGTGGGAATCAAATTGATAGATTTAGTAGTAGGTTTATTCTTTTAATTAAAAAACAATAGCAATGAAAACTTTATTGAAGTCATTAAAAATAACACTTGCTTTTTGTGTCTTTTTCTCCGTGTTCTATATCCTTATCCTGTGGGTGTTCGCACAGGTAGCAGGTCCTAATAAAGGAAATGCCGAGGTGGCTACGCTGGATGGGAAAGTAGTGGGAGCAGCCAATGTGGGTCAGATGTTTACAAAAGATATTTATTTCTGGGGACGTCCTTCTTCTGCCGGTGACGGGTATGATGCGACGAGTTCCGCAGGTAGTAATAAAGGGCCTACGAATCAAGAATATCTGGATGAAGTGAAAGCGCGTATTGATACTTTCCTTGTACATCATCCTTATTTGAATCGTGCGGATGTGCCTGCCGAAATGGTTACGGCCAGTGGTTCGGGACTGGATCCTAATATCACTCCTCAATGTGCGTATGTACAAGTGAAGAGAGTAGCACAAGCACGTGGATTAACAGAAAAACAAGTAAGAGCGATTGTTGATAAAAGCATAGAAAAACCGTTTTTGGGGTTGTTGGGAACAGAAAAGGTGAATGTCTTGAAATTGAATATCGCTTTAGAGGAAAGCAATAAGTAGATGAAGATTGAGCAGCGTTCCTGTCCGGACCGTTTGGGTTATGCCGCGGTTCAAATTAACAGGGTTGGATGGGGCGCTGCTTTTTTACAGGAACATAAAATAGAATTAGATAAAAAGTATGAAAAGTTTTTTTAGTAAAAAGAGTATTTTAGGAACAATGGCTGTAGCAGCCGTATGTATGTTGGGAACTAGCAATGCACAAGCACAAGAGTTTACTATACAAGGTGATTTGGTAAGTTCGTATGTATGGCGTGGTATTTATCAGGGGGGAGCCGCTTCCTTTCAGCCGACTTTGGGATTTAGCGTAGGTAATTTCTCGCTTACTGCAGGAAAAGATGCGTATTCTACATCAGGATGTTCTTCCATAAACTTCACGCGATTTTCAAAACAAGTATTACTTATTAGATCATCAGCATCAAAATGAATAATATACTTTCCTAAAGAAGAATACAAGCCAATATTTCTACATGTTACAGATCCCTTAGGTAATCTATTTCTGATTAGAAATTTTATTCGATTTTCCTTAGCCACATAGTCCTTTACTAATTTTTGAGTAAAATTATCTGTAGATTGGTCATCTACTATAATTAGTTCCCAGTCATCAAATGTTTGCTGTATGCAACAATCAATCATCTCCTTTAATAAATTTCCATTATTGTAACATGGAATAATAACTGATAATATAGGCATGTTGATTCAAATTATTTAATTGTAACTTAGATAAAAAGGAAAATTCGTATACTCCCCTGATATTAAATCTTGTCATAAAATGTAGTTTTTATAAAATCAGCCATAAAATAGGATGTCAATTCACTATTTTTTAACATTGTACAAATCATTCCTTAAAAGTGTTTCGATTAACATATAAATAGTAATTAAAACTCTATGCTATTTACGTGATTTAATTTTATGAGCCAAGCACTACATAAATTCCATACTCTTCAATTGAATGAGTAACAACAGCATTCACTCCAATCACCCATCTCCGTTAATCGTAACTCCATCAAGAACCTTTACTCCAGCTCCTAACCAAACATCATCTTCGATAACAATTCCTTTTTTAGAGAGACTTTGAATATATATATACTAATTAAGATTTTCCAAAATGTGATTTGAGGGCACAATTACACAATGAGCAATTCGTACCCCATTACCAATATTTACTCCTCCCTGCCCGTAGATAACAGATATGGATTAATTGTAGAATTATTCCATATTATAATATTCCCTCTATGAGTCAATAATTGTACCCCTTTAGACATATAGCAATTCTTACCAACAAATATTTTACCGCCATATTGAGATCTAAGAACACGCACTGGTTCAATAATTATTCTTATCTATAGTTACATTAAAAAGAAATTTATTCATGAATACTCTTTTCAATCCTGCAACTATATATAGGTAACAATGTGAAATTGACGTTGAATGGAGGGACTGATAAGCAAGTGTTTAGTCCGAGTACTGCTA
>ENA-USYR01001107-USYR01001107.1-human-gut-metagenome-genome-assembly--contig:-NODE-1107-length-11576-cov-11.036351_pt1 | contig 11576 bp, 10 predicted proteins | sample MGYA00250064_ERZ773510 | MGnify/ENA primary metagenome ERZ773510 (study PRJEB29103, sample SAMN06112082) | human gut metagenome | biome: human gut; feature: ankylosing spondylitis patient; material... | reverse complement strand
GTCTGAGGTACTCGACGTTTTAAAGACGGGTGCCATCAATGACGATGTCTGCAAGAAGATTGAGGAGACAGCATGTATGTCAAGGATATGGAGCACCGCCTCAAGCCCTCCACCGTTGCCAGCAAGAAATGGCTGATTGACCTGAAGGTAACGCCTTTCTTCAAGAAAATCCCGCTGAACGAGATCAAGCCCACTCATGTGCGCCAATGGCAGAACTCCCTGACCAGCTATCGGGATGAAAACGGCAAGCCTTACGCCCAGACCTATCTCAAGTGCATCAACAACCAGCTCACGGCGATTTTCAACTACGCAGTCAAATACTATGGCTTGAAAGAAAACCCCTGCCACAAGGCGGGGAGCATGGGCAAGAAGAAAGCCGACGAGATGCTGTTCTGGACAAAGGACGAGTTTCAGACCTTTATCGAGAGCATGAAAGACCGTCCCGCCAGCTACACGGTATTTATGACCATGTACTACACGGGGATTCGGGAGGGAGAGCTGCTGGCGCTCACGCCGTCGGACATCGACTTCGAGAAGAAGACCCTGACGGTGAACAAGAGCTATCAGCGCCTCGGCAGAGAGGATATTATCACCACTCCGAAAACACCGAAAAGCATCCTCACTATCCCCATTCCCGACGGTCTTTGCACCTGTTTGCAGGAGTATATGTCCCATTGCTACGGACTGCAAAATGATGATCGGCTGTTTCCCTACACCAAGAGCTTTCTGTACCACGAAATGGAGTATGGCTGCAAGGCATCGGGGGTAAAGCGCATCCGGGTGCATGACATTCGACACAGCCACGCCAGCCTGTTGGTGGAGATGGGCTTCTCCCCGCTGCTGATCGCGGAGCGTCTCGGACACGAGAAGGTGCAGACCACGATGGACACGTACAGCCACCTGTACCCCAACAAGCAGGTGGAGGTAGCCAGCCAGCTTGACGGCATCATGCCGTGAGCCTCTGGCTACAAAAATCGCTGCAAATGTAGCCAATTTGTAGCCACTAAAAAAGAAAAATCCTGAAAAACGCTGTATTACCAACGCTTTTCAGGATTCAGGAAACACTGATTATTTATTCCCACTCGATGGTGGCGGGGGGCTTGGAGGTGATATCGTAGACGATACGATTGATGCCCTTCACCTCGTTGACGATGCGGGTGGAGATCTTGTCCAGCACATCGTAGGGGATGCGGGCCCAGTCGGCAGTCATGAAGTCGCTGGTGGTGACGGCGCGGAGCGCCAGGGTGTAATCGTAGGTGCGGCCGTCGCCCATGACGCCCACGGAGCGGGTATTGGTGAGGACGGCAAAGTACTGGTTGATGTTCTTGTCCTCGCCGGCGGCGGCGATCTCCTCCCGGTAGATGGCGTCGGCATCCCGGAGGGTGTCCAGCTTCTCCTTGGTCAGATCGCCGATGACCCGGATGGCCAGGCCGGGACCGGGGAAGGGCTGGCGCATGACCAGGTATTCAGGCAGGCCCAGCTCGCGGCCTAACTGCCGCACCTCGTCCTTGAAGAGCAGGCGCAGGGGCTCGATGATCTCCTTGAAGTCCACATAGTCGGGCAGGCCGCCCACGTTGTGGTGGCTCTTGATCACGGCGGCGTCGCCGGCGCCGGACTCGATCACGTCGGGGTAGATGGTGCCCTGCACCAGATAGTCCACCCGGCCGATCTTCTTGGCCTCCTCCTCAAAGACGCGGATGAACTCCTCGCCGATGATTTTGCGCTTGCGCTCCGGCTCGCTGACGCCGGAGAGCTTCTCCAGGAAGCGGGCCTCAGCGTCCACCCGGACGAAGTGGATGTCCCACTTGGAGAAGGCGGTCTCCACCTCGTCGCCCTCGTTCTTGCGCATCAGGCCGTGGTCCACGAACACACAGGTGAGCTGGCTGCCCACCGCCTCGGCCAGCAGTGCGGCGGCCACGGAGGAATCCACGCCGCCGGACAGAGCCAGCAACACCTTGCCGCCGCCCACCTTCTCCCGGATGGCCTTGATGGAGCTCTCCTTGTAGTCGCCCATGGTCCAGTCGCCCTTGGCGCCGCAGACCTCATAGAGGAAGTTGCGGATCATGTCCACGCCGTGCTCGGTGTGATTGACCTCCGGGTGGTACTGCACCCCGTAGAAGCCCCGCTTCTCGTCGGCAATGGCCACGTTGGGGCAGGCGTCGGAGTGGGCGGTGAGGGCGAAGCCCTCGGGCACCTTGGCCATGTAGTCCCCGTGGCTCATCCAGGAGATGCCCCGCTCCGGCAGGCCTTTGAAGAGCTTGCAGGCGGTGTCGTAATAGGTCTCGGTCTTGCCGTACTCCCGGGCGGTGTCCTCGTGGGCCTCGGTCACCTGGCCGCCCAGGGTGTGGGCCATGAACTGGCAGCCATAGCAGATGCCCAGCACCGGCACGCCCAGCTCAAAGATGGCCGGGTCGGCCTTGGGCGCGCCCGCCTCATAGACGGAGTTGGGGCCGCCGGTGAAGATGAAGCCGATGGGCTCCATAGCGCGGAGTTTCTCCAGCGGGGTCGTGTAGGGCTTGACCTCGCAATAGACGCCGCACTCGCGCACCCGGCGGGCGATGAGCTGGTTGTACTGGCCGCCGAAATCCAGGACAATCACGGTCTGATGGGACATCATCTTGCCTTCTTTCTCTCGTTTTCTCTCACGCCATGCCCATAGGCCCGGCGATATTTTTACAGTTTAGGATACCATATTCCGGCCTAAAGCGCAAGCATTCCGTAAAAAAGCCGCCGGACCCGGTCAGGTCCGGCGGCTTTTCAGCGCAGTCTTCAATCCACTTCCGCGCCGCCCCACTCCACGGCGGTGAAGCCAGCGCGCTCCGGCGCGGTCAGCTTCTGGGGCTCCACCTCCACCGGCGCGTCCAGGCCCTTCCACGCCAGGAACACCCGGATCAGGGTGTCGGGGGCCGGGTCGATGGTCAGCCCGGCGGAGTCGGTGTAGGCCTCGGTCTGGAAGGAAAGCAGATTGTAGGGGTTGCCCTCCAGCTTTGGCAGCCAGTAGATGATGAATTCGTCAGCCTCCCGCTCGGTCAGGCCCAGCCTGTCCAGGGCGTCCTCCAGGAAGGCCGCAGTGTCCTCCCCCGCCACGCAGAAGCCGGTGGAGAAGTCGTACTCCGCCTCGGTAATTCCCTCCCAGAACAGGCAGTAGTATTCCCGGCCCGTGGCCGGATCGGTGAGGGTGCCGCCGGGCCGGGCCGTCACCGTCCAGCCATCCCCGTAGTCCGGGTAGGTGGAGGTGAGCGTCCCGTCAAAGTCCAGGGTCACAGTCACCTCCGTCTCCTCCTCCGGGTAGAGGTAGAGCACCGGCTTGGCGGCCGGAACGCCGCGCTCCTCTGCCGCTCCGCAGGCGGTGAGACCGGCAGCCAGCAGGGCTGCCAGGGATAAAGTCAGCAGTCGTTTCAAAGCATTTCCCTCCTGTCGTTGATATTCATTTAGACGAAGGGACTGGAAAAAGGTTCCCGGCTGGCCGGGTCAATTCCGCCCCGCCTTTTCCCTCCGCACGGTGGGAAAGAAAGCGGGGAAAATCCCGCTGCGGGAGCCCAGGGCATGGAGCAGTGGGAAGCAGACCAGAACGGTAACCAATTGAACCACTATAACATGATTTTCCGTCCGCTCCTCCTGACTGTAGCGTACCGCTTCTCCGGCCATGTCCACGTAGAAGTCGGTGCGGTCCAGGGGATAGCCGGAGGTGATCTGCTCCAGGAAGGCGGGGTCCTCCTCCAGGTCGGCCCAAATCACCCGACCCACCGGGAGGACAACCTCCCCGGATGCGAACTTCTCTCCATCCTGCACGCTTTCAGTATGGATGCGGGCAGCCACCCGTTCCCCGGAGGGGAGGGCCAAATTATAGAGATAGCTGCCCTCAAAATAGCCCGCTCCCTCGTTGCGGTAGGCAATACCTTGGGAAAGTACTGTGAAGGTATCCAGCTCCAGCAGCTCCGCGATACTCTGTGCCCGGGGAACCTCTGGCCCGGCAGGACTGCCCGCCTGGCCAGGAGCAGCGGAGTGAACCTCTGCATAGCCGTCATACGTGGCCGCGCTGAGGGCGGAGGCTGCGGCCCCCGTGCCCAGGGACACCAGATAGGCCACCAGCAGGCAGAACCAGATATCAAAGCGAAGGCGGTGCAGACGCATGGCGGTTTCCTCCCCTCAGATTTCAGTGATGTCGATGGGGCGCAGCTCAGCGGCCCGGCCCTGGGTGCGGACGGTGAGCATGGCCCGGGCGGTGTCGATGGCGGTGATGCAGGCCACGGAGTGCTCCACGGTAGAGCGGCGGATCTTGAAGCCGTCGGTATCGTGGCGGCGGCCGCGGGTGGGGGTGTTGATGACCAGATCCACGGTGCCGGAGGCGATCATGTCCAGGATGTTGGGGTGGGCCTCTGACACGCGGGCCACCCAGCGGGCGGGTATGCCCGCCTCGTTGAGCGCCTTGCAGGTGCCGCTGGTGGCGAGAAGCTCAATGCCCATATCATAGAAGCCCCTGGCGATGCCAATCATCTCGTCCTTGTCCTCGTCCTTGACGGTAACGATGATGCGCCCGCCCTTCTTGGGGGCCTTCATACCAGCGCCCTTGAAGGCCTTGAGCAGCGCCTGGGGGAAGGACTCGGCCAGGCCCAGGCACTCGCCGGTGGACTTCATCTCCGGGCCCAGGCCGGTGTCCACGTCGGTGAGCTTCTCGAAGGAGAACACCGGCATCTTGACGGCGTAGTAGTCCGCCTCCCGGTAGATGCCCGTGCCGTACCCCAGGTCGCGCAGCTTCTGCCCCAGCATCACCCTGGTGGCCAGGTCGATGATGGGCACGCCGGTGACCTTGGAGATATAGGGGATGGTACGGGAGGAGCGGGGATTGACCTCGATGACATGCACCTGGTCGTCATAGATGACGAACTGGATGTTGACCAGGCCCACCACGCCCAGGGCTTTGGACAGGTCATAGGTGTACTTCAGGATGGTCTGTTTATGCTTGTCCTCGATGTGGATGGGGGGATAGACCGAGATGGAATCGCCAGAGTGGACGCCGGCCCGCTCGATGTGCTCCATGATGCCGGGGATGAGCAGCTCCTCCCCGTCGAAGACACCGTCCACCTCCACCTCGCGGCCCATGAGGTACTTGTCCACCAGGATGGGGTGCTCCTGCTCCACCTGGTTGATGATGCGCATGAACTCGGTGATGTTGCGGTCGTTGTAGGCGATCTCCATGCCCTGGCCGCCCAGCACGTAGGAGGGGCGCACCAGCACGGGATAGCCCACGTCGTGGGCGGCGGCCAGGGCCTGCTCGGTGGTGAACACCGTGCGGCCGGCGGCCCGGGGGATGCCGCACTGGTTCAAAATCTCGTCAAACCGCTCCCGATCCTCGGCGGCGTCCACGCCGTCGGCGGAGGTGCCCAGGATGGGCACGCCCATGTCGGTGAGGGCCTGGGCCAGCTTGATGGCGGTCTGGCCGCCGAACTGCACCACCGCGCCCCAGGGCTTCTCCAGCTCCACCACCGCCTGCACGTCCTCGGCGGTCAGCGGCTCAAAGTAGAGCTTATCCGCCACATCGAAGTCGGTGGACACGGTCTCCGGGTTGTTGTTGATGATGATGGTCTCATAGCCCAGACGCTTGAAGGCCCAGACCGAGTGGACCGAACAGTAGTCGAACTCGATGCCCTGACCGATGCGGATGGGGCCGGAGCCCAGCACCAGCACCTTCCGTTTCTCCGCGCCATCATCCGCCCGGCTGGCCCCGGCGGCCTCGTTCTCCTGGTCGTAGGTGGAGTAGTAATAGGGGGTCTGGGCCTCGAACTCGGCGGCGCAGGTGTCCACCATCTTGAAGGCCGGGCGGATGCCGAAGGACTCCCGCAGGGCCTTGATCTCCTTCTGCTCCCGGCCGGAGAGGGCGGCGATCCACGCGTCGGAGAAGCCCATCTCCTTGGCCCGGCGCAGGGTGTCGCCGTCCAGGCGGCCGTGATCCAGGGCGTCCTCCATGTCCACGATGTTCTGGAAGCGGTCGAGGAACCACAGGTCGTACTTGGTGATCTTGTTGATCTTCTCCGGCGAGAAGCCCCGGCGCAGGGCCTCGGCCACCACGAAGAGCCGCTGATCGTCGATGTTCACCAGGCGGTCCTCGATCTCCTCGGTATACAGCTCGTCCAGACCGGGCAGGCGGAGGGACTTCACCGGCAGCTCCAGGGAGCGGATGGCCTTCATCAGCGCCCCCTCGAAGGAATTGCCGATGGCCATCACCTCGCCGGTGGCCTTCATCTGGGTGCCCAGGGTGCGGCTGGCGGTGGTGAACTTGTCAAAGGGCAGGCGGGGCAGCTTGAGCACGCAGTAGTCCAGGGTTGGCTCGAAGCAGGCGGTGGTCTTGCCGGTCACGGCGTTGGGGATCTCGTCCAGGGTGTAGCCCAGGGCCACCTTGGCGGCCACCTTGGCGATGGGGTAGCCGGTGGCCTTGGAGGCCAGGGCGGAAGATCGGGACACGCGGGGGTTGACCTCGATGACCGCGTACTCGAAGGAGTCGGGGTTGAGGGCCAGTTGTACGTTGCACCCGCCCTCGATGCCCAGGGCGGAGATGATGTTGAGAGAGGCGGAGCGGAGCATCTGGTACTCCCGGTTGGCCAGGGTCTGGGTGGGGGCCACCACGATGGAGTCGCCGGTGTGGACGCCCACGGGGTCGATGTTCTCCATGGAGCAGATCTGGATGACGTTGCCGGCGGAGTCCCGCATGACCTCGAACTCGATCTCCTTCCAGCCGGAGATGCACCGCTCGATGAGCACCTGGCCCACCCGGGACAGGTGGATGCCCCGGTCGGCGATCTCCCGCAGGGAGGGCTCGTCGTAGGCGATGCCGCCGCCGGAGCCCCCCAGGGTATAGGCGGGCCGGACGATGACCGGATAGCCGATGCGCCCGGCGAACTCCACCGCGGCCTCCACGCTCTCCACCACGTCGCTGGTGACGCAGGGCTGGCCGATGGCCTCCATGGCGTCCTTGAAGCCCTGGCGGTCCTCCGCCTTGCGGATGGACTCCGGGCTGGTGCCCAGCAGGCGCACGCCGTACTTCTCCAGGATGCCCTGCTCGTGGAGGTTCATGGCCAGGTTCAGCCCGGTCTGGCCGCCCAGGGTGGGCAGGATGGAGTCGGGCCGCTCCTTGGCGATGACCTGCTCCACGCTGGCCAGGTTCAGCGGCTCGATATACACGTGGTCGGCGATGTCCTTGTCGGTCATGATGGTGGCGGGGTTGGAGTTGACCAGCACCACCTCCACGCCCTCCTCCTTGAGGGCGCGGCAGGCCTGGGTGCCGGCGTAGTCAAACTCGGCGGCCTGGCCGATGACAATGGGGCCGGAGCCCAGCACCAGCACCTTTTTGATCTTGGGATTCTTAGGCATGGGCGCGTCCTCCCTTCATGCTGTCCACAAAGCGGTCAAACAGATACTCGGTGTCCATGGGGCCGGGGGCGGCCTCCGGGTGGAACTGGACGGTGAAGCAGTTGGGCCGCCGGTAGCGCAGGCCCTCCACGCTGCCCTCGTTGACGTTGATGTGGGACACCTCCGCCACCGCCGGGTCCACGCTCTCGGCGGTAACCACATAGCCATGGTTCTGGCTGGTGATGTAGGCCCGGCCGTGCTCCAGATCCTTCACCGGGTGATTGCCCCCCCGGTGGCCGAAGCGCATCTTGCGGGTCTCCGCCCCGGTGGCCAGGGCCAGGAGCTGGTGTCCCAGGCAGACGGCAAAGAGGGGCAGCTCACTCTCATAGAGCTTCTTCACCTCCGTGATGATCTCCACGTTGTCCGCCGGATCGCCGGGGCCGTTGGAGAGCATCACCCCGTCGAACCCGCCGGAGAGCACCGCCTCCGCCGGGGTGCGGGCGGGGAACACCGTCACCTCGCAGCCCCGGTTCTGGAGGCAGCGGATCATGTTCTCCTTCACGCCGTAGTCCATCAGGGCCACCCGGAGCCGCCGCTCCCCCGCGGCGGGGTACACCTGGGCCTCCCTCCGGGTCACCCGCTCCACGGTGCCCTCCACCCGGTAGGCGTGGATGCGCTCCAGGCACTCCGGGACAGAAAAATGCTCCGCACAGGTGATCATGCCGTTCATGGTCCCCTGACTGCGGAGTATTCTCGTTAAGGCACGGGTGTCGACGCCCTCAATGCCGGTGATATGAAATTGCTTCAAATAGGAATCCAGCCCGTCCTCGCAGCGGAAGTTGCTGCCGCGCCGGGCCAGGTGGCGGACGATGAACGCCTCCGCCCAGGGGCGGGTGGATTCGTTGTCCTCGTGATTGACGCCGTAGTTGCCGATGAGGGGATAGCTCATCACAATGCCCTGTCCGGCGTAGGAGGGGTCGGTCAGGATCTCCTGATAGCCGGTCATGGAGGTGTTGAACACCATCTCGCAGATCCGCTCCTCGCCGGAGCCGATGCTGCGGCCCGCAAAGGTCATGCCGTTTTCCAGGATCAAGGTCGCTTTCATCTTCTGCATCACGCCTTTCGTTCCCAAGTTATCTGTACGATTGTAACCGAAAACCTCCCGCCTGACAACACCCTTTTGCGCCCGGAATCAAAAACCGTGGATTTGGACAAAAAGAGAGGGCGTATTGCCGATTTTTCCACGGCAATACGCCCCAAAAGTTAAAAATAAGATTTTGACCTCATTCTTTTTTTGCAGGAAATTCCTCCAGCCCGGGGCGCAGCTCCACCATCACCAGCTCCGGACGGTTATAGAACCGGGGCAGCCGGGTGCTCTCCCGGGCCAGCCCCCGGCTGACGAGCAGGGTGGTGTCCCCCAGTGCATACCGGCCGCCGGCGTAGGTGGGAAACAGCCCCTGGTCGGGGGCAAACAGGCCGTTGAGCAGGCCGGGCAGCCGCCACTGGCCCCCGTGGGCGTGGCCCGCCAGCACCAGCTCGAAGCCCCGGCCCGCGTAGTCCTCCGTCCGCTCCGGCCGGTGGGTCATCAAAATGGAGCAGTGCTCCCCATCCAGGGCGGCGGTCACCGCCTCCAGCTGCTCCCGCCACCGGGTCTCGCCCACAGAGGGATCGTCAATGCCGCAGAGCTGCACCGTCTGTCCCGCCGCCGTTACCGTCACACAGTCCCCCGCCAGCACAACCGCGCCCCGTTCCTCCAGCCGGGCCTTCACCTCGTCCACCCGCCCCGTCCAGAACTCGTGATTGCCGGTGACATAATAGGTGGGCCATACCGCCGCCAGGGCCTCCACCGTGTCCAGCGCCCGCGCCTCCGGCATCCGGGGCTCGTCGTCCACGATGTCGCCGCACAACAGTACCAGGTCGGGTGACTGCTCCGCCACCGCATCCAGCAGCTCCCGCTGGCCCTCCCCATAGGCGCAGGCGTGCAGATCGGTGAGCACCGCCAGCCGCACCGGGCCGGTGAGTCTCCCGCTCTCCACCGTATAGGCGCGTACCAGCAGGCGGGCGTCCAGACCCGCCAGCAAAAACACCCCGGCTGCCGCCAGAGCGGCGGCCAGCACTCCTTTCGTCCGCTTTTTCATGCGTTCGCCGCTTTCTTTTATTGATTTTCGATATTATAACATCCATACCCTCCCAGCGTCAAGGCCCCTGCGTACATAATCCGCCCGGCGGCGGCCATACTGAACGGTGAACATTACCGCGGGAGGTCTTCTCATGGTCATCGCATTTCTGCGCACCATCATTCTCTACCTCTTTATCATCGTGGGCATCCGCCTCATGGGCAAGCGCCAGGTGGGCGAGCTGGAGCCCTCGGAGCTGGTGCTCGCCCTGCTTATCGCCGATCTGGCCGCCGTGCCCATGCAGGACTTCGGCATCCCTCTGCTCACCGGCATCATCCCCATCCTCACCCTCCTCTGCCTCACCATGGCCCTGTCGGTGCTCACCATGAAAAGCGTCCGCTTCCGTGCGGTGCTCTGCGGCCGTCCCAGCATCATCGTGGAAAACGGCAAGCTCCACCAGCGGGAGATGCAGAAAAACCGCTTTACAGTGGACGAGCTGATGGAGGAGCTGCGTATGAAGGGGATCACCGACCTCAATTCCATTAAATACGCCATTTTGGAGACCAACGGACAGATCTCCGTCCTCCCCTACGCGGCCCAGCAGCCCGTCACTGCGGCCCAGATGGAGCTGCACCCAAAGGAGCCCGGCCTGCCCCTGGTGATTATCAACGACGGCCGGGTGCTGGAGCACAACCTGCGCCAGCGGGGACTGGACGACATCTGGCTGGACCGGCAGCTCAAGGCCCATCACGTAAAGCGCAGCCAGGACGTGTTTCTCCTCACTGTGGATGAGCAGAACCAGGTCTACCTGGCGGAGAAGGAGGGGCGGGTATGAAGCGGCTGTGGATCGCAGCCCTGCTGCTGGCTGCCCTGTTCGGCGCAACGCTGTGCAACAACCTCTATCTGCGGGGCTTTACCGGGGCGCTCAACACCCTTCTGGAGCAGGCGGAGGCCCGGGCGGAGACCGGGGACTGGGAGGAAGCCCGCGTCCTCACAGAGCAGGCCCTCACACAGTGGCAGTCCCGGGACAGCTACCTGCACATCCTCCTGCGCCATTCCGACACCGATCAGATCTATACCGGTTTTCAGGAGGTGCTCGAGTTCCTCACCTGCCAGGAGGCCGGGGAGTACTCCGCCGCCAACGCCCGGCTCATGACCCAGATCTCCCTGCTCTACGAGGCCGAACAGTTTACCCTGAAGAACGTCCTCTAGCCCCGGTTGACGGGCCGGGGAAAACCCGGTACAATGGCGGGTGAAAGGAAGGCTGATGCCCATGAACACACCCACCATTCTGCTCTACAATCTGGACAACCCCCGGGGGGCCAAAATCCGCCGTATGTGCCTGTCCCTGCGCCTGCGCACCGCCCTGGTGCCCAGGGAGTCCTACGGCCTGCCCCTGGGGGCGCTGGCGGAGGGGGCCGTCCCGGAGACGCCCTATTCCGGGGACGGCTTTGACGACGAGATGCTCCTGATCGTCAATTGCCCCGGCCCTCTGCTGGATCTGTTCCTCCAGGCGTTCCGCCGCCAGAAGCTCGCCCCCGTCCGGCTGAAGGCGGTGCTCACCCCCACCAACCGGGAGTGGGACTCCGTGGCCCTCCATGCCGAGCTGTGCCGGGAGCGGCAGGCCATCGCAGAGGGCCAGGCCGCCCATCGGAAGGGACAGGACGGGGAATGAAGCTGCTCATCTCCCCCGCCAAGAAAATGCGGGAGGACGGGGACTTTCTCGCCCCCCGGCAGGCCCCCGCCCTGCTGGAGCGGGCGGCGGTGCTGGCGGAGTGGCTGCGGGGGCTGGACTACACAGCCCTGAAAAAGCTGCTCGCCTGTAACGACGGCATCGCGGAGCTGAACTTCCGCCGCTTTCAGGAGATGGATCTCCGCCACCCCGGTACCCCCGCCCTGCTCTCCTACGACGGCATCCAGTACCAGTACATGGCCCCCCACCTGTTCACCCGGCCTCAGTTCGAGTATGCCGAGACACACCTGCGCATCCTCTCCGGCTTTTACGGGGTGCTGCGCCCCTTCGACGGCGTGCTCCCCTACCGGCTGGAGATGGGGGCCAGATGCAGCACCCCCTTCTGCAAAAGCCTCTACGACTTCTGGGGCGATTCCCTG
>ENA-USYR01001099-USYR01001099.1-human-gut-metagenome-genome-assembly--contig:-NODE-1099-length-11635-cov-37.335266_pt1 | contig 11635 bp, 10 predicted proteins | sample MGYA00250064_ERZ773510 | MGnify/ENA primary metagenome ERZ773510 (study PRJEB29103, sample SAMN06112082) | human gut metagenome | biome: human gut; feature: ankylosing spondylitis patient; material... | reverse complement strand
GCACGTCCCTGGGACGTGAAATACGACTTGGAGAAGTCCGTACCCGAAGCGATACGGACTTTTTTGTGATCTGTCCGAATGTGTTATTTTGTGGCTTAATTATGCTATTTTTTATTGACTAATGAAAATTTGTTCTTATTTTTGTTGAATAAAAGATTGTGAATTGACGCTAACAAAAAAGCACAAGTGCAGCAATCTGTGCACTTGTGCCTTTGTAGTCCCGACGGGAATCGAACCCATATCGTAAGAACCGGAATCTTATATTCTATCCATTGAACTACGGGACCGGGAGTGCAAAGATGCAAATTTTTTTTAATTTTTACTAATAAAATGCGAGAAAAGCAGAATAATTGGCAGAGGATCGAAGCCGTAATCAAATGGGCGAACATGTCAACCAACTACTTCGCCCGCCATATCGGGCTTGCACGCGGCGAAAACCTCTACCAGATTAAACGCGGTAACAACGGCATTTCGCTCGACGTGGCCGACCGCATCGTCTCCAAATTCCCGCAGGTGGATAAATTGTGGCTGCTGACGGGGGAGGGGCAGATGTTCGCGGACGGGAAACTGCGCGGCGCCCAGATACCTTTTTATAATGTGGATGTCGAACAGGCCATCGCGCACGTCACCCACCTCGAGGCTGAGAGCAGCCTGGTCATCCCGCAGGCGGGTGAGTGCGACCTTGCCATGTGTTACATGGGACGTGCCATGGGGGACGCCTTGCCGCCGGGTGCGGTGGTCTTGCTGAAGGCCGTCGACCGGGATGCAATTATTCCCGGGGGGGAATATGTGATTGTCAGCCGAAAAATTGTAACTTTGCGGATAGTTCGGCTCGCCGACGGGGAGGACAAACTCCGCCTGGTGGCCGGCGATCGGGAAAATTATGACGACATAATTCTGAATGTCAGTGATATAAGCTCGGTGTATAAAGTTAAAGGCAAATTGATAATAAACAGTTGAGAATATGTTTTCAGGGATCGTGGAACGCATGGCGGAGGTCGTGGACATCCGTACCGACCGTCAGAATAAGGATTTTACGCTGCGCGCGGACTTTTGCCGCGAGTTGAAAATCGACCAGAGTATAGCACATAACGGCGTATGTTTGACAGTTGTGGACATCCGCGATGATACGTATACGGTCACGGCGATGAAGGAGACGCTCGACAGGAGCAACCTCGGCCTGCTGGCTGTGGGCGATCTGGTGAACCTCGAACGCTCGATGAAACCCGATGCGCTGCTCGACGGGCATATCGTCCAGGGGCATGTCGACCAGACGGCCGTATGCACGGCCCGCGAGGACGCCGACGGCAGCTGGTACTATACGTTCGCCTACGAACCGCAGGGCGGTGGGCTCTGTACCGTGGAGAAAGGGTCGGTGACGGTCAATGGCGTGAGCCTGACGGTCTGCGACTCGAAGGAGTCGTCGTTCCGCGTGGCGATCATTCCCTATACGTTCGAGCATACGAACTTCTGCCGCATCGGCGTGGGTTCGGTCGTGAACCTCGAATTCGACATCGTGGGCAAGTACATCGCCCGTCTCATGCAAAATTATACGAAGTAAGCCTTATGGTATACATCAAAACCAAAGAGGGCGCATCGCTGTGGATCGCGCTCCTCGCAACGGCCATTGTGGCCGGGACGATGACGCTGCTCGATGCGGTGTGGTGGGTGACGCTGTGCGTCTGCGGCGCCGTCTTTGTCGTCGTGGCGCTCGTGGCGCTGTTCATCATCCGCAAGTATGTGGCTTACAAGCTCAAACCGATCTATTCCATCGTGCTTTCGCGCGACGTGCATACGCACGAGATTTTCTCCGAGCTGAAGGACAAGCACGTCGAGAATATCGGCGAGGAACTCACGGCGTGGGCGGATACGAACGACAAGGAGATCGCCCGCCTCAAGGAGACTGAGCAGTTCCGCAAACAGTACCTGGGCAACGTGGCGCACGAGCTCAAAACCCCGATCTTCAATATCCAGGGGTATATCTCGACACTGCTCGACGGAGGCCTGGAGGACGAGCTCATCAACCGCAAATACCTCGAGCGGGCCGAGAAGAGCATCGACCGCCTGATCAATATCGTCAACGACCTGGATACCATCTCCAAGCTGGAGAGCAACATGAACCGCCTCGAAATGGAGAAGTTCGACATCGTGGCGCTGACGAAGGAGATCGCCGAGCAGGCTGAGATGGAGGCCGACAAAAAAGGCATCCGGATTTCGATCAAGGGCGCCGACAACCTTCCCTCGCCGTTCTGGGTGCTGGCCGACAAACATTACATCGGCCAGGTCATCGTGAACCTCGTCATCAACTCGATCCGCTACGGGAAGGAGGGCGGTCTGACGCGCGTCCATTTCCGCGACATGCTCGACAAAATACTTGTCGAGGTGGAGGATAACGGATTGGGAATCAGTAAGGAGGATTTGCCCCGCGTCTTCGAGCGATTCTACCGTACCGACAAGGGGCGTTCGCGCGAGCAGGGCGGTACCGGCCTCGGACTGGCGATCGTGAAGCATATCATCGAAGCGCACGGCGAACGCATCAGCGTGCGCAGCGAACCCGGCGTGGGGAGCACCTTCTCGTTCACGCTCAAAAAAGTCAACCTGCAAGAACTGAATAAATGATACGACCGTTAAGCATCGTTTGGAATTTCGACCCGGTGTTCTTCTCCATCGGGTCGCTCGACATCCGCTATTACGGATTGATGTGGGCGCTGGCAATCCTGATCGGCGCCAAGTTTTTCGATAACTTCTGCAAGCGTGAGGGGCTTCCGCCGAAGGTCTCCGAGTCGATTTTTATATATGGTACGCTGGCGACGATCATCGGGGCGCGGCTGGGGCACTGCCTCTTCTACGACCCGATGGAATACCTCAGCAAGCCGTGGACGATCATCACGGGTTTCCGGGACGGCGGCATGGCCAGCCACGGCGCTGCCATCGGCCTCTTGATCGGCCTCTGGCTGTTCTCGCGCAAGAACAAGCTGCCCTATATCTGGTCGCTCGACCGCATCATGATCGCGGTGGGCATCGGCGGTGCCGTCGTCCGGCTGGGCAACCTGTTCAATTCGGAGATCTTCGGCATGGCCACGACCCTGCCGTGGGGCTTCGAATTCGTCCGCTCGGCCAAGTGGGTGAACGAGTTCGCCCCCGCGGCGGTACACCCGACCCAGATTTACGAGGCGCTTTGCTACCTGATCACCTTCGGCATCCTTTGCTGGCTCTATTATGCGAAGGACATCGCGCGGCGCCGTCCGGGCATCCTGTTCGGCATCGGGCTGCTCGGGATTTTCCTGACGCGCTTCTTCATCGAGTTCATCAAGACCGAGCAGGAGGCGTTCGAACAGGGATGGGTGCTCGATATGGGGCAATGGCTGAGCATTCCGTTTATCGTGCTGGGTATTTACATGATTTACCGGGGGCTGTCCGAGCCCGAAGTTACCCCCGCCCCGGTGCCGAAAGCCCCGGCAGCAACTCCAAAAAAGAAGAAACGATGAGCAATTACCCGATGGTCGATGAAGTGAACCGCCTTGTCGGCAACCTGCTTGCCGCCGGCAGCGGGGTGTTCCTGCCCGGCGTAGGGTCGCTCTTTGTCGAGCGGCGCGGTGCCAGGCGGCTTTCCAAACGCTCTGTCCAGCCTCCTTGCCGCGTGGTATCCTTCTCTTCGCAGCAGCAGGGGGTATCGCTTGCCGATGAACTGGCACGTACGCTGCACTGCGACGCTGCCGGAGCTCAGGATGTTTACGACCGCTGGCTTTCCCGCACGCGCGAGGGCGACGTGCTGACCATAGAGGGCGTCGGCGTGCTCAAATTCAAGAATTTTACGCTTGCACCCGCGTTCGACAGGCTGCTAAACCCGCAGGGGCACGAGCCCGTGCGGATCAAGCCTGCCCGCCGGTTGGACTGGGCGCTGTGGGTCGGCATCGCGGCGATCGTGATTGCGGCGGGTTTCGGCGGCGCCGAATTCCTGCGCATCAATTCTTCCGATATTCCGGAACCCGGTGCGGCCGCCGAAGTTGCGCGCACCTTGCCCGCCGCGGATGCGGGGATTCCCGCCGATTCGTCCGCGACGGCCGGTGTGACGGACGACGGGACTGCGACGGCAGTTGCGGGAACGAAGGCTGCGGAAACCGACGTTGCCGGGAGCAGTGCTGCGGGTGCGGCCGGGACGGCGGACAGCGCCGGTGACCGTGCGGATGCAGCTGTAACCCGTGCGGATGCCAAACCTGCCGGACTGCGTCCCGGGTCGGCGGCACGGGTCTCCACGGAGCCTGCATCGCTCGTTTCGGGACACCGGTATGTCGTGTTGGGGGTTTTCAGTACGCCGGAAAATGCGGCCCGTGCCGCCGCGGATGCCGAAGCCAGGGATGCATCGGTACGCTGCGGGGTCTACCGTTTCGGCAATAAATTCATGGTTTCACCTTTCGAGGCGCCCGATGCGGAGGCATGTACGTTGTTCATCCGTAATTATAGCGACCGTTTCCCCGGGCTGTGGACTTACACTGCCCGTTGATGCGTCTTTCCGAGCTGATAATCCGTTTCATCGACTGGTTCTACCGCCGGCCTGTTTCTGCGTTATTGCCGCGCCAGACGTTCCGTTATGCCGTTTGCGGCGGCGCGAACGTGGTTTTCGGCTGGGGGTGCTATTTCCTGCTCTATAATTTCGTGCTCGACAAGGAGCTGCTCGACCTCGGGTTCATCGCGGTTTCCCCGCATGTCGCGGCGATGCTGATTGTTTTTCCGCTGACCTTTTTCACCGGGTTTTGGCTGAACCGCCACGTGGCTTTCCGCCGTTCGCCGCTTGCCACGGGGACGCAGCTTTTCCGCTACCTCCTCTCCGTCGCCGGCTCGGTGGTGGTCAATTATCTCTTCCTGAAATTCTTCGTCGAGTTGTGCGGGTTTTGGGCGACGCCTTCGCAAATGATGGCCTCGCTGGGGACGATGGTGTACAGCTATCTGGCTGCCAAGTATTTCACCTTTCGCAACGCCGTCCGCGAATAACCGCGGGGCCGGGCGTGTCAGCCTTTCCGGTTCTCCTCCTTGAGTTTCTGCAGTTCGTACATCCTGTCGCGGAATTTCGCGGCGGCGAGGAAGTCGAGCGATTTGGCCGCACGTTCCATGTCTTCGCGCGCCTTGTCGATCAGCGTGTCGATGTTCTCGCTTGCGGCATAGGTTCTCTGTACGTCCGCGGCGGCCATGTAGTGGTCTTCGGCGAGCGGGTAGCTCGCCGCTATTTCCGGGACGTCGGTGCGCGCGGAGAGCAGGGTGCTTTGCCCCGTGCCGCTCTTCTGCGCCCGGCGCGGCAGCATGCCGTGCTCCATGTTGTAGCGCACCTGTTTCTCGCGCCGGCGGTTGCTCTGCTCGATGGCGAAGCGCATGGAGTCGGTGCAGGTGTCGGCATAGAGGATCACGTTGCCCTGTGAATGGCGCGCGGCGCGTCCCGCGATCTGCGTCAGCGACCGCACGTTGCGCAGGAAACCCTCCTTGTCGGCGTCGAGGATCGCCACCAGCGCCACTTCGGGCAGGTCGAGCCCTTCGCGCAGCAGGTTCACGCCCACCAGCACGTCGAACATTCCGGCCCGCAGGTCTTCCAGAATCTGGATGCGTTCCAGCGTATCCACGTCCGAGTGGATGTAACGGTTGCGCACGCCCACCCGGTCGAAATATTTCGAAAGTTCCTCGGCCATGCGTTTGGTGATGGTCGTCACGAGCACCTTGTCGTCGTCTTTCACGCGCTTGTCGATCTCCTCCAGCAGGTCGTCGATCTGGTTGGCCGTGACGCGCACCTCGAGCGGCGGGTCGACCAGCCCCGTGGGGCGGATCAGCTGTTCGACGATCACGCCTTCGCTCTTCATCAGTTCGTAGTCGGCGGGCGTGGCGCTCACGTAGATCGACGTGCCCTGCAACTGCTCGAACTCGGCGAAGGTCACCGGACGGTTGTCCTTGGCCGCCGGGAGTCGGAATCCGTACTCCACGAGGTTTTCCTTGCGGGCGCGGTCGCCGCCGTACATGGCGTGTACCTGCGGCAGCGTGACGTGGCTTTCGTCTACGACGAGCATGTAATCCTTCGGGAAATAGTCAATCAGGCAGAAAGGGCGCGTGCCCTCGGCGCGGCCGTCGAAATAACGCGAGTAGTTCTCGATGCCGGGGCAGTACCCCAACTCCTTGATCATCTCGACGTCGTATTCCACGCGCTGCTTGATGCGCTGCGCCTCCGTCGTGCGTCCGGCACGCTCGAAGAATTCGATCTGCCTGCCCAGATCCAGGTATATCTGTTGTACGGCGCAGTTGATGCGCTCCTTGGTGGTTACGAAGAGGCTCGTGGGGTAGAGCGTCAGGTTGTCGAGCGAGTGGATACGCTGCCCCGTCGCGGGGTCGATGGTCTGGATGGCCTCGACCTCGTTGTCGTAGAACATTACGCGGAAGCACTGGCTGCCGAATTCGCCGAAGGCCGCCATGATGTCCACCGTGTCGCCGTTGACGCGGAACGTCGCCGGTTCCAGGTCGCGTTCGGTGCGCGTGTAGAGCGCTTCGACCAGCTTGTAGAGGAAATGCTTGTAGCTGACGACCTGCCCGACCCGGATGTTGATGGCCGTGGCATGGAAATCCGCCGGGTTGCCGGCGCCGTAGAGGCACGATACGCTCGATACGACGACCACGTCGCGGCGCCCCGACAGCAGCGTGGCCACGGTGCGCAGGCGCATTTTCTCGATCTCGGCGTTGATCGAAAGGTCTTTTTCGATGAAGGTGTCCGTCGAGGGGAGGTAGGCCTCCGGCTGGTAATAGTCGTAGTAGGAGACGAAATACTCCACGGCGTTCTCCGGGAAGAAATTGCGGAACTCGCCGTAAAGCTGCGCCGCGAGCGTCTTGTTGTGGCTCAGGACGAGCGTCGGGCGGTTCAGCTGCGCGATGACGTTGGCCACGGTGAAGGTCTTTCCCGAGCCTGTCACCCCCAGCAGGGTGTTATGTTTGGAGCCGTGCCGGATCGAGCCGACGAGCTGTGCGATCGCTTCCGGCTGGTCGCCCATCGGGGCGTAATCCGATACCAACTTGAAATCCATGGTGCAAAAGTAGATAAAAAAAACGGTATGGTGAAATGTCGCCCCGGTTTGGCCAAGGCGGAGCGTCTGTTTTGAAACGTACCGGGGACAGTTAAAATTGTCCCGCCACGCCATATGAAGCTGTTCGAAAGCGAAGGCTGGAAGTCGTTCCGGCTCAATTCCCTGGCCGTGATCCTGGGTGTCGTCATTACGTTCGGGGGCGGGCGGCTTATTACGAACTGCCAGAAACGGCAGGATGCCCGGGAGATTGTCGGGCTGTTCAAGTCCGATGTGCTGCGCCACCTCGATATGTCGGAAGGGGTGATCGCCGATTTTACGACCGAGATGTATGCCATGCGGCAATGTGCCGCCGCATCCGGCCGCGGGGAGTTGGACAAGGTGCACGAAGATACGCTCCGCTGTGCCCTGAACTCGTTTTTCTCCGTGCACGGGAAAATCAGGAGTGCGCTTCCGCTGCCAGATGGATGACACGCTCGGTTCCGGGTTCATCACCCGTGGCTCGGTGCCTGCCTGCGGATTGAACGAGGCCATCCGCGCCGAGCTGGAAGACATCAGGACGGTTGGGTACTGATCTTCTCCGCCCGGCAAAAACTTTTTGCACCCCGCCAAGGGTTGGGGAATTATTGCTATCTTTGCAGACATGATCGACAGGGAAACAGTAGACCGCATTTATGCAGCCGCCAATATCGTGGATATTATCGGCGAGTACGTCACGCTCAAGCGCAAGGGCGTGAACTATCAGGCCTGCTGTCCGTTCCACAACGAGAAAACCCCGTCGTTCGTCGTGTCGCCCTCGAAGGGGGTATATAAATGCTTCGGCTGCGGCAAAGGCGGCAATGCCGTCACCTTCCTGATGGAGCATGAGAACATCACCTATCCCGAAGCGCTGAAGATGGTGGCCAAACGATACGGCATCGAGGTCAAGGAGAAGGAGATGTCCGAGGAAGAGGTACGCCGCAACGACGACCGCGAATCGATGTTCGCGCTCAACGGCTGGGCGGCCGATTATTTTGCCAACTACCTCCATCACGAGACCGAGGGGATGAGCGTGGGTATGGCTTACTTCCGCCAGAAACGCGGCATGACCGACGCCACGATCAAGAAGTTCGGCCTCGGGTTCTGCCCCGCGCGCGGCGACCGGATGTCGAAGGATGCGCTGGCGGCGGGATATAAAAAGGAGTTCTTGGTCTCTACCGGCCTTTCGCTCGAACGCGAGAGCGACGGTTCGCTCTACGACCGCTTCCGCGACCGGGTGATTTTCCCCGTACATAACATTTCGGGGCGCATCGTCGCTTTCGGCGGCCGTACGCTGCGTACCGACAAGACCGTTGCCAAATACCAGAATTCGCCCGAGAGCGAGATATACAGCAAGAAACGGGAACTGTACGGACTCTATTTCGCCAAGAAGGCGATCCAGCAGCTCGATTTCGCCATCATGGTCGAAGGCTATACCGATGTCATTTCGATGCACCAGGCGGGTGTCGAGAACGTCGTGTCGTCGTCCGGGACATCGCTCACGACCGAGCAGATACGCCTGCTGAACCGTTTTACGAAAAACATCACGGTCATTTACGACGGAGACTCGGCGGGTATCCACGCTTCGCTGCGCGGGATCGACATGATCCTCCGGGAGGGGATGAACGTGCGCGTGGTGCTGCTGCCCGAACCCGAGGATCCCGACTCCTTCGCCCGGGCGCACACTGCGGCCGAGGTGCAGGAATATATCCGGGCCAACGAGCAGGATTTCCTGGCCTTCAAAGCAAAATTGCTGTTGGAGGCCGCCCAGGGCGACCCGATCCGGAAGGCGGCGCTGATCGCCGACATGGTGCAGTCGATCGCGCAGATTCCCGATCCGATCCAGCGGTCGGTTTACATCAAGGAGTGCGCGCGGATCATGGACATCGACGAGAACATCCTGATCTCGGAGGTGGCGCGCAAGCGCATGGCGACGACCGGGCTTTACCCTGCGGCGCGGCTTGGATGCCGCCTTTGTGGGCATCTTTGGCAACGTGGTCGGCCTGGGTGCCGGGGCTGTGCCCATGGAGTCCTACTATCTCTACCACTGCGGCCTGCCGCTGGGCCCCGGTGTGGGCCTGATGACCCTGCAATATGTATTCCACAAGACCACCGTTCTGCTCTATGCCACTGTGATGCTCCTGCTGCAGCACCGTTGGCTCGCCGCCAACACCTCCGGCGTGATGCACTATCTGCCCGCCGCCTACTGCGTGGTGGCGCTGATCATCGTGACGCTGGTGCTGCTCTGTGTCTCGCCGCTGGTGCAGCGGCTGGCCCGCTGGGCCATGGGCTTTCTGCCCAAAACAGAACCATGGCAGACCCGCCGGGAAAAGTGGCTGGAGCAGCTGGACACTCTGGCCGCCGAGAGCCGCCTCCTGCTGGCCGACAAAGGCCGCTGTACCCGCATCCTTGCCATGCAGGCCCTCAAGCTGTTTCTGATGTTCACCCTGCCGTGGTTCTGCATCCGGTTCATGGGGCTTTCCTGCGGGCTGAGCTTCTGGCAGGTACAGCTGCTCACCAGCCTGATGCTCTTTCTTTCCAACGCACTGCCAAATGTAGCAGGCATGGGCTCCATTGAAACGGCTTTTCTGCTGGTGTTCAGCAGCTTTATGACCAGCGGCGAAGCCATGAGCACCCTGATGCTCTTCCGCATCGCAAGCTACTATTTTGTGTTTGCCGCCAGCGCCGCAGGTACCTTTGCGGCACAGAAGCATCTGGAGAACAGTTGACATCCTGCGCGTTCCGGCACTATAATGAAAGCGTACTCTCTGAATCTCTCTGGCCGCCCTGCTGTGCGGCCTGCCAAAGGAGAACGCCTTATGGAAAACAAAAGTCTCCGTTTTTACGCCATCATGGCCCTCTGGGTCGTGTTGTTCGTGCTGCTGTTCGTTTCCAACCGCCGCGTTGACCTGAAAACTGATATCAATAAAAGTACTTCCGTCTCTGTCAGTGTGGAGGATACCGTCAGCCTGAGCCCATCGGTGGTCACCACCCACGCCTATTCTGCGGGCGATGACACCTATCAGGCATTTTTCAAGATCCTGCAAAACGCGAGCTGCTACCAGAAGTTCAACCAGAACGCCCGCTCCTACTCCCACGACTACGAAGCGCATTCCATCACCCTGCGCTTTGCAGACGGTTCCAGCCAGAACCTGCTCTTCACCGTCTATTCGGACGGAGTCTGCCAGGTAAACGGAAAATTCGTCTTCCTCCGCTCCCCCGATGGAAACGCGGAGGCGATCTACCAGCTGCTGCGGGATGCGGTGGTGTAAAGGATGTTGTCCGCTCCCCGGGATGCGGCTGATAGCTGATAAACGACCGGGACAAAACAAAAATCGGGGCACTCAGGTGGTCAAGCTGAGTGTCCCGTTTTTGTTTTCATCTGCGCACAGTGCCGTACCAGAGCCCTGTGTGCCGCGCAGCGGATGCAGAGCAAACCAGAATGCTGCATCCTGCCAAGAAAAAGAGAGTATGGAATGGAGGAATGGAACGGAGCGCTTGCAGACGCTCCGTTTTTTGGTGCGTCGTGGTTAGATTTAGCTAACCGTCGCTGCGAGAACAGGATACCATAAGCGGTTAGTCTTGTCAACCCTCAATTTGCAATTTTCCTCGAAAAAGGTGTGTGTCGCCGGGGTTTTAGCTTTTTTTCTACATTCTGCCCAAAGAATCCCCCTTGCTTTGGAAGAAAACCCACTTGTTTTCTATTGCTTTTTAAAGTGGTTCTTGTTATTATAGTAACGCAAGATTTTGTGGGCAGGTTTTCATTTTTGTCTACACCTTGTAGTCAGAGCTGCCGCAGACGGCAGTTCAAGACTGTTTCGCCCCCAGAAAGCCGCCTATGTAGTGCGGTTTTTCAAAGGCTCAGTAGTTAGAATGCGCTAACTTGCGCATGAAATGGAGCAAGGAGGTTCCAATGATCAATTTTGAACAGTGGGAAGGCTTTGAGGGCCGCATCTGGAAAGAGGAAGTCAATGTCCGCGACTTCATCCAGAAGAATTATACACCCTACGACGGCGACGAAAGCTTTCTGGCTGGCCCCACCGAGGCGACCGATAAGCTGTGGGGTGCCCTGCAGAAGCTGCAGAAGGAAGAGCGCGCCAAGGGCGGCGTGCTGGACATGGAGACCGAAGTCGTCAGCAGCCTGACCGCTTACGGCCCCGGCTATATTGACGAGACCCTGAAGGATCTGGAGCAGATTGTCGGCCTGCAGACCGACAAGCCCCTGAAGCGTGCATTCATGCCCTACGGCGGCATCAAGATGGCAGAGCAGGCCTGCACCACCTACGGCTATCAGCCCAGCGAGGAGCTGCACAAGATCTTTACCGACTATACCCGCACCCACAACCAGGCTGTGTTCGATGCCTACACCCCTGAGATGAAGGCTGCCCGCCACACCCACATCATCACCGGCCTGCCCGACACCTACGGCCGCGGCCGCATCGTGGGCGACTACCGCCGCGTGGCCCTGTACGGCATCGATGCCCTGATCAAGTTCAAGCAGGTCACGTGACATCTTTACGAAGGCACACCGCGACGCTGCCCGCAGAATTGCGGCAGAAAGTTTCGTC
>ENA-USYR01001098-USYR01001098.1-human-gut-metagenome-genome-assembly--contig:-NODE-1098-length-11644-cov-34.958416_pt1 | contig 11644 bp, 10 predicted proteins | sample MGYA00250064_ERZ773510 | MGnify/ENA primary metagenome ERZ773510 (study PRJEB29103, sample SAMN06112082) | human gut metagenome | biome: human gut; feature: ankylosing spondylitis patient; material... | reverse complement strand
GGAGGGCGCCTATGAGAATTTCCAGGTGGGGGTCCTCTACCTGACGGATGAGGGCTTGCAGCCGCAGGCGGGGCAGGGGTAGTGGGAGAGCCGGGAGAACATCAGGCGCAGGCTGTTCAAAAGCTCGGTCATGGTGCCAAAGGTGGAGCGCATTCCGGGCACGCCGGGCCGCTGGTGGAGGGCCAGTGCGGCGGGAACATAGCGGATCTCGTCCACCTGCGCCTTTTCGGCCTGGGTCATCCGGCGGCGGGTATAGGTGGAAAGGGCCTCCAGATAGCGGCGGGAGCCCTCGGCGTAGAGGACACCCAGCGCCAGCGAGGACTTGCCGGAACCGGACACGCCCGCAATGCCGACGATCTTGTGGAGCGGCACGTCTACGTCGATGTTCTTCAGGTTGTGCACCCGCGCGCCCCGCACCCGGATGGCGGCGGGGAGAGCGGAACTGGATTCGTGGTTCATCGTGTCTCCTTTCTCTGAATGGGGTCACAAAAGGCTCCCCCGCAGGGGAGCCGGAAAGATCATAAACCGAGAGGATCAAACCGCTGGTGTTCGAGCTGGTCGATCACCGCCTGCGCTGCCGGTGCAATGGGGGCGGGCACTGCGGCGGGGCGGCTGAGGTAGTAGCCCTGCAGCAGATCCACGCCCAGACCGATGACGGTGCGCAGCTGGGCCTCGGTCTCAATGCCCTCGGCGATGAGCTGCATACTGCGGGCGTGGGCGTAAGCCACAATGTTGGAGACGATCTGCTGCTTATCACGGTCGGTGTCGATCCCGCGCACAATGGAAATGTCGATCTTGATGTACCGGGGCGAGAGCTCCAGCAGGTTCAGCTCGTTGCTGTAGCCGCTGCCGTAGTCATCCAGCGCAAAGGAGCCGGAGAAGCCCGGAACGTTCCGCTTCCGTTCCAGACATGCGCGGTCCAGATCTTCCTGTTCGGTGATCTCTACCACCAGCCGCTTGAGCAGCTCGGGGTAGCGCTGAGCATATTCCTCCACATCCTCATTCGTCAGGCTGACATTGGCGATGGAGTTGATGAAGAGCAGGGCATCGCTTTGGAACAGGCCCTGTGCCTGCATACGCTGGAAGATCTTGCTGGAATGGAACACAGTGAGCCGCTCGACCTCATACAGGCGGCCCGTCTCATGGGCCAGCTGCATGACCTGAGCGGGGGAGTGCAGGGTAGGCAGATCCACCCGCATGAGGGCCTCGTAGGCTGCGATCCGGCCGCTGCGGGCAGAGCAGATGGGCTGGAAGTGGTAGGTCACCAGTTCCTCCCGCAGCAGGCGCTCAAAGTCTTGCTGGGTCTGAGCAGCGTATGCCTCCTGATGGTAGCTGCCGATATCAAAATCACACATGCGGCCCTTGTGGGAATGCTTGACCTGATACATGGCAAAGTCGGCATATTTTTTCAGGGTGAGCAGGTCGTGGCCGTCCGTGGGGTACCAGGCAATGCCGCCCGAGATGCTGATGTGCAGCTGCTTGCCGTTGGGCAGGATGGACACGCTGCGCTGCAGGGCGGCACTCAGCAGCTCCAGCTGGGCGCGGAGCTGTGCCTGATCCTGATAGCCATAGAAGAGGATCAGGCCTTCATCGCCCGAAAGGCGGGAGCAGATGGTGTTGGCGGGCGTATTGGCCGCAAAGCACTGGCCGGTCTGGCGGATGTATTGGTCGCCCCAGTCATGGCCGTAGGTGTCGTTGATCTGCTTGAGGTTGTCCAGATCCATCATCAGCAGGGCGGCACAGCCCAGCTTTTCGGGCTGCTGGAACAGCGCTTCACAGGCGCGGTCAAAGGCACGGCGGCGGTACAGGCCGGTCAGGGTATCGTAATCGCGCTCGTGCTCAATGCGCTGCTGCTCCAGCACCGTGGTGGTCATATCCTCAGCCAGACCCACCTCGGAGGCACTTTCGCCCAGGATATGGGTGACACGCAGGGTGATGTAGTGGGTGCTGCCGTCGGGCTGGGGGATGGCAAAGACCTTGTTGCTGGCCGGGGACAGACGGTAGAACCACCGCTGCTCCAGTGTGCCCATCAGGGCGCGGAAAGCCTTTGGCGTGAGCGGATCGGGCTGCTCCTGTGCAAGGCCCAGCATGGAGAAGAAGTTGTCGGTCACATAAACGCTGTCATCGCGCAGCTCATAGCCGCCCAGCTCCGCACTGGCCAATTTCATAATGCGCAAAAAGCGGGTGGAGGAGTCCAGCACGTCTTTGCTCAGCTGGGTAAAGGCAGAGGAAAACTGATCCAGCTCCCTGATGCCGGTGGTGGAAAGATGCGGGATGGCGGAGGAATCCGCTTCGGCAGCGGCTACCTCAGCCGAGAGCTTGGCAACGGGCCGGGCCAGCCGCCTGCTGATCAGCCAGCTGCAAACAAAGCCAACGGTCAGCGTGATCAGAATGATGAAGGAGAGCAGCTGCTGCAGCCGCTGGGCAAAATTAAAGAGCTGCACCGCGGGAACAGAGCCCACGAGAAGCCAGTGCTCGCCCGAGAAAGGAGCATTCCGGCTGTAGAGGTTCAAGGGGGAGACCGAGGCAATGTAGAGGGCATCGCTGAAGAGGTAGCGGCGGGTCTGGGCACTGTGGAGGCGCAGCGTAAGGCTTTCGTCCGTAGAACCCGGCTGTCCGTCGCAGTGGGAACGGAGCACCGGATGCAGCTGCAGTTCAGAGGCAGAAAGCTCCTCCGTATCGGTCACGGCAAGGAAATAGGTGCCGTTGTTCTGCAGCTCAGAGCAGGGCAGATTCTCCCACAGGTAGTCGGCCAGCAGCTCCACGCCGATCACGCCGTAAACGGTGCCGTCCGGCAGGATCAGGGGCTGGCTGTAGGCAATGGCCTCGTGGGTGTCCCCGGGCACCAGATAGGATTGTGAGGTCCAGTGGCCATAATCGGAGGCGGCAAGGCTGGCTCCGTCTTTATAGGCGGCCTGGAAAGGGGGATAAAGGAAGCCACGGTTTCCCAGTGCCCGGTAGCGGATGGTGGGGGACCAGCTGTTGTCCGTGGCAATGGAGAGGGACTGCACCAGCTGGGCCCAATTCAAGAGGTGAGTACAAAATTACAGATACTAATTATCAAGGATCAGTAGGTATACTAAATACAACATTAAAAAATTCTCAATTACGATGGGAAACGACGGAATCGTATGATATCGGAGTCGATCTCGGATTTTTTAATAATAGATTGGGATTATTAATTGACTACTATAATAAACTGACATTTGATAGATTGTATGATGAACCTTTATGGAATTCTACGGGCTTTAGTTCGATTAAGAGTAATTATGGTTCAGTAAGAAACTCCGGAATAGAAATAGAGTTGAATGCTACTCCTATTCAAACCAAAGATTTTTCATGGGATTTATCATTGACGTTTGCTTACAATAAAGGAATCGTAGTAGATTTACCGGATAATGGAGAAGAGAAAAATCGGGTAGGAGGTAATTTTATTTATGATCCTGCTACAGGAGGTACTAAAAAGGTTGGGGGAATTGCTGAGGGCGAAAAGTTTGGTGGAAGATGGGCGTTTCATTATTTAGGAACCTATCAAACGGAAGAAGAAGCAGCTAAAGCCCCTAATGATCCTAATGCGCAAGGTAGAAAGAAACATGCAGGAGATGCCATATTTGAAGACGTGAACAATGATGGGCAATTGGACTCTAAAGATATGAAATTCATGGGATATATCCGACCGGATAAGGTAGGAGGTATTGTCAACTCTTTCAAATATAAAGGACTTACTGTACGAGTTGTAATGGACTGGGCTATGGGACATGTGATAGATAATGGTTTTAAAGGACAGATAATGGGTAGTTCACGTAATAACAATAATGCCATAAAAGACGCAATGACCAATTCCTGGCAAAGTGCGAATGATGGAACGAAATATCCTAAATATACAGTTCAAAGTGATTACGATTATCAATATCGAAATCATATGAGATGGGATAATCAAATAGGCAGTTCTGAAAGTGGGAGTACCAACAATAGCCTGTATTTTAGTAAAGGAGATTATCTGGCATTTAGAGAAGTGTCTTTAAGCTATATGCTACCATCAACTTGGGTTAGAAAAATAAGATTGAGTGGAGTGGAAGTTTTTGCTGGAGCATATAACATAGGTTATATAAAGAAATATGATGGTATGTTTCCTGAAATATATACCGGAGTGGATTATGGGGTATACCCAAGGCCAAGACAATATAATATGGGAGTAAAAATTAATTTCTAATTAAATAAGACTTGTAATTATGAAACAAATTAAATCAATATTATTAGGAATTTCATTGTTTTTGTTACATTCATGCAATTTGTTGGATGTAGATACAGTTTCAAGTATAACGGGAGACGGGTACTGGAATACAAAGGGGGATGTAGAAAGCTATTTGATAGGTATTTATACTAAGTTACGTGATACTTCTAATTCAACTCTTCATTTTGAAGATAGAGGAGATGCTTTTACAACAGGTCTGGAAGGTGGTCCATCGAATTTGTGGGCGCAGAATCTGACTTCACAAAACGGATATGGTTGGTCAAGTTATTATTCGGTAATTCAGCATTGTAATATGTTATTAAAGTATACTCCTGGAATAAGTTTTGGAGTGGAATCTGATAAAAACAGGCTGTTGGCAGAAGCATATTGCATAAGGGGATATATGTATTTCTGTGTAGCTCGTATATGGGGAGATGCTCCTATAGAACTGGAACCGACAGAAAGTTCCAATAAGCCTAAATTAGCAAGGGAGCCGGCAGAGCAAGTTTTAGAACGGGCTCTAAGTGATGTGAATGCAGCAATCAATCTCTTCCCGGAAGAAAGTTATACGAATGGAAAAGGAAGAGCCTCAAAACCGGCATGTTATGCACTGAAAGCCGATATTTTGTTATGGAAAGCGAAAGTCTTGAATGGTTCTGAGCAGGATTTGAAAGATGTTATCACTTATGCTGATTTAGCAAGTAAAGGTCTTTCTTTTGAAGACAATTTTGCCGATATTTATGGTACTAAATATGGAAAAGAAGTGATATGGACTATTCACTTTGAGATTTATGAAAAGGAAGCCCAATATAGTCAAAGTTTGAAGCCAAGAGATGTATTTGTGGAAAAGGCAGTAAATAAAGATGAAATACCTTATGCAAAAGGTGGGGCTCGCAGTACTTATGCACCAAGCTCTTTTTTAATAGATCTTTTTTATGCTAATCCCACTGATATTAGAACAAAAGAGTCTTTTATAATAGCTAAGGATGCGGGAGGAAATGAGATCGGTATTTTCGATAATAAGATGAAGGGGACAAAAACAGAAGGTGATCGTACCTATGATTCGGATATTATCATTTATCGACTTGCAGAGATGTATTTGTTCAAGGCCGAAGCTTATGCAGCATTGAATCAGACACCGCAGGCTATCATTGAGTTAAATAAAGTCAGGGATCGTGCTAAGATAGGTATTTATAATGGAAGTACGGATAAAAAAGTAGTGGAAAAGGAGATTCTGAATGAGCGTGCAAGAGAATTATATCTTGAAAGGAAAAGATGGCCTGATCTTCTCAGATTCCATTTTGGTGGAACAATAGATGTCTATCAGGAAGTTCCGAACTTGAAAAAGAAAGCTATTGATAATATTATTATTCCATTATATCTCGCAATTCCACTAAGTGATATGAATATTAATCCTAATCTGAAACAAACCCAAGGATATGAAAACTTATAAGATTCTGACATGTATATTTCTTATGACGAGCCTATTTACACAGGCTTGTCAAAAAGATGATGATTCACAAGATACTCCGGTTCCACCTTCACCTGAAGAGGAAGTTCCAGCATCCCAATTCGATTATGTCTATAGTCAGGGAGTAGACGGATATGAAGTCTATAGAATACCTGCTATTGTTAAAACGCAGAGTAATACCTTATTGGCATTTGCAGAGGCTAGAAAAGCTAGAAGTAATGGAGACAGTGGAGATATAGATCTTGTTGTTAAGCGTTCGTCTGATAATGGAAAAACATGGAGTAAACAAATAATGATATGGGATGATGGGCAGAATACTTGTGGAAATCCTGTTCCGATTGTTGATGATAAAGGTAGAATACATTTGTTAATGACATGGAATTATCAAACAGATAAGTGGGGAACAATAACCAATGGAACCGGAGAAAACACTCGGCGTCCGTATTATACCTATTCGGATGATGACGGTGTCACTTGGGCATCTCCTGTTGAGATAACTTCTGCTGTGAAAAAAGAAAAATGGGATTGGTACGCTACTGGACCTTGTCATGGTATTCAAATTCAGAAAGGGACCAATAGGGGACGTTTAATTGCTCCAAACTATTTTACTACTAGGGAAAATGGAAAAGTAAAAAGTTATTCGCATATTATTTATTCTGATGATTACGGAAAGACATGGAAACCAGGTGAACCAACTCCGGTTAGTGGTGTTGGCGAATGTTCTGTTGCTGAAATAGGAGAGGGAACTTTAATGTTGAATATGAGAGCGGATGAAGGATTCTACCGAAAAAATAGTATTAGTCAGGATGGTGGTATAACGTGGTCTAATCCTCAAGCTAGCAACGATCAAATAGATTGTAAATGTCAGGGTAGTATACTATCAATAGGACAATCTGTTTTTCTCTCAAATGCAGCTTCTGCTACAGAACGTATTAATATGACTATTAAGAAAAGCTCTGATGGTGGAAAAAGTTGGAAAGGGCAATATATTGTGTATGAAGGAAACTCTGGTTATTCGGATTTGGTTGAACTCTCTGATTCACAGATTGCTCTTATATATGAAGGTGGAGAAAAAAGATATACAGATGGATTGGCTTTTAAAGTTGTCAATATAAAATCGATACAATGAATTGGTGTCAATACATATTGTTCAGACTGTTTTTATTTTCCTGTTCTGATGTGCAGGAGAATACAGATATAAGTTTAACACGCATAAATATGAGTATAAAGAAAAGTGCGGATAATGGTAAAACATGGTCGGCAGGATATGTCGTACATAGTGGGGCTTCGCCTATTCTGATATCGTAATGTTCTCTGATAATGAAATAGGAATTTTATATGAAAATGGCAGCTCAAAGCTATACGAAAAGATTAGTTTTGAGAGAATTAGAATTAATAAAATACAATGAATTTAATATATCACTGATATGAAAAGAAAAGTTTTATATTTATTACAGTGTGTCGTTATGATAGTATTGTCTGCTTGTTCTGAAGATGATTTGCAATCATTACAGGCAGCATTTGAATCGAATGTTCAGGAAGTCACAATGGGTGAAAGTGTCACTTTCAAAGATGCTTCTACCGGTGAACCGACTAAGTGGAACTGGCATTTTGATGGAGGAGAACCGGAGACTTCGGTCTTATTCAGTCCTAGTGTTGTGTACAATAAACCTGGAGTTTATTCTGTCATTTTGTCTGTTGGACGAGGAAGCAATGTTAATGAAATTGTGAAAGAACAATATATTACTGTCAACTACCCATCTCAGATAACAGCCAACTTCTCTGCAGATAAGACTACTGCAACAAATGAAGATATTATATCTTTCAAAGATTTATCTAAAGGCTATCCTAATGAATGGTTGTGGAGTTTTACTCCTAAAGAAGGTGGAGAAATTATTACTTCAACAGAACAAAATCCACAAATGATGTTCTCTCCGGGAATTTATACGGTTAAATTAGTGGCAAAAAATCCGAAAGCATCTTCTGATAAAGTAATGGTGGATTATATCACTGTTATTGATAAGAATGCGATTGCCGCAGATTTTGGAGCACAATGCCGGAATACATATGCCGGAGGATATATTCACTTTTTAGATAAAACATTGGGAATGGTGGAAGACTGGAAATGGACTTTTGAAGGAGGTAATCCTTCTGTTTCAACAGATCAGAATCCTGTGGTGCAGTATGTAAATCCTGGAAAATATAAAGTGACGTTAACGGCCAAAAACTCGGTGAACAGTTCCGTAAAAGAGAAAGAAGGATACGTATATGTCATTTCTGCAGAAAAACTAGTGTTATATTTACCATTCGATGGTGATAATAAAGATATAGGTCCCAATCAATTGAACCCTGAAGAACTTATAGGAGGAACTGGGGCAAATGTCTATAATGCTCCGGCACGTTTTTCTGGCGAAAGTGCTGAATGTAGATTCGCTGCTCATTTCCAGGGAGATAAAGAAAATTATTCAATATTGTCTATTCCTGAAGAAGGGTTAAAGAGCCACTATACGGAGAGTGAGTTTACTGTTGCATTCTGGGTGAAGACTTCAAATATGACTGGAAAGAATGCTATATTCCATCAAGGTGTTGGTCCTGGTGCTACATATACTGATCCTGTCCCAAGACAAAGTTGGTTCAGACTTGATACTAGTGGTAAAACTGTTGTGTTCTGCGTAGAATATAAAGGTAAGGCTGGAAACTGGGCTGAATATGAAGGAAAACGGATGGATGATGGTGAATGGCATCATTATGTTTGTGTTTATCAAAAAGTTGATGGCAAAAGGGATAGTTATCTTTATATAGACGGAGAAAAAGTTATTGAAAAGAAAGGGGTTATTGACAAAGTAGTTGATAATTGGCCATATTACATTGGTTGTAATTATCGCTTTACTAATGGAGCATTTGCCCCTGAAAACTTTTTAAATGGTTATCTGGATGATTTTATTTTGTACGAAAGAATATTATCAGAAAGTGAAATAAAAGAATTATATAATAATTAAATATTAATAGGTAGAACTTCTCTATTATAAAGAGGAGTTCTACATTAAAGAGTTTTCATAATATGAAAAAAATTATCTCACTTGTTTTTATGTTTATTAGTTGCATTGGGATATATGCTCAACAAATAATGGACGCAACTGCGGCATATAAAAAGGCGAATGACTTATTGGAACGATTGACGATAGAAGAGAAGGCACTTATGGTCAGAGGATATAATAAATTCTTTATTAAAGGATTCGAAGAGAAAGGGATACTTCCCATTTACTTGTCGGATGCAACACAAGGAGTAAATATCCGAAATAATTTGCCTGATCCTAATGTGGTGAAACAATTGGAACGCTCAACAGCTTTTCCTTCTCCTATATTGTTAGCCTCTACATTTTCTCCAGATCTATCTTACCAATATGCAAAAGCTATTGGTGAGGAATGTAGAGCCGGAGGTATCGAAGTTTTGTTGGGTCCTGGATTAAATATTTATCGACAATCTCAATGTGCAAGAAACTTTGAATATTTTGGAGAAGATCCTTATTTAGTATCTCAAATGGTAAGTCAATATGTAACGGGACTTCAAAGTACAGGCACAGCGGCTTGTTTGAAGCATTTCTATGGGAACAACACCGAATTCTATCGTAAACGGAGTAATTCTATCATTAGCGAACGAGCTATGAATGAAATCTATTTACCTGGTTTTAAGGCAGGAATAGATGCAGGTGCTATGTCTGTAATGACCTCGTATAACCAAATTGATGGAGAGTGGGCTGGGCAAAGTTCATATGTTATTAAGAATATTCTTAGAGAAAAATTGGGATTTAAATGGTTGGTAATGAGTGATTGGAATTCGGTGTGGAATTTGGAGAAAGTTATTAAATCAGGACAGAATTTGGAGATGCCTGGTTCATATAATTTTGGAGAATCTGTGTTGGGTTTATACCATCAGAAAAAAATCACAGAAAAAGATTTAGATGATATGGTGCGTCCTATTTTGGCTACTTGTATTGCAATGGGATTTTATGATAGGTCCAAATATGACTTGTCTTTGCTTGATAAGTATCAGGAGCATGAAAAAATTGCACGACAAGTGGCAGAAGAAGGAATTGTTTTACTTAAAAACAGAGATAATATTTTGCCACTTGATCCAACAAAGAATAGAAAAATATTATTGACAGGTAAGTTTATATATGAAATACCTCGTGGCTATGGAGCTGCAGAAGTAATCGGCTACAATAATGTAAGTCTGATTGAAGCATTACAGAGAGCTTTTGGCAGAACAGTGTATTATATAGAAAAGCCTACTGTAGCTGATATAAAAGAGGCTGACATCGTTTTGCTAAGTATGGGTACGCAAGATAAAGAAGCAATAGAACGTCCATTTGCTTTGCCAAAAGAAGATGAATCATTAATGCGATATGTCACTAAAAATAATCCTAATACTATTGCTATCCTCAATACGGGATCAGCTATTGATATGTCTGCATGGAATGATCGATTGGCGGGTTTGATTTACGGGTGGTATGGAGGACAATCGGGTTTTGAAGCACTTACAGATATTATCACAGGTAAGGTAACTCCTTCTGGTAAGTTACCAATGACTATAGAAAAAACATTTGAGGACTCACCGGCATGGGGATACTTACCTAAAGGGGCGTCACTCTATAATGAACTTAAAAATGAGCATCTTATCAATGTGTATGATGTGAATTATGGAGAAAGTGTATTAGTGGGATATAGATGGTATGATACAAAAAATATAGAACCACTTTATCCTTTTGGGTATGGGCTTTCTTATACAACTTTTACATTGACTAAACCACGTTTGTCATCTAAAAAAATGAATGACCAAATGATAAGATGTTCGGTGACTATTACAAATACAGGAAGTCAGAAAGGAGCTGAAGTTATACAGCTATATCTCAAAGAAAATCAACCATCTGTGTTGCGTCCCGAGAAAGAACTGAAAAGGTTTAAGAAGATATTTTTAAATTCAGGAGAGAATCAAACTGTAGAATTTGAAATAACGCCAGAGGATTTGGCTTTCTGGGATGATGAAACGCATGATTGGAAAGTGAATTCCGGTCAATATTCTATTTTATTAGGAACATCCTCCAGACATATTAGTCATATTCTTTCTTTCACAAAAGAATGATTGTATAGCTGTCATTTTATTAGGAGATACAATAAGCATGAATTTCAGTTATGATGGAAAATCAAAAGGTCTTGATATATCGGCAAAAGGCTTTTGATTAATCATGAATTAGTAGGTTGAATCAAGTATTTTTCTTAATAATCAGTGTTTTCAGTAGCTTATTTTTATATTTGCGTATAAATGAAAGAAATATGATGAAAACTCTATTTATTAAGATACTTCGCTTTTTGATGCTTCTGGTATTTATTGCTTCGTGTGGCATCGGATATGTTATCTATGAAGATACACTGACTGCCTGGTGGATACCTCTTGGAATGGCGCTTTTGATTGCTCTTGTTACTATCCCATTCTATAAGAAATGGATATGGCTGACAACCATGGATGGTAAAGTAATTAATTGTTTGTGTCATTTGGCTTGCATCGGTGCCATCAGTTATGTCTTGTTTCTTGGCGGTAATTATTGGTTTGCCGATCCTGCTTCCACACACGAAGAAACAGTGATGGTACAGAAAAAATATGTGGAAACACATAAGAAGACCCGTAGAGTAGGCAGGCATCGTTATGTTTCGGATGGCATACGTAAGGAATACTATTTGCAGGTAGCTTTTGAGAATGGAGCTGTGGAAGAGCTGCATGTGTCACTTTCCACTTATAATAAGGCCAAGGCAGGTGCATCGAAGATACTGACTTTACAAAAAGGCTTTTTCGGATTACCGGTAATTACAAAAGGACTTTAATCAATCATTATGATATAGATATGGAAAATAGAGAATTGTATGAAAGAATGTTGTCGGGG